>Ga0080006_1096199_pt1 | contig 33219 bp, 31 predicted proteins | sample RS3BMetagenome_FD_69209 | JGI IMG/M metagenome (GOLD analysis project Ga0080006, IMG submission 69209) | Ferric oxide microbial mat and aquatic microbial communities from Rainbow Spring, Yellowstone National Park, USA - RS3B (SPADES... ...
GACCGCCGAGCGGGCGAGGAACCCGGCGATGTCTTTGGCGAGCCCGGCCGACAGGCGGGTGGCGAAGGAGTTGGCGAGCACGATCGACACCGAGGAGATCATGGCGATCATGGCCCAGGTAGGCTGGACGAGCCCGGTGACCGCCAAAGGCACGCCGATCCCATTGAAGGCGAAGGCGATGGCGAGGTTCTGCTTGGTCTTGTGGAAGCTGCTCGCACCGATGTAGCGGGCGTCGGCCACGGCGGTGAGGCGGTTGCCGACGAGGACGACATCGGCTGATTCGATGGCGATGTCGGTGCCGGCCCCCATGGCGATGCCGATGTCGGCCTGGGTGAGCGCAGGGGCGTCGTTGATGCCCTCGCCCACCATCACCACCCGGTGCCCCTGGCCTTGCAAGTCCCGGATGATCTGGGCCTTCTGGTCGGGGAGCATACCGGCGTGGACCGCGTCGATGCCGACCTCGGCCGCTACGGCTCGGGCGGTGGCGTGGTTGTCGCCGGTCACCATGATCGGGGTGATGCCTGCGGCCCGCAATCGTGCGACGGCCTCGGCCGCGTCGGGCTTGATCGCATCGGCAATGCCGACCAGGCCAGCGAGCTTGCCGTCTCGGACGACGGCGACGACGGTCTGGGCGGCCCCTTGCATCGCTTCCACGCGGTCGGCCACAGGTGCCAGCTCGGCGCCGTGAGCAGCGACCCAGCCGGGCTTGCCGACCGCCACCGTCACCCCCGCGACGTTGGCGGTGACGCCTTGGCCGGTGGTGGAGGAGAACCCCGAGGCGTCAGGGATCTTGAGGCCGCGACCCTCGGCGGCGGCGACCACGGCCCGGGCGAGGGGATGCTCGGAGGAGATCTCGACCGCCGCCGCGATCGCGAGCAGGTCGTCTTCGGGAGTTCCGCCGGCGGTCACGATCTCCACGACGCTCGGCTTGCCGGCGGTGAGCGTGCCGGTCTTGTCGAGCACCGCGGCATCGATCTCGGAGAAGACCTGGAACGCCTCACCTGAGCGCATCAAGATCCCCCGCTCGGCGGCCATGGCACCCCCGCGTATCATCGCCAGTGGCGTGGACATGCCGAGCGCACACGGATAGCCCATCACCAGCGCGGCGAGCGCGGCGAAGACCCCTCGGGAGAGGTCGACCTGTCCGGTCGCCGCCCAGTCACCGAGCGTCCAGATGAGAAGCGACAGCCCAGCCGCGGCGAGAACGACGGGCACGAAGACCTTCAAGACCCGGTCGACGAGCACGATGATGCCGGGCTTGAGGGCGCTGGCTTCTTCGATGTGGCGGGCGACCTGGGCCAAGAAGGTGTCGTCGCCGACCTTGGTCACCTCGACCACGAGCACCCCGGTGGTGTTGACCGACCCGCCGATGACCTCGTCGCCGGCGGTCTTGTCGGCTGGTAGGGGCTCGCCGGTCACCATCGACTCGTCAATCGCCGAAACACCTGAGACCACCGTGCCGTCGAGGGGGACCCGCTCGCCGGGGCGCACCCGGATCTGCTCGTCGAGGGACACCTCGCCGACGGGCACCTCGACTTCGTGCCCGTCGCGGATCACCCTGGCCGTGTCGGGTTGCAGGTCGAGCAGGCGACGCACCGCGGCCGACGACGATGAGCGCACCAGCGAGGACACGTACCCAGACAGCAGGTGGTAGGTGGTGATGAAGACCGCCACTGACAAGAAGTCCCCGGCTGGGAACACCTTGGGGGCGACGAACAGCCCGAGCAGCCCTCCGATCAGCCCGCCGAAGGCGCCGGTTTCGAGCAGCACGTGCTGGTTGAAGATGCGCCGTCGGGCACTGGCGATGGCCATGGCGAGGATCGGGCGGGCCACCACAAAGACCATCGAGACGGCCACGCCGAGGATGAGCCACGGGCCGTAGGCAAAGAGGTGGCCGCCCCAGATGACCGACAGGGGATGTCCGGTCACCCACACGTAGCTCATCAGTCCAAGCGTCACGGCGGTGAGGAGAAGGCCGACCTGGAAGCGGTCCCGCTCGGCGTGCAGCTCAGCCTGCTCCTCCTCGAACAGGCTGACCTTTCGGGGGTCGCGCACCGAGTAGCCGACCGTACGCAGCGTGTCGACGATGGCTTGCGGTCCGACGGCCTCGGGGTGGAAGGTGACCAGTCCCTCCTCGTGGGCCAACGACACCGAGACCGCGTCGACCCCCTCCAGGCGCCCGACGGCCTTCTCGATGGTCGAGACGCAGAAGCTGCAGTGCAGGTTGCCGAGCTTCACCTGCAGTCGAGCAGTTCCGTCTTCGCCGGTGCGCACCCGGTCGGCCAGCCAACCCTCCTCCGCGCCGGTCACCTCCTTTGAGTCCCGTGCTGTCTCGTTGTCGTGTTCGTGTGCAGTTGCTATGGTGGTACACCTCCTGGAGTCATCATACACCTTCCACTTAGGTGGAATGTCAAGGGAAAGTTTCGGGCGGGCGCCCAAGGGTCGAGGTGGAAAGTCCGGCGCCCGCGAATCCACCCGCTGGGGGAGACTGCGGTGGTTCTGGCAGCTATTTACCGGCGACCATTGGCAAGCCTACCGACCCTCGACCTGAAGGCCGACGGCTTTACCTTCCAGCGAATGGTAAGCTAGAAGGTAGGGGGCGGGAGAGACTCAGGAGGTGGGCCATGGCCCAGACCACGACAATCACGGTGCAAGAGATCCACTGCGAGAGCTGCGAGCACACCATCGAGACGGTGCTGTCCCAGCTAAACGGGGTCCTACGGGTCTCCTCGAGCGCCAAGACCAACCAGGTGAAGATCAGCTACGACGAGCTGGCACTGAACGAGGAGCACCTCCGCTCGGCGCTGGCAGGCATCGGCTACGACCCGGTCAGCTGATGCGCATCGGCGAGCTCGCAGCCCGGCTCGGGGTCAACCCGAAGACCATCCGTTTCTACGAGGCCAGAGGCTTGCTTCCCGATCCCGAACGCTTGCCGTCGGGATATCGCGACTACGGCCCCGAGGACGAGTCCCGCCTGGCGTTCATTAAGACCGCCCAACGCCTCGGGCTCTCCCTCGACGAGATCGGCGAGATCTTGGCGTTCAAAGAGCGTGGCGAGCGTCCCTGTAGCTACGTGCTGTCGGTCATCGATGCTCAGCTGTCCGACATCGACCGTCGCATCGGCGAGCTGGTACGCCTGCGCGCCGAGCTCGTCACCCTCAAGGACCGAGCCGACCAGCTCCCCACTGGCGACGCCTGCTACTGCGGCATCGTCGAGCATGCCGGCCGTATAGGCCAAATGACCACCCGCTAATCACATCAATCAACCTCCTAACGATATGTACCCCTCCCCAGGGGGGTAGGCTTAGACGAAGAGGTGAGGAAGATGATCGATCGGTACAAGCGCGACGTGCTGCTGCGGTTGAAAACGGTGCGCGGGCATCTCGACGCGGTGATCGCCATGGTGGAGCGCGAGGAGTACTGCCCTGAGGTGATGAAGCAGGTGGGGGCGGTGCAGGCGTCGCTCGAGAAGGCGAACCGGGTGCTGCTGGCCAACCACCTCGAGACCTGCGTGTCAGACGCCATCCGCCAGGGCAGCGGGCAGGACAAGATCGCCGAGCTACTCGAGGCGCTGCCCTACAGCTCCGCGCTCACCGACTTCCGCTACCAGGCCGAGCCCCTGGCGCCGCCAACAGGGCGAGCAGCGCCGACAGCAAGAGCCACGAGGAGTCCTCGATGAGCGCCCGAGACGGAGGGTCGTGTGCGCTACCTGGACCCGAAGAGATCCCCGGCTTTGGCACCGGGCCGCTTGGGCGTTTGCGCTGGGTCGTCCGCGAGTTGGTCGGGATCCTGCGCTGTCGCCCGGCTTCCCCGCACCCGCGGAGGCCGACTTGAACCACATCCTGTTGGTCACCGGGCTGTCCGCGCTCGGCGACGTCGGCCGAGGACTCGAGGAGGGGTTCTTCATGTTCTGGGAGACCGCCTGGGCGTTGGTGCTCGGCTTCGGTCTGTCGGGGGCGGTGCAGGCGTTCGTGTCCCGCAAGGCGATGCAGGCCAAGCTCGGCGACCACCGCCCGGCGTCTATCGTCCGAGCCTCGGGCTATGGAATGGTGTCCTCGTCATGCTCGTACGCGGCGACCGCGATGGCGAAGTCCCTTGTCGCCAAGGGGGCGGATTTCGTCGCTGCCATGGTGTTCATGTTCGCCTCCACCAACTTGGTGGTCGAGCTCGGCATCGTGCTGGTGGTGCTGATCGGGTGGCAGTTCGCCGCCGCGGAGTTCGTCGGTGGGGCGATCATGATCGTCTTGCTGGCACTCGCCGGTGCCCTCGTGCTCACCGGTCGGCGAGTCGAGGCGGCCCGGTCCCGCCTGTCCGCCGCCAGCAGCGACGGCAACGACGAGAAGGCCGTGGCCCTGCAGCACCAACCATGGTCACGGCGTCTGCGCTCGAGGTCCGGCTGGGCGGACGCGGCGAGCTACACCATGGCTGATCTCACCATGCTGCGCCGAGAGATGCTCGTCGGCTACCTGATCGCCGGGTTTCTCGCCGCTCTCGTCCCCGCCGGAGTGTGGAACGCCGTGTTTCTCCAAGGCCACGGTGCGTGGACCCAGGTGGAGAACGCGGTGGTCGGCCCGTTCATCGCGATCATCAGCTTCGTCTGCTCGATCGGCAACGTTCCCTTGGCCGCTGCGCTCTGGCATGGAGGGATCAGCTTCGGCGGGGTGGTGAGCTTCGTCTTCGCCGACCTGATCGCCATGCCATTGCTGCTGATCTACCGCAAGTTCTACGGCGGGCACCTGGCCCTGCGCCTGCTGGCGGTGTTCTGGGCGGTCATGGCCGCGGCTGGCATTGTCACCGAGGCGATCTTCACCGCGGCGGGCATCGTGCCGACCGTCCGGCCGCTGCGGGTCGTGCCCGAGCACTTCTCGATCGACTACACCACCGTGCTGAACATCGTGTTCCTGGTCGTCTTCGCGGTGCTCTACTGGGCCTACCGCAACCGTGAACGCCTCGGCGGCGGGGCCGGCTACGCCATCGACCCAGTGTGCGGCATGCAGGTCGAGCGAGCCCACGCGCCCGCGACGGACAGCTACGAAGGCCGGCGGTTCTTCTTCTGCTCGGACCGCTGCGCCGAGCGCTTCTCCGCCGAGCCCGCCAGCTTCACGGGCAAAAGGGGCTCGGGCAGAGGCACCTGAACCGGAGGGTCACGCGTGAGGACGACGGCGCGTGGGCGAGCAGAGACAGGGGCCACGAGGCGACGAGGACCCTACTCCCTCTTGATCCTCAAGAGGGAGTAGGGCTGCCAGCGCGGCGCCCGGTGTTGCAGATGGCGCGGGGGTATCTCGTCGGACGAGGACAGCTACTGCACGGTGATCGAGCATGCTGGTGAGGTGTGTCCATTGAACTGGCAGGGAGCCACCGATGTCCGTGTGCTCGGGCGGGTCCGTTGTGCACGCTGAGCGGGAGGTAGTGGTCGTCGGCGGGGGTCACAACGGCCTTGTCGCCGCCTGCTATCTGGCGCGTACCGGGCTGGCGGTGACGGTCCTCGAAGCCGCCGAGGTCGCGGGTGGAGGATCGCGCACCGAAGAGACGATCCCGGGCTTCCGCTTCGACACCCACTCGGCCGCCCACAACATCATCAACATGACGAGCATCCCCGAGGAGCTCGACCTTTCTCGGGCGGGACTGCGATACGTCGAGATGGACCCGTTCGCGCTCGGCGTCGCACCGGGCCAGGCGCCGCTTCGGTTCTTCCGCTCGATCGAAGCGACGCTCGCAGCCGTCGCCAAGGACGACCCAGCCGAGTCGGCCCGCTACGGGGCGTGGATGGACTGGGCGGTGCCGACGGTCGATGCTGCAGTCGGGTTTCTCGAGGCCGGGGGACCTCGCACTGCTCTGCAGGCGACCCTTGCCGTTCTCCGGGCGCTTCGCCGGGTCGGCGGCCCCACGGCTATGGTCGCGGCGGCGACCGCCCCGTACGGCTCGCTTCTTGCCGGTCTGTTCGCCACCGAGCGTGTCCGGGCACCGGTCGCCGCGTTTGCTGCCCACGCCTCGGTCGGCCCGGACGCAGCTGGAGGGGCGTATTTCGCTATCTGGCAGGCCGCTTACCACCGCTTCGGTCAGTGGCACGCGATCGGCGGTTCACAGGCGCTCGCCGACGCGCTGGTGCACCGGCTCGCCTCATATGGAGGGCAGCTGGTCACGGGCTGCCCCGTCGTGGCCATCGAGACCCGCGCCGGAGCGGTGAGCGGTGTCCGCAGCGCGGACGGGGTTCGCTACCGTGCCGACGCGGTGCTTGCTGCCATCCATCCCAAGGTCGCGCTCGACCTAGTCGAGCCGGCACCGAGCGGGCCGGTGGTAGAGGGGCTCCGCGCCGCGCATGCCGGCAACGCGGTGCAACTCGTCGTGCATGTCGCTACCACCGCGCTGCCCGCCTACCCCGGTGCGGTCGCCGGCGACTGGAACGGCCTGCAGAGCCACGTCGGCACGACCCGTGAGCTCGCCCAGGGCTTCGCCGAGGCCCAAGCCCGGCTGTTGCCTCGGGAGCCGCCAACCTACGCGTTCACGCCGAGCGCGCTCGATCCCGAGCTCGCTCCCCCGGGGTGCCACACCGTGTACCTCGCCTGTCCATGCGCGCCGGCAACGGTCGAAGGCGGCTGGACCTCGCATCGCGATCCTTTCGCCGAGGCCATGATCGACCACATGGAGGCTCACGCACCCGGGTTCCGGGACTCCATCATCGACTGGCACGTCCGGACCCCAGAGACGATGGCGAGCGAGCTCGGCCTGCCGGGCGCGCACCCGATGCATCTCGATATCACCATGGACCAGCTCGGCCCCCTGCGGCCCACTCGAGCGCTTGGCGACCACCACACCCCAGTCGCCGGGCTGCTCCTCGCCGGGGCGGGTAGCTCGCCTACGGGCGGGATCTCCGGCCTGCCGGGGCGCAACGCCGCCCGGCGGCTCCTGGCCGATTGGCGGCGCACCCGCTCGTGAACGCCTCGAGCGCTTGCCGCCGCGCGAGCGGGGTCCCGTCGGTCGCGGTTCCGTCGCTGGCCCAGGTAGCCCGGCTGTGGGTGGATCCGGTCGGATCGCTCTCGACCTGGGCTCGGCGCTATGGCGACCTCTTCGCGTTGCGGCTCCCAGCCGTCGGCCGCCTCGTGGTGGTCGGCGATCCCTCGGCGGCGCACGACGTGATCCGCAGCGACCCGGCGTCCTCGGCCGGCGGGTCGGGGACCGGGCGGGTGCTTGCCCTGCTCGGTCCTTGCTGTGTGCTTCGCCAGGACGGCGATGCCCACGGCGAGCGCCGCCGGAGCTCAACCCGCTCTTCCACGGCGACGGCCTTGCCCGCCGCCGAGCAGCCATCACCGACGTCACGCGGCGCGAGATGGCGAAGTGGCCTACAGATGGGCCGATGCCGCTCCTGCCGCGGCTCTCGGATCTCTCCTTCGCGGTCATCTCCGAGGTGGTCCTCGGCATCACCGACGAAGAAGAGGTCGACCGCCTCCACCGCCTGGTCAGGCGTGCCACCGGGCCCGCTGCGCTTGCCGGGACGTGGCTGTGGCCGCTCGGGTCGGGGCACCTCCGCGACCGGACGTTGCAAAGGGTGCGCCAGCATCAGCGGGCCGTCGACCGGGCCATGGTCGAGCTGCTTGCGGAGCGCGCCGATCCTGGCGCCGATTGCCATGACGTCGCCGACTTCCTGCTCGACGTGGCTGGTTCCGACTCACGGACGCCCAACCGGGAGCTGCTCGAGGAGCTACGGGCGCTGTTGTTGGTGGGACATGAGACGACGGCGGCCGCACTGGCCTGGGCGGCCGAGCGCCTGGTGCGTGAGCCGGCGGTGCTCGCCCGGCTAGAGGAATCGCTCGCCGCTGGCGACCCGAGCTACCTCGAGGGTGTCATCCGCGAGGCGCTCCGGTGGCGGCCCCCGGTCGTCGATACCGTACGCGAGCTGACGGCACCGATGGAGCTTGCCGGCCATCTCCTCGAGGCGGGCACCCTGGTCGTGGTGGCGCCACTGCTCGTCCACCACCACCCTGAGCTGTACTCCTCGCCCACCGCGTTCGTCCCCGAGCGATTTATCGGCGGCTCCGTGCCGAACCCAGCGACGTGGATACCCTTCGGCGGGGGCACGAGGCGCTGCCTCGGAGCGGAGTTGGCACTCGCCGAGATGGAGATCGTGCTGAGCGAGCTGGTCGCCGCCTTTACCCTCGAGCCGACCGACGCTCGTGGCGAACGGGCGCGCCTTGCCGGCACGGTGCTCGTCCCGGCGCGTGGGGCAACGGCCGTCCTGTCCCGGCGTGCCGCTGCTATCGGCTGAGCCCGAACACGTCAGTCCCCGGAAGGTCTAACCGACAACTCCGGCAAGCTCCGGCAGTGCGGCGACGGAGTGGTCGGGGGCGAGGAAGTGGGCGGGGTACGGCCGACCTTGACGGTTGACCCACGCGGTGCGCAAGCCGGCTCGCTTGGCGCCGTCGATGTCCCAGGGGTGAACGGCGACGAGCAGCATGTCAGCGGGATCGACCGAACAGGTGCGCGCTCCATACTCGTAGGCGGCCGCGGCCGGCTTCCACACCCCGGCGTCCTCGACGGATAGCAGCCGCTCGAAGTGGTCACGGATCCCGGCGGCCGCAAGGAGTCCCTCGGCGACCTCGGTCGAGCCGTTGCTCAACGTGACGAGGCGTGCTCCAGAGGCAGCAAGCGCGCGCACGCCGTCGGGTACGTCGGGATGGACGGCCAGCTCGAGGAACCCGCTCATGATGTGCGCGATCGCCGCGTCGAGGTTGCGGGTCAAGGTTTGGCCGGCCAGGACGGAGCGGAGCACCCCTTCGCCGATGGCGGAGAACCGCTCGGTGGTGCCGGCAGCGGTGAGTGCGAAACCGTCGCGCAGCAACGATGCGAACCAGACCGTTGCCGTCCATTCGGGCGCGCCGACCCCGGCGAAACGCTGTCCCATCGGGGTCAGGTCCGACAGGGTTTCGTTGACATCGAAGACCACCACGCTCAATGTGCTCACAGCAAGCCTCCTTGGCTCAACGGTTCTGGCTCGAAAAGGAGCGCGGTTGTGGACCTGCCGGGGCGAGCTGGAGGTCGCCGGCGGTGCCACACCACATGGCGCAGGTCACGACCGTTACCGTGCCGAGTCCATCGGTCCACTTCCGTGGAGCGAACTTGGCGGAGATCGGGCAGCTGCGCCGAGGCAGTCCCTGCCCACAGGTCGCCGTAGAACGACAGCTCGATCGAGGGAGTGAAGCGAGGTCGGGTCGAGGAACCGGCCGGTGACCGGCTGACCCGATGCAACAAAGAATCGTCTCGCGCCCAACCGAAACCGGTTCGACGCGATCGACCGGGCCTCAGGAGCCCTCCACCTCTCCGGGTGCATCCAGCCAGGAGGCGATGGTGGCACCGATCTGGTCGCCGGAGTCCTCCTGGATGAAGTGGATGCCAGGGACCGTGATCTCGGTCTGATTGGGCCAGCTGCGACAGAGCTGGCGTTGGCGGCCGGTCAGGATGGCGCCGGGTTCGGCGTTCACGAAGAGCTTCCGGACATGGGTCGAGGTGGCCAGCCAGGCGCCGTAGCGTTCGACGATCTCGACCACATCGGCTGGATCCCCGTCGACTGGGATCTCTCGTGGCCAGGTGAGAGTGGGGCGCCGGTCCTCGCCGGGGCGGGCGAATGGGCGGCGGTATTCGGCCATCTCGGCGTCGGTGAGCTGGCGTTGGATGCTGGCGGGGAGGACTGCTTCGACGAACAGGTTGCGTTCGAGGATCATCTCCTCACCAGCCGGGGACCGGAAGGCCCCGAAGATGTCTCTTGCCGCGTCGGGCCAGTCGTCCCAGGTGACGGGGCAGACGATGGCCTCCATGTAGGCGATGGCCGTCACCGCCTCGGGGTGGCGGGCGGCCCAGTCGAAACCGAGCGCGGATCCCCAGTCGTGAAGAACCAGGGTTACCGGGTCGGTGATGCCAACCGCGTCGAGGAAGGCGTCGAGGTAGCGGCGATGCTCGACGAACCGGTACGAGCCAGGCCCGCTGTCGGCCAGCTTGTCGGAGTCGCCCATGCCGATCAGGTCGGGGGCGATGCAGCGGCCGTGCGGGGCAAGGTGCGGGATGACCGAGCGCCACAGGAACGACGAGGTGGGGTTGCCGTGCAGGAGCACGATCGGGTCCCCCGAGCCTTCCTCGATGTAGGCCATGTGATGTCCGAGTACTTCGACGCTGCGCTTGTCCATGCCGGCTGCTCTCCTCTTGTCGGCGGGTGCCATCACAGGCCGTAGCCCTCGAGAAGGCGGAGCCAGACTTCGCTGATGGTCGGGTACGACGGCACGGCGTGCCACAGCCGGTCGAGGGGGACCTCGCCGACGACAGCGATGGTGGCAGCGTGCAGGAGCTCACCGGCGTCGGGGCCGACGAAGGTGGCGCCGACGATCACCCGCCGGTCCTCGTCGACGACGAAGCGGGCGTGGCCGCGGTAGCCGTCTGCGTAGAGGGCGGCACCGGCGACTTGGCCGAGGGGATAGTCGATGACCCGGACCGACACGCCGGCCTTGGTGGCTTCGGATTCGCCCAGGCCGACGGCGGCGACCTCGGGGTCGGTGAAGACCACCTGGGGAACGGCGCGGTGGTCGGCGGTCGCCGCGTGGGGCCCCCACGGGGCGGGGTCGAGGCGGCCGGAGGCCCGGGCGACGATGGCGTCGCCGCAGATGCGAGCCTGGTACTTGCCCTGGTGGGTGAGCAGAACCCGGTGGTTCACGTCGCCCGCTGCGTACAGCCACTCGCCGGACACTCCATGGACGGCCATGGTGTCGTCGACGGTGAGCCAGCTTCCCGGCTCGAGACCGACGCTTGCCAGGCCGAGGTCGTCGGTGCGTGCGCGGCGGCCGGCTGCGACCAGCAGCTGATCGGCTTCCACCTCCGCCCCATCGGCGAGGCAGACGACCACCGTGCCGTCGGGGCGGCGCTCGGCGCCGGTGGCGGTCACCCCGAGGCGCACGTCGATCCCCGCCTCGGTCATCGCTTCGGCCAGCAGCTGGCCGGCGACCGGCTCGTAGGCGGGCAGCAGGCGGTCGGCCATCTCGAGCACGGTCACCGCACTGCCGAGGCTGGCCCATGCTTGGGACAGCTCGCAGCCTGCCACCCCGCCGCCGAGGACGACGAGGCGCGCCGGCGGCTCTTTGGCGGCGGTCGCGTCCTTGGTGGTCCACGGTCGTGCCTCGGCGAGCCCGGGGATCGGGGGAAGAGCGGGAGACGAGCCGGTGGCGACCACGACGGCGTGACGGGCGGTGAGCGCGCGCGTGCCGTCTACGGTCTCCACTTCGACGTGTCGCTTGCCAGCGAGGCGCCCATGCCCGCGGACGAGGTCGATGTGGGCGCCCTCCAGCCAGTCGACCTGGCCGGCGTCGTCCCAGCTGCTGGCGAAGCGGTCACGGCGGTCGAGCACCCCGGCGACGTCGAGCGTGCCGGTCACCGCCTGGCGGGCGCCGTCCACCCGGCGGGCGGCAGCGACGACATGGCCAGGTCGCAGCAGCGCCTTGGAGGGCATGCAGGCCCAATAGGAGCAGTCCCCACCGACCAACTCGGCCTCGACGACCACCGCGGAGAGCCCGCCTTTGACGGCACGGTCGGCGACGTTCTCGCCGGTCGACCCGGCCCCGATCACCACCACGTCGTAGATGTCTGCGTCGTGGTCCTGGGTATCACCCACTGCTGCTCCAATCGTTCGCTTTCGTCGCGGACCCCGGGTTTGCCGGTGACCTGGTTACTTGGCGCCGTCACCTTGTCGTCCATATACCCGATGCGCAGGGTTGCGGGGCGCCGAGCGGGTCCTCAGCGGTGCAGCAGGCGCGCCAGCAGTGGCCGCCTGGCTCCATCTGGCGCCCCGGATTCGGCGCTGGAGGGCCCCGACGGCTCCACCGTCACTCCTCGCCAGAACGCGACCCGCCCGGTGATCTCACGGGCAGCCGGGCTCGGCTCGGGGTAGTACCAGGCGGCGTCCCGGTTCTCCTTGTCGCCGACGACCACGCTGTAGTAGCTGGCGGTCCCTTTCCACGGGCAGCGGGTGTGTTTGGCGCTGTCGCGCAGGTACTGGCGGTCGACGGCGTCGAGCGGGAAGTAGTGGTTCCCCTCAACGACCACCGTGTCGTCGCTCTCGGCGAGCACCACGCCGTTCCAGGTCGCTCTGAACATGCACACGGAACCCGCCCTGCGCTGCCGGCATTCCATGCTTGCTCCGTCAACCTAACAGGTTAACCTGTTCGATATGTCAGGAACGGTGGCGAGCACCCGGCTGGAGCGGGCGGGGATGCGGGCGACGGCCCGGTACTTCCGGGCGCTCGGCGACCCGACGCGCCTGTCGATCCTCGACGCACTCGCCGCAGGTCCGTGCAGCGCGTCGGAGCTGGCGAGACGGGTCTCGGCGCCGCAGAGCCGGGTGTCGAACCACCTGGCGTGCCTGCGGTGGTGTGAATTCGTGGTCGCGGAGCGCCGTGGTCGTCAGGTGCTCTACGAGTTGGCCGACACGGGCGTCTCCGAGCTTGTCGAGGCCACCCGCCGCCTTGCCGCAGGGCGCGCCGAGCACCTCGAGTCCTGCGAGCGGATCGGGCCGGACTGGGTGTGAGCCGCTGCTGGGAACCCCACCTCCGGGCCGCGACGAATCGAACCAATGACGAGCACAACGAACGATGAGCACGAGGAGCACGCAGATGACACGGATGCAGATCGAGGGGATGACCTGTGAAGGATGCGCGGGAAGCGTGGCCGACGCTCTTTCCGGAGCCGGCGCCGAGATGCCCCGGGTCGATTTCGAAGCGGGCGAGGCGCACTTCGACGCGCCAGGAGTCTCCACCGAAGCGCTGCGCGCCGCGGTGGAGGCAGCCGGCTACCGGGTCGTCGCCACCGATGACGCCCCGGCACCCGACTCCGGCCCGGTGCACCGGCGCGGCCCGAGCCGGCCGTCGGCACCGGACCTCGTCGTGATCGGATCGGGTGGCGCCGCGTTCGCGGCGGCGATCCGGGCCCGGGATCTCGGAGCGGAGGTGGCGATGTGCGAGGCGGCGACGATCGGCGGCACGTGCGTCAACATCGGCTGCGTGCCCTCCAAGGCGCTGCTCGCCGCGGCAAGCGCCCGGCAGGTCGCCGCGCACCACCCGTTTCCCGGGATCACGACCACGGCCGGGCCCGTCGACCTCGCCGCCCTTGTCGCCGGAAAGGACGAGCTCGTCGACCAGCTCCGCTTCGACAAGTACGAGCACCTCGCCGAGGAGTACGGCTTCAGCCTGCTCTGCGGACGGGGCAGCTTTACCGCAGCCGACCGTTTCGTCTGCGACGGCGAAGAGGTGGCTGCCGGGCAGTTCCTCGTCGCCACCGGGGCGTCGCCGGCCGTCCCGCCGATCCCTGGCCTGGCCGAGGCCGGGTACCTCACCTCTACCACCGCCTTCGAGCTCCGCGAGCTGCCCTCATCCCTCGTGGTGATCGGCGCCAACGCCATCGGTCTCGAGGTCGGCCAGCTGTTCTTGGAGCTGGGCACGAGCGTCACCTTCGTCGAGGCGGCCAGCCGTATCGCGCCGCTCGACGAGCCGGAGATCTCCGCTGCGCTCACCGACGTGCTGCGTGCACAGGGGGCGGAGGTGCACACCTCGGCCGCGGTCACCGGGGTCGAGCGGCGAGGGACACACCGGGTGGTCACCTTCTCGGTCGGCGGCTCCGAGCTGCAGGTCGAGGCCGACCAGGTGCTCGTCGCCACCGGCCGGCGCCCGAACACGGCCGGCCTCGGGCTCGAAGCCGCCGGGGTGGGGATCGGCGAGCGGGGAGCGGTCGTGGTCGACGAGTTCTGCGCGACGTCGAACCCGAGGATCTGGGCGGCGGGGGACGTGACCGGGGCACCGCAGTTCGTCTACGTGGCCGCCGCCCAGGGTGCGCTCGCCGCGGACAACGCCATTGGCAAGCTCGGCCGGACGATCGACTGGGAGGGACTGCCGAAGGTCACCTTCACTACTCCCCAGATCGCCTCGGTCGGGCTCACCGAGGAAGAGGCGACCCGGGCGGGCCATCGTGTCGAGGCGAGGGTCCTCACCCTCGACGCCGTACCCCGCGCCCTCGTCGAGCGAGACACCGCCGGGCTGTGCAAGATCGTCGCCGAGGAGGGACAAGGCAAGATCCTCGGGGTCCACCTGCTGGCGAGAGGAGCCGGGGAGGTGATCCTCGCCGCCACCTACGCCGTCAAGGCCAACATGACCGTCACCCAGCTCGCCGAGACCTGGGCGCCGTACCTGACCATGGCCGAGGCACTCAAGCTGACCGCCCAGACCTTCACCCGCGACGTGTCGCGCTTGTCGTGCTGCGCGGCCTGAAGTGCTGTTCGGCCTGGAGTAACGGCTCGAGGCTGGGTTTCGAGGCGGCGAGTCACCGCAGGGCAGGGGGAATGCCTGGCGGACCGACCGGGTTTCGGGTAGGTCCCTGACGTCGGCTCAAGGGTCGGCTGCCCGCTCATCCCCACCGATCTCGAAAGGAAGCTCACGTGCCCATACCTCGCCAGCCCGTCCCACCGCTCGACGTCGCCCTTGTCGGTGGGGGGCGATGGTCACTTGCCGACCATCCCGAGCGTTTCAGCCTCGTCGTGTTCTACCGGGGCCATCACTGTCCGATCTGCCGGGGCTACTTGAAGCAGCTCGACGGGCTTTTGGACCAGCTCGCCGAGGTGGGCGTGACCTCGGTCGTCGCGGTGAGCGGAGACGACGAGGAGGCCGCCACGGCATCGAAAGAGGAGTGGGGTCTCGGGCGGCTCGCTGTCGGCTACGGCCAGGACGTCGCCTCGATGCGAGCGTGGGGGCTGTACGTCTCCAAGGGGATCAAGGAAGGCGAGCCCGAGCTCTTCGGTGAGCCCGGGCTGTTCGTCATCTCCCCGGACGGGACGCTTTTCGCGGCGGTGCTCAACACGATGCCGTTCGGCCGGCCGCGCCTCGACGAGATCGTCGGGGCGATCCGCTACGTCAACGACCACGACTACCCGGCCCGGGGCGAGGCGTGAGGGCAGCGCGGCGCCCGGACGCCCCGGCCATACAAACGCCGCTCGGTGTCCTCGCCAAGGGCGCGATCGCCGGGGCGGCGGGCACGGCGGCCATGGACCTGTTCCAGTACCTGCAGTACCGGGCGGGCGGCGGGAGCGACGGTCCGGTCACCTGGGAGTTCTCATCGGTGCCCGGTTGGGACGGTGCGCCGGCACCGGCGCAGATCGGCAAGCGTGTCTTCGAGGCGCTGTTCGCCCGCACGCTTTCCGACCGTGCCGCCAACCGGGTCAACAACGTCATGCACTGGGGCTACGGGATCTCGTGGGCCGCGGCGTTCGGGACCGTCACCGGCTCCGCCTCCCGGTCCTGGGCGCGGCTCGGTCCGGTGTTCGGGACGGTGGTCTTCCTCGCCGACTACGTGGTGCTCCCCCCGACCGGCCTCTACCAGCCGATCTGGACCTACGACGCCAAGACCCTCGGCAAGGACTGGGCGAGCCACCTCTTCTACGGCACCGTGAGCGGGCTTTCCCTGCGGGCCCTGCTCGGTGCACAGTCCTCGTGAGCGACTTCGAAGCGGCGCGAAGAACGAGGGGGACGGGGGAACCCGATGGTTGACCAGCACGAAGGCACTGCCCAGCACGCCGACATCGCGCAGCATTACGACCTGGTCATCGTCGGGGCGGGCAGCGGCAACATGCTCGTCTCCGACGACCTCGTCCACTGGCGGATCGCGGTGGTCGAGGCGGACCGCTTCGGCGGGACCTGCCTCAACCGCGGGTGCATCCCTTCCAAGATGCTCGTGCACACCGCGGACGTCGCCCAGACGGTCCGCCGCGCCGGCCGCTTCGGCATCGGCGCCACCTGGGCCGGCGCCGACTGGCCCGCCATCCGTGACCGGGTGTTCGGCCGGATCGACCCGCTCCACGACGCCGCTGTCGCCTACCGCCGGACCAACGGCGTCGACGTCTTCCTCGGCGAGGCTCGTTTCGTCGCGTCGAAGACGCTCCGCGTCGGCGACGACGTCCTCTCGGCCGAGCGCTTCGTCCTGGCGGCCGGCTCGCGCCCCCACATCCCGGCCATCCCGGGGCTGGCCGAGGTCGACTATCTCACCTCGGACACCGTCATGCGCATCGATGCACTCCCCGAGTCGATGGTGATCGTCGGAGGCGGGTTTATCGCCGCGGAGATGGGCCACATCTTCGGCGCCCTCGGCGTCGCCGTGACGATCGTCGAACGCGGCCCGGCGCTGCTCTCCCGCCACGACCACGACATCTCGACCGCGTTCACCGACGCCTACCGGGCGCGCTTCGACCTGCGCCTCGACACCACCGTCGAATCGGTGGCTCCCTGCCGATCAGGGCTGCGGTTCGCGCTCGCCGGGCCGAACGGTCACGACACGCTCGAGGCAGCGACGCTGCTCGTCGCGACCGGGCGCGTACCCAACAGCGACCGTCTCGACGTGGCGGCAGCGGGGATCGCCACCGACGAGCACGGCCATGTCCGCACCGACACCGCCTACCAGACGAACGTGGCCGGCATCTTCGCGCTCGGCGATCTCGCCAACCACTTCCAGCTCAAGCACATGGCCAACGCCGAGGCCCGCCTCGTCCGCCACAACCTTGTGCACCCCGACGACCAGCATCGCGCGCCGTTCTCCGTGGTGCCCGCCGCGGTCTTCGCCGATCCCCAGGTGGCGTCGGTCGGCGCGACCGAGCAGGAGCTACGCGATGCCGGGCGTCCCTACATGGCCGCGACGCGGTACTACCGGGACACCGCGTACGGCTGGGCGCTCGAGGACACGACCGGCTTCGTGAAGGTCCTCGCCGACCCGAAGACCCGCCTCCTCCTCGGCGCCCACATCCTCGGCCCCCAGGCATCGACGCTCGTCCAGCCGCTCATCCAAGCGATGTGCCTCGGCAACACCGCCGACGAGGTGGCGACCGCCGTGCTCTACATCCACCCGGCGTTGAGCGAGGCCGTCGAACAGGCGCTCCTCGCCCTATGACCTCACGCGGCAGCGAGGCGCCGGGGTTTCCCCGAGAGGCACCCCAAGGGAATGGCAGTGCGGTGGAGCGGGTTCCCGACACCGTGGACACGCCCGGCTCGGACCTCGTCACCGTCTACTGGCGGCCCGGTTGCCCGTACTGCGCGGCGCTTCGCCGGGGGCTCCGCCGGGCGGGTCTTCCGACCGCAGAGGTGAACATCTGGACCGATCCCGAAGCGGCCGCCATGGTGCGCTCCATCGCCGGGGGCAACGAGACCGTGCCGACGGTCGTCGTTGCCGGCACCGGGCTCGTCAACCCCAAGGTGAGCACCGTGCTCGACGCCGTGCACGCTGTCGCACCCGACCTGGTCGCGAACACGAGGCCCGCAAAGGGCGTCCGACGAGCGGACGTGCTCGCAGTGCTGCAATGGATCGTCGTCATCGCCCTCGTGGTGGCCAGCTTCGCCGTCGAAGCCGCCGGGCATGCCGGCGCCAGCTGGGCGATCGACGGCGTCAACCTCGCGATCTTCGGGGGCTTTCGCCTACTCCGGCGACATCTCGAGGGGAACCGGGCCCCGGACACATCAACAAGGCGAGGTGCATCGTGAGCACGGTCGAGCCCAGTCATGCGGTCGAGAGCACGCCTCGGCAAGGTCCGAGGCCGGTTCGCACCACGCTGCGCGCCCACAACGACGAAGGGGTACGGACGGTCGTGACGACCCGGGATGGGCGGTCGCTCGTCACCGACGAGCCGGTCAGCCGCGGCGGCACGGGCAGCGCCCCGACCCCGCTCGAGACCGTCGTCGGGGCCCTGTGCGGCTGCAGCGCGGTGACCTTCGAGCGCGCGGCACGAGAGCTCGGTCTCGACTACCAGGGGATCGACTTCGATGCCGCGTATCGCCTGGACCGCCGCGGCCTGCTCGGTGAGGCCGAGGTTCGCCCCTACTTCGACACCGTCGACGTCGACGCCCGGGTCCACACCGCCGCGCCGACAGCGCTGCTCGACCAGGTCGTCGAGGTCACCGAGCACCGTTGCCCGGTGCGTAACCTTCTCGTCGACGCGGGGGTGGCGCTCACGATCAACTGGAGCGCCGTCGCCCCCTGAGCCGCTCGCCTCATGACATGTCGTCGGCGCGAACCGCCACGACCGAACCGGACCTGAAGATCACCGGGACCTCGAGCCCCATCGCTGCGAAGAGCGCGGGCGGGACCGAGATGTCCGCCAGGTAGAGGGCACCGACGTTGACCGTGCGGCCGAGGCCGACCTTCGGCAGGGCGAGGGTCATCGTGGCATCGGCTTGGACGCACGGCGTCGCCGCGGTCCCGGCGGTCAGGTCGAGGCCGCTCGGCGTGTCGAGCGCGAGGACCGGCGCCGACGTGGCGTTCGCCCAGTCGATGAGCTCGGCGAACCGGCCGCCGCCGTTGCCTTCGGGCCCGGCGAGCACCGCGACCGATCGGGGCGAGAACAAGCTTCGGGCGAGGTCGGCGAGGTTGCGCCCGGCGTTCTCCATCATCTGGGCGAGCTCGATGTGGAAGTCCTCGATCATGGAGCGATCCACGGCTCGCATCTGGGCGACATCGATCCCCGGGACGCGCTCGCCGCCGGGAAGAACGAACCGCATCGTCGTCATCTCGCACCTTGCTCTAGCCGCTCGGCAAGGATGAATGCCGAGTTCACGAGCCCGACGTGGGAGAACGCCTGGGGGAAGTTGCCGACGAGGCGGCCTTCTTTGACGTCGTACTCCTCGGCGAGCAGCCCCACGTCGTTGCACAGCCCGACGAGGCGATCGAAGAGCGCCTCGGCCTCCTCGCGCCGCCCTGTGAGCACGAGCGCGTCGACGAGCCAGAAGCTGCAGGCGAGGAAGGCGCCTTCGCCGGCGGCGAGGCCGTCGGGGGTGTGGTCGGCGGTGCCGTCGTCGCCGGTGCGGTAGCGGCGCACGAGGCCCTCCTCGCACAGCTCGGAGGTGACGGCGTCGATGGTGCGCATGATGCGCTCGTCGTCGGGCGGGAGGAAGCCGACGAGCGGCAGGAGCAGGAGGCTCGCGTCGAGCTCGGTCGATCCGTAGGTGCGCACGAAGCAGCCGCGGTCGGTGTCGACGGCGCGCTCGCAGATCTCGGCATGCATCTCGGCGCGAAGCGCCCGCCAGCGCTCGAGGGGTCCGTCGAGGCCGAGCTCCTCCACGGCGCGCACCGCCCGGTCGATCGCGACCCAGGCCATCACCTTGGAGTGGGTGAAGTGGCGCCGCCCGGAGCGGACCTCCCAGATGCCCTCGTCGGGGTCGCGCCACACCTGTTCCACGTGGTCGACGAGCGCGCGTTGCAGCGCCCACGCCGTCGGGTCTGGTGCCATGCCGGCGTGGCGGGCCTGGTGGAGGGCGTCCATGACCTCGCCGTAGACGTCGAGCTGCACCTGGGTCGACGCGGCGTTGCCGATCCGCACCGGCTGGGAGCCTTCGTAGCCGGGGAGCCAGTCGAGCTCCAGTTCGGTGAGGCGGCGTTCCCCGGCGGGTCCGTACATGATCTGCAGCTGGGCGGGATCGCCCGCCGCGACGCGCAGCAGCCAGTCCCGCCATGCCTCGGCCTCGCCGCGATAGCCGGCGCGCAGCATCGCCTGCAGGGTGAACGTGGCGTCACGCAGCCAGCAGTAGCGGTAGTCCCAGTTGCGCCCACCGCCGAGCTGCTCGGGGAGCGAGGTCGTGGCGGCGGCGACGATGCCGCCGGTCGGCGCGTAGGTGAGGGCCTTCAAGGTGACGAGGGACCGCACCACGGCCTTGCGATGCGGCCCGTCGTAGGTGCACTGCGCGCTGAACTCTTCCCACCAGCCTTCGGTGTCGCGGATTGCTTTGTCGGCGTCACCGCCGCAGCGGCCCTCGGCGAACTGCGGGTGCCACGACAGCACGAACGGGACCCGCTCGCCCGCCTCGACGGTGAAGGTGGCGACCGTGGAGAGGTTCTCGCCGCTCGTGGCGACCGGGGTGGCGAGACAGATGGCGTCGGGGCCGGCGACGCCGTGGAGGTGGTCGCCGGCGCGCTGCATCCACGGCACGACCCACCCGTAGTCGAAGCGGACGACGAGCTCCATTCGCATCGGGACCCGTCCGGCGATGCCCTCGACGACTCTGACGACGCTCGCGTGGTCGGATCGGGCGGGCATGCAGTCGACGATCCGGACCACCCCGTCATCGGTGTGGATGTCGGTCTCCAGCACGAGCGTGGCGTCGCGATAGCGGCGCAGCACCCGACGAGGCGAGGCGACCGGTGCGAGCTTCCAGTAGCCGTGCTCGGCGCCGCCGAGCAGCGCGGCGAAGCACGCGCCCGAGTCGAAGCGCGGCAGGCAGAGCCAGTCGATCGACCCGGTCGCGGCGACGAGCGCCGCGCTGTGCCCGTCGCCGATGATCGCGTAGTCCTCGATCCTCGAGGCTGGGCGTTCCATCATCTGGGATGCCGCCTGGTCCGAGTCGTCACGGGCAGGGAACCCGGGGTGGTCCAGTTCGATCCCGGTGGTGCCCACGGCGACCCGGGCCGGGTGGCCGACCCGGGGGTCAGGCGCCGCTGGGAGCGCGGGGTGGCAGTCATACGGCGCAGCGGTAGGGGCGGGGCATGCTCCCGTCTCCGAGCCGCGCGGCGAGGAACCGTTCGACGACGAGCCGCTTGGCGTGGGCGAGGGTGCACTCGGCGTCCGCGATGCGCATGTCGGGACTGGAGCGGCGATCGGCGCCGGCGGGGTGCCAGTAGAGCCCGTCGGCTGCCACGGTCAGCTCGGGCACGGTGGTGGTCTCGGTGATGTCGAGGCCGGTGCCGGAGAGGCCCCGGCGCAGCAACGGGCGCACGACGAAGCTTTGGGCTGGGACACCGGCGTCGGCGAGCAGGGCGGCGACCTCGGTGACCTCGCCGGTGTTCTCCGGCGTCTCGGTCATCGCCACCCGCACCGCCAGGCCCAGCTCGACGAGGGTGGCGATGCCGTCCATCGTCCGGGCCCACGTACCCGCGCCCCGATGGGCGTCGTGGGTGGCGGGGCGTGCACCGTCGAGCGAGGTCTGCACGACGAGGTGTGGGTTGCCGGCCAGTGCGCGGAGCCGGTCGAGGCGGGTGGCTCGCAGCACGGTGGCGTTGGTGAGCAGCACGGTGGGCAGCATTGCGGTGCCGTAGGCGAGGAGCTCGGCGATGTCGGGGTGCAAGAGCGGTTCGCCGCCGGTGAGGTAGAGCTCGTTGAAGCCCTCGGTAACGGCCTCGTCGACGAGGGCACGGAAGCGCTCGGCGGGAAGGAGCCGTGGAAGGGCGCGCGGCGAGGAGCCGACGGCGCAGTAGTCACAGGCCAGGTTGCAGTGGAAGTTCGTGTACACCCACAGGCGGCGGGGGAAGTAGGCGGTGCCGAACAGCGGCACCACCGGGAGGTCCTCGCTTCCGGCGTCGCCGTAGTTCCCTTCTTCGATGTGGGGATCGGCACCGGCCCGGTTGCTGCGACGATCGTCGCTGTCGTCGCTCCACGTGCCGCCGGTGGGGGTGAAGGCGGTGGGCAAGGAGGAGCGGTAGAGGTGGTAGCGGCCCCGGGCCCGTTCGGCGGGGGGGAGCACCTCGAGACAGGTCGTCCACCAGCCGGTCTCGATGGTCTCGACGAAGGATTCAGGGATTCGATCAGCCCGCATCGAGCGGGCCTGGGCCGCCCAGTCGTAGGCGAGCGGTACCAGCTCGGCCTGCGCCTGCCCGTGGCCGACCTCGACGATCGCGTACCACACCTCGCGCCGGCCGTCGTTGGCCGGTTTGCCGAGCACCCCGACGTTGACCACCAAGGTGCCGCCGATCCGCCGCTGCCAGGGCAGGCCCGAGTGGGTGCAGCAGATCACGTCGGCGCCGCTGGCCGCGACCCGGAGCGCGTGCTCGTCTTCGGAGAGCGACTCCCACCAGAAGTCGTTGAGGGCGATCGGCGAGCCGTGGACGAGGTGGATGTCGCTGCCACCGATGCGTTCTCGGCGCTCGGTCGGGAGACGGCCCATCCAGGTCGCGAAGCCGGGGCTGGTGTGGGTGCGGGTGTGGTCGTAGATGAGCTGGGCGTACTCGTTGTCGGTGGGGTCGCGGTACCCGCACCCGCAGTCGGGGTCGCCTCGGGCGATGGCTACGTCGTAGTTTCCCGCCACGCAGGTGATGTCGGCTGCGTGGAGGATCGGCCACAGTGCGTCGATCTCGGCGCCGAAGCCACCGAGATCGCCCAGGCAGTAGAGCTGCTCGCAGCCGCGCCGGTGGGCGTCGGTGACGAAGGCGGAGAGCGCGTAGGGGTTGGCGTACGGGCCGCCGCAGACGGCGATCCGTTGCGGCCGCTCGATTTCCGACGGGTCCGGCCGGCGGCGCACGTCGGCCTCAGGAAGAGGGAGGTTGCTGATGGATATCACGCCGGCATCTGGGCGGGTATGGCGGCCGGAGCGGGCCGGGCGACGAGCTCCAAGGGCTGACAGGCCGGCTCCACGCCTCCCCCGCGGGAGTAGACGGCGATGGCGGCTACCCCGGCGAGCCAGAAGCCGATCACCAGCAGGTAGGAGGCGGTGGCGCCGAGGTGGGTGGCGATGGTGGGGAGGGCGAGGGTGCCGACGATGGCACCGACGCGGCCGACGGCGACCGAGGCGCCGACGCCGGCCCCGCGCAGATGCGTCGGGAACAGCTCGGTGAAGGTGGGATAGGCGGAGGTCCACGCGGCGGTGCCCGCGGCGTTGGCGACGACGAAGGCGACAGTCACCAGTACGGCGCTGCGGCTGGCGGTGGCCAGGGCGAGCAGGCCGATCCCCCCCGCCGCGGCCAGATAGGTGACGCCGACGGTCAGGCGGTGCCCGACCCGGTCGAACACGGCCGCCATGGCGAGCCCGCCGGCGAGACCGCCGACGTTGCCGACGATGTAGAAGAACGGGATCGCCCGGTCGGAGATGTGGACCTGGTGCAAGACGACTACTGACAAGAGGGCGAAGATCCCGTAGTAGCCGAACGCCTCGGCGAGGTCGAGCAGCGCCCCGAGCGCGAGGCGTCCCCGGTGGTGCCGGAGGAGCTCGCCGAGCCCCTGGCGCAGCCCCGCATCAGATGTTGTGACGGCGGGGGCGAGCGGGAGTCGCACCCGCCGGCCGGCTCGGGCCTCCAGGGCGGCGAGGATCTTCTCGGCTTCGTCGTGGCGGCCTCGGGCGGCGAGCCACCGGGGCGACTCGGGGATCCGCCGGCGGAACACCAGCACCACGAGGGCGACGAGGCCGCCGAAGACGAACAGGTAGCGCCAGGAGGTGGCAGTCCCGACGGCGAGGGTGTCGAGGACCAGGTAGGCGAGCAGCCCGGCTGCGATCGCGCCGGCGGGCCAGAAGTTCATGACGACGGCGTTGGCCTTGCCGCGGACCCGGGCGGGGATCAGCTCGGCGATTGCCGCGTTGACGATGGCGTACTCGGCGCCGACCCCGAGCGCAGCCAGGAACCGCAGCACGTAGACCGCACCGAGGTTCGGGCTGAGCCCGGTGAGCACCGTGAACCCCGCATACCACAGCAGCGTTCCGACGAACAGGCGCCGGCGACCGAAGCGGTCGGCGAGACGCCCGCCAGCCAGGGCGCCGATCAGGATCCCCCCCAGCCACACCGCCAGGATGGCGTCGCGCTCGAACACGCTGGCGCCGAAGTGGTCGCCGAGCGGGCCGACGGCGTTCGAGAACATCTGCACCTCGAACGAGTCGAACAGCCAACCGGCGCCGAGCGCCACCAGGACGGTCGTGTGCAGTGGGCTCCATGCCAGCCGGTCGAGGCGCGCACCGACCTCGGCTTGGGTGAGCAGTCTCGTCAACGGTGTCTCCTCCTTGGCGTGTGCAGAGACATTGTCGGGTGTGCGGGCCGGGTCATCGGGCTTCGTCGGGGACGTGAGCCCGGTCGGCTATAGCCGACTCCGGCCGGGTCTGCTTCGGTGGCCGCTTCCAGGGCGGCCCAGCGCGGTAGAGGCGGCGGATCTTCTCGGGTGCGACACCGAGGAAGTAGCACGCTTTCAGCACTTGCATGAAGACGATCATCGACCAGGTGCCGTGCTCGACGAACCGGCGGGACGACGCCGTCGACGTAGCGGGAAGTACGACGAGGCGGCCGCGGCGGGCGAGGCGCCGGGAGAGCTCGAGATCCTCCATGATGGCGATCTCGGGGAACCCACCGAGCATCTCGAGGGCGTCGCGTCGCACGAACATCGCCTGGTCGCCGAAGACCTGGTGGAGGTGACGGGCCCGCTTGGTGGAGCTCCAGGCCAGGTAGTCGAGACCGATGCTGCGCCGGTCGAAGCGCAGGGACAACCCACCGCCGACGACGCGGGGATCTGCGAGCGCGGCGCGAACCTGGCCGAGGGCCGCGGGGTCGATGCGGCAGTCCGCGTGGACGAACCACAGCACCGGGGCCGAGGTGGCTGACGCGCCGGCGTTCATCTGGACGGCCCGCCCGGCGGGGCTGTGGAGCACCCGGGCGTGGCCGGCGGCGAGTGTTGCCGTGGCATCGGACGACCCGCCGTCGACGACGACCAGCTCGCAGCCGGGGAAGTCGAGGCACAGCTGTCGGAGCACGTCGACGATCCCCTCCGCTTCGTTCAACGTCGGCACGACGATGGCGACCGGGAGAGGATCGCCTGGGCGGCAGTGAGAAGAGGACGCGCCGCCGGTGATGGTCGGCTCCCGGTTAGCCATGGGAGCTTTCTCCTGGCGACACGGCGACCGGGCCGGCGAGCAAGGGGCGAAGCGCTGATGGCAGGGTCGGCTCGGCGGCCAGCGCCACGGCGTCCTCGGGGGTGTCGAGGTCGCGCAGGACCTCGAGCAGGCGGCACCGCAGTCCGTCCGCCTCGACCTGGGCCACGGTGGCGGCCAGGACGTCCGGCCCGCCCCACAGCTGCAGGGCGATGTCGAACAGCGACGGCACGGGCCGGGTCATCCCGGCGAGGTAGTAGCCGCCGTCGTAGGCCGGGCCGAGCACCACGTCGTCTCCGGCGGAGAGCGCCGCGAAGGCGTCGCGCAGATGCCGCGCTCCAAGCAGCGGGATGTCGGTGCCGACGACGACGAGTGGTCCAAGATGGACGGCGTACACATCGGTGACCGCAGCAGCCAGGCGCTCGCCGAGGTGGCGGCCGCGCTGGGGAACCAGCTCGACACCACGAGGAACGAGACCGGCGAGCTCCCCCCAGGCATCGGGCGGGTCGAAGGCGACGAACGTCGCGCCAGGCGCGACCGAGGTCGCGACTGCGACGGCGCGGGTGATGAGCGCACTTTGCAGGGATGCGCACCGGTCGTCGCCGAGCATCGGGGCGAGGCGCGTCTTGGCGAGACCGGGACGGGGCGCCTTGGCCATCACGAGGACCGCTCGCTCATCGGTCATTGGCCCACCTGGTGGACGGTGCCGGCAGGGGCCAGGTCGTCGGGTGACAGCTGCGGCAGGGCGGCGGCGACCAGCGAGGCGAAGCGCTCCCCGCTCCGGGCGACCCTGGCGAGCAGTGCCTCCAGCGCCTCGGGCTCGTCCGCCACGCCGTTCGCGTAGTCGGTGACGAACCCGACCAGCGCGTAGGGGAGCCCGGCTTCGCCGGCGAGCACCGCCTCGGGACCGGCCGTCTGGCTCAGCGCGCTCACCCCGAGTTGTGCCAGGGCGGTGATCTCGGCTCGGGTGTTGAAGCGCGGGCCGTCGACATGGCCGTAGGTGCCGCCGTCCACAAGCGCTGTGTCGAGCGTCCCTCCGGCGCGCACCAGCGCCCGGCGCAGCGGGTCGCTGAACGGTCGGTCGAAGATCCAATGGCCCCGGTCGGCCGCCCCGGCCCGATCGTGCCAGGTGCACAGGCTCCCGTCGGGCAGGCGGTTGGAGGGGAAGTAGAGGTCGTCGAAGACGACGAGGGAGCCGGGGGTGAGCGAGGGGTCGACTGAGCCGCACACGGTGCAGCCGATCACCGCGTCCGCCTTGGCCGCGATGAGGGCCGACAGGTTGGCCTTGTGCTCGACGTGGTTCGACAGGCGGCGATGTGACGGGCCGTGCCGGGAGAGGTGGACGATCTCGAGCTCGCCGACCCGACCGGACACCAGCTCCACCGGGCCGTAGGCGGTCTCGGTGGTCCTCGGCTGCTGGTGCTCGAGTCCGGGCCAGCGCTCGGTACCCGAGCCTGAGATCAGCCCGATCAGCACGGCTCGTCCCTGGCCGCGGCCGGCGCGGCTGCCGACGCCGTTCGTCGGCGGGGCAACGGCAACAGCTCCACCAGGCTTGCGTTCTCCGCGGGGTCGAGCACGCTGTGCTGGACGCAGGCGGGGACGATCTCGCCGGTCTCGGGGTGGGCCATGGCATAGAAGCAGGCCTGGAGGCGCTCTTGGGTCTCGACGATCCGGGGGTCGTCGCTCGTCTCGCCCCGCTGCAGCAGCTCCCAGGCTGGCTTCACGTCCTCGGCGTGCATGAAGCGGTGCATGACGAAGGTCATCGGTACGAGCTCGCCTCGCCGCAGGGCACGGACGACGGCGACGACACCGCCCGCCCGGCGCACCCGCCGGGCGAGCCATCGGCCCGCGGTGGCAGCCAGGCGGGGGTGGGCGGCGAGCACACGTGCCAGGCGAGCCACCAGCAGTGCTGGTCGCGCTCCCCAGTGGATGCCGCCGAGGTAGGTGAAGAAGGCGTCACGTGCCGCGAGGTCCTCGGGGTCGTCGTCGTCGAGCACCGGGAACCACCGCTCGCCGAGGTAGTAGCCGAACGCGGAGCGGTTGCAGCGCTCGTCCCCGGTCTGGAAGACCCGGTAGGGCAGGTGTGACCCGGCGCCCTCTTCGATCTTCGCCCACACGGCGTCGGCGTCGAGGCTTCGGTAGTCCTCCCGCCAGCGCCGCGCGTCGCCGACGAAGGCGGCGGGCTGGAAGGAGAGCATGTTGAAGCCCATGGAGCGGCAGTCGCGGATCAGCTGGGGGATCTCCTCGACGTTGCTGGGGGTGACCGTCATGTTGTGGGCGAGGAAGAACGCCACGCCGTGGTCGGCCCGCAGTCGGCGGAACAGGTCACAGAACGCCTGGCGGTGGGGGTTGAGCTCGGCTTCCGAGGTCGGCCGGCGCAGGCCCCGCCGGCCGCGCATGGTGGTGTCGAAGTGCCCGGCGAACGAGAGGCGCCGAAGCCGTGGGGTGCCGTCGGGGCCGAGCGCCAGGTGCTCCAGGTAGGAGTAGTCCATGTCTCCGTGGGTGAAGCTCATCGGCTCGCGGCCGTGCCGGCGCATGATGGCGAGGGCTTCGGCGTGGTCGTCGGGATCGAGCAGGGTCACCTCACCACCGATCAGCTGGGCGTGCGCGTGGGGGCCACGCACCGAGGCGAGATGGGCCATCTGGCGGTCGATCTCGGCGAGGGTGTGGGCGCCGTCGACCCGCACCCGGTTGGCGTCAGCCGAGTGGTAGCAGGGGGTGCAGGTGAAGTTGCAGCGCGGAAAGACACCGTGGGTGCCTTCGCAGCCCACCGCCATCCGACCCAAGGTCTGGGAGGGGGTCCGGACGTGGTCGGGCAGCTCGGCCCACCGTCGGGTCAAGGCAGCGCGAGTCTCCTCGGCCACCGGCCGGGTCGCCCGTTCCAGGCTGCCCAGCCAGTCGATCGTTCGCTGCCACCGGGCGGGTTGTCTGCTCACGTCCCTCGTCGCTCCTTCTCGCTTCTCCGTGCGTACCCCGGTCGATACGCCGGGGCAACCCGCCTGGCACCCCCGCGGCCGCCATCCACGACGGCGAGTGCTGCTCAGGACTGACGGAACCCGCTCGGCGGCCCGATCCTTCCGTCCATCTTCTTCGTGGTCCACAGCGGCTCATCGAAGGCAACATTCGACCGCCTGGCGGGCCAGCAGGCGCCAGGTGCCCTGGGCGACGCAGACAGCGCAGGTGCTGGAGCCCGGGAGCGAGGGATGGTCGAAGAACGGTGGAATGCCGAGGGCCCGGGGAGGGTTCCCGTCCCGATCGCCCCGCCACAGGGGAACCGGTACCGACCCGACCTGGTCGGGAGGAAGCGAGGTTCGATGAGCACCACTGGACGGCTCGGAGCAAGCCCAACCGCAGGCGGAAACGCCGCTGCGCTGACGAGACGCCTCGCCCTGCCCGCCGTTGGCGCCGGGCTGCTCGGCGGTCTGTTCATGATCGTCGTGATGATCCTGGTCATGGGCACCTCGGGCATGGGCTATGCGAGCCCGCTGAATTTCGGGATGGCGTCACTCGTCTACACGGTCACCCCGCCACTCGCGATGTTCCCGACCCTCATGACCATGATGGGCATCAAGCTCCCCGCACCGGTCATGAGCCAGCTCGCCGGCGCCATCCACTCCGGCCACATCCCCGCCGCCATGGTCGCAAAGCTCGGACCCATGCTCGTCTCCATGCATGTACCCGCCGCCAAAGTGCAGATGATCGGCCTGCTCATGACCGGTCACGCCACCAATGGGACTGTCGCCACCCTCATGAACCAGCTGAGCCCTGCAGCGCGCAACGCCGTGATGGCGGCCATGCCGGTGAGCGCCGGCCACGTCGTCGTCGGCACGATCCTGCACTTCGCCTTCGCGGCCTTCTTGGGCGTCGCGTTCTTCGCCATCATCGCCGGAGCCGCCTGGTTCGTCCCCGCCCTGCGCAGCCCGATGGCCCTGATGGCCGCGGGGGTGGTCGGAGGCGCGGTCGTCTACGTGATCAACCGCTGGGCGATCCTGCCGCCGATCGACCCGATGATGGGACTCGTTCCCCAGATCGCCTTCTTCCTCGCCCACCTGCTCTTCGGCCTCGTCGTTGGCACGATGCTCGCCATGGTGCTCCGGCGCGATCGGGTCCGAGACCTGCTTCCCGCGGCGCGCTGAGCGCTCCGGGACCAGCCCGACACTTGACATGAGCACCAAGCGCAAGCGGCGCCCCGCATCGCGGCCGAGTCCTGGCGCCGGGCGCCGGGCGCCGGCAACGACGGCACAACGCCAGCCGCCGTCCCGGGCGCAACGGGTGGCCCGGTCCAAGCGGGCGCCGCGACGAGGAGCTGCGATCCGACGGCGCCGGCTGCGCACCATGGCAGTGAGCGTCGCCGGCGCCGTGGTCCTCGCCGGGGTGATCACCCTCGCCGTCATCGATCATGGGTCCAGCGCCGGCTACAACACGACAGCGCGGGGATGGGTGCTGCCGCGTCTCGGGGCGCCGGGCAAGGTGTCGCTGGCGAGCCTGCACGGCCGGCCGGTGGTGGTCAACTTCTTCGCCTCGTGGTGCACGGTGTGCGCCTCGGAGCTCCCGGTGTTCACGACGGACGCCAGAGCGCTGCGTGGTGAGGTGGACGTGGTGGAGATCAATGCGCTCGAGACTGGCAACGGGCAGGCCTTCGCCCAGCGGTACCACCTCGCGTCGTCGGTGACCGCCGTGGCGAGCGACGTCGGCGGCTCCCAGGGCGACGGCCTCTACCAATCCCTCGGTGGCACCGGATCGATGCCGATGACCGCCTTCTACAGCTCCGCCGGCACCCTCCTCACCACCCACGTCGGCGGGTTCACGGCATCCACCTTGGCAAGCGAGCTCCACCAGCTCTACGGCGTTACCGTGCCGGCCTGAACAATGGGCATCACCGGCATCAGCCTGGTGGCAGCGTTCGCCGGCGGCGTGGCGTCGTTCTCCTCGCCGTGCGTGCTTCCCCTCGTTCCCGCCTACCTGTCGATCGTCGGCGGTCTCGACGTGACCCGGCGTGCCGAGGGCTTCCGCGACGTCGGGACAGTATCGGCGCCAGGCAGCGCGCTGGCGGGCGGCGCGCCGACCGCCGTGATTCGTCGACGAGCTGGGCGAGCCCGGGCGCTCGGCGCCGTCACGCGTGACACCGCCCTGTTCGTCGCCGGCTTCGGCAGCGTGTTCGTGCTGCTCGGCCTCTCGGCGAGCGCGCTCGGCCGTGCGGTCGTGCACCAGCAGGGCACGTTGACCCGGGTCTCGGGTGTCGTGGTCGTGGCCATGGCGCTGTTCTTGCTCGGGACTCTCGTGGTCCAGCGACCCGGCCTCTACCGGGAATGGCGGATCCACCCGCGTCTCGCCCGGCTCGGGCCGTTCGCCGCGCCGGTGGCTGGCGCGGCGTTCGCGTTCGGTTGGACGCCGTGTGTCGGGCCGATCCTCGCCTCGGTGCTGGCCCTCTCCGCCCAGCAGGGCCACGTCGCATCCGGCGCGCTGCTCCTGGCCGTCTACTCGCTCGGGCTCGGCGCTCCCTTCCTTGCCGTCGCGGTCCTCTTCGACCGGCTCGCCGCGCCCCTGGCCTGGCTCCGCCGGCACGGCACGGCAGTCACCGCCACCTCCGCCGCCGTCCTCGGCGCCATGGGTGTCCTGCTGGTGCTCGACCGACTGGCATGGGTGACCACCCTCGTCCAGCGAGTGGCCTGATATCGGCCACCGGCATGGACACCGGCACCGGGACCGGCACGCTGGCGACCTCGTCCCCCGGCCGACCTCACCGGGGCCGACCTCACCGGCCCGGTGGTGAGCTCGCCGGGCGCGCCCGGCGGCCATTGGTCTCCATGAAGAACTGGGCGGCCGCCTGGCGCAGGCTCGTCGACCAGGTCGGATAGGCGTGCACCGTTTGGGCGAGGCGGCCGGTGAACATGGCGGTGCGCATGGCGAGGGCGACTTCGTGGATCATCTCGCCGGCTCGGGGCGCGACGATCGTCGCGCCGAGCACTCGGCCGCCGCCGGTCCCCCCCAGCAGGGGCCGGGGGCCGGCGATCAGCTTTACGAAGCCCTCGGTCCTCGCCGCCGCGATCGCCCGGTCGACCTCCGACATGGGAACGAACGCGACCGTGCCTCCGGTTTCGGCGGCCTCGGCTTCGGTGAGCCCGACCCGGGCGATCTCGGGGTCGCAGAACGTCACCCACGGGACCTGGGAGGTGTCGAACGCTCGGCGCCCGAATCGACCAAGCCGGGCGCTGGCGTTGCGGACCGCAAGGCGGCCCATCTCGTCCGCGGCGTGGGTGAACAGCAGCCGGCCGGTCACATCCCCGACGGCGTACACGCCGGTGGCGCTGGTGGCGAGGAACCGGTCGGTACGCACGAAGCCCCGCTCGTCGAGCTCGATACCGCCAGCCTCGGCGTCGAGACCGGCGGTGGCCGGCCGCCGCCCGACCGCCACCAGCAGCACCTCGGCACAGACGCTCGACCCGTCCGAGCGCTCCAGGCGGATCCCCCCGCCGGGGTCCGCCTGTTCGACGCGTGCCACGCTGGCGCCGAGGTGCACCCCGATCCCCTCAGCGGCGAACACGCCCGCCAGCACGGCGCCCGCCTCGGGCTCCTCGCGGGGAAGGAGCCGGTCCTCACCTTCGACGACCTGTACCTTCGATCCGAAGCGCCGGAAGGCCTGTGCCAGCTCGCAGCCGATGGCCCCGCCGCCGAGGATGGCGATCGATGCGGGCAGGTCCTCGAGATCGAAGACCGACTCGTTGGTGAGGAACGGGACCGCGTCGAGCCCACTGATCGGCGGTACGGCAGGGCGGGAACCGGTGGCGATCACCACCACCTTGGCCCGGATCGACTGGCCGTCGACCGATAGGACGCGGGCCCCGGAGAAGCGTGCCCGGCCCTCCACGACTTCGACGCCCTCGCGCCTCAGCACGCCTGCGTCCTCGGTGGCCGCGATCTGACTGACGACAGCGCGCTTCCTGGCGGCAGCCTCGGGGAACGGCAGTCCTTCGGCGGCGGCGTCGATGAGCGTCTTGGAGGGCACGCAGCCGGTGAAGGTGCAGTCGCCTCCGAGGGCGCCGTCAGAGACGAGCACGGTGCGAAGGCCGTGGCGCGCCCCGGCCCGGGCAGCCGCCAGCCCGCCGGCACCGCCGCCGATGACGGCGAGATCGTAGGACGTTACGACCCTTACGACCCGGCCGCGGCCGGTGCCCGAGGGGCCCGTCATGTCCTGGGTACTGCTGCCTCCTCCAGGTCCCTTGGTGGCGGTCGCGCTCGCCAGCGGCGCGGCGTCAGGCACCGTGGTCGCCGTGGGCGGACGCGTCGCCTCGGGCGAGCTGCTCACCGAAGTGTCGCAGCCGCTCGATCGCCCGATGGTCGACCGTCCCCTCCTGTTTGCCCAGCGCCGCCTTGATCTCCTGGTAGACCTCGGCTTCGAGGCCGCAGCGGCGGCAGTCCTCGAGATGCTCGGCGACCCGCCGTGCCGCCACCTCGTCGAGCGCACCGTCGAGGTAGGTCTGCAGCACCCGCATCGTCGCCATGCAGCGCATCCGGCTCGCCGTGGCGTTCCACACCTTCATCGCAAGCTCCTCTTCGGTGCGAGGCCAGCAGCGCTGAGGCGCTGGCGGATCCGGGTCCGGGCACGATGCAGCCGGCTCATGACCGTGCCGACCGGCACGCCGATCGCTTCTGCCGCCTCGGCGTAGGAGAGCCCGTCGATGTCGACGAGCTCGACCACCTGGCGGTGCCGCTCGGGAAGTGACGCCAGGCACTGAGCCACCACGGCGTCGAACTCCGCGCCGAGCACCACGTCCTCGGGAGACGCAACACCGCCGCGCGGATCGGCGGCCTCCATGCGCCCGGCTTGGTCCGGGTCGCGCAGCAGCTGCGGCCGGCGCCGCCGGTGCCGCTTGGCCTCGGCGTTGCGCATGATGGTGAACAGCCAGGCCCGGGGGTGGGCACCGTCGAAGCGGTCGATCGCCCGGTAGGCGCACAGCAGGGTTTCTTGGACGAGGTCCTCGGCGTCTGCGTTGTTCCGGGTGATCGAGAACGCCACCCTGGCGAGAACCTCCAGCTCGGGCAGCACGTAGCGGGCGAAGGCGTCCTCGCCTTGCTGGTGCTCATCGGCCTCGTGCACGTAGGTGGAACCCCCTCCCCGGACTCGGCATTCCAGGGAATGTACGCTGAGGGGAGCGGGTTCCTGGACCGTGGTGAACGCGAGAGAGCACCGAGCCCTGCACCGAGGGGTAGAAACCTATCTCGACGGCGAAGCCGACCCGAGTCTCGCCGTCTCAGTCCGGCGGCATCTCGCAGCGTGTTGGGAATGCAGCGAGGACGCTGAGTGGCTCGTGTTGATCAAGTCAGCACTCGGCCGAATCGGCGAGCGTCGTCCCCGAGACCTCGCCGTTGCCCGGCTGACACGATATGCCTCGACTCTCTCGGAGAGGCGGTGACCGGCCCGTCACAGGATCCGGGCAACACCCCGGGCGATGTTCCGGAGCGCGTCAGGATCTCCACCCCGGCCGAAGCGCCGGTCGTCGCGATGAGCGGGCCGCCGACAATGCTCGACCCCCGCATGGCAGAGACCGCCATGGACCACGACATCGCACCCGGGAACTCGACGCGACGCCCGCCGCCGCCCTGGTCCTCTCGC
>Ga0080006_1177867_pt1 | contig 33157 bp, 30 predicted proteins | sample RS3BMetagenome_FD_69209 | JGI IMG/M metagenome (GOLD analysis project Ga0080006, IMG submission 69209) | Ferric oxide microbial mat and aquatic microbial communities from Rainbow Spring, Yellowstone National Park, USA - RS3B (SPADES... ...
CGAAGGCGCACTGCCCGCCTGGGAGCGGGAGGTGGTGAGCGGTGCCGTGGACGCGGACCTGCTGGACTACCTGCGCCGCGACGCCTACTTTTGCGGCCTGAACAAAAGCTACGACGACCGAATCCTGGCCGCATTCACCGTGGTGGAGGGCCATCTGGGGCTCACCCTGGCCCAGGGGCGGCTTTGGCGGGAGGACCGGCGGTCCGAGGCGGTGGAACTCTTGCGGCTCAGGTACTTCCTCACCCAGCGGGTCTACCTGCACCATGCCAAGTTGGCCGCGGGCGCGATGGTGGCCCGGGCCGTGGAAGAGGCGGGGTGGACCGAACGGGCCCTGTACCCCCTGGACGATGCCGCCCTGTTGGCGCGCCTGTCGGGGCCCCGGGCTCCCCGCGCCAGCCGCCGGCTGGCCCGGGCCGTGCGCCAGCGCCGGTTGGTGCGGCGGGCCTACGTCCTGACCGCCCAAGGGGTGGGGCCTCTGGGCCGGGACGCCCTGGTGGCCCGCTACCGGGATCCCGAGGGGCGTCGCCGGGCGGAGGCGGCGGACCGGGGATCGGGGGCAGATGGGCCGGGAGCGCGCCGGGGGCCGCGGTGTGCGGGGGGGGGGTGTCCCGCGCCACGTCGTCCGAGCGGCGAGCGTGGCCGGCTGCCAGCATGCTTTCGCGCACCTGCCCGGCGGTGACGCCGACCGCCTGCTCGATGTAGCGGTTGCCGGTGGCGGCGGCGAGCAGGCGGTGGAAGTCCAGGTCGCCCTCCAGCCAGGCGCGGCTGCCATAGGGTGCCTCGGTCATCGCCCGGCAGGCGCCCTCCAGCTGCTCGAGATCGCGCGTGCCGCGCCGCGCGGCGGCGAGCGCGGCGGCGGGCACCTCGAGGATCTCGCGCAGCTGCAGGAGCTGGCCGAACAAGTCGCCGGCACCCGCGCCTGGACCCGCGCCTGGACCCGCACCTGGGCCGGCATCTGGGTCTGCGCCGACGCCCGAACCCTGTGCGGCCTGGCCGAGCCTGAGCACCTGATGCCCCGGCGCATCGGCGATGAACGCGCCGCGGCCCTGGCGCGACCAGACCAGACCCTCGCAGCGCAGCCGCGCTATCGCCTCGCGCACCACGTTGCGCGAAACACCGAAGGTGGTGGCCAGTGCCTGCTCGGTCGGCAGCCGGTCGCCGGCCCGCAGCCGGCCCTGAGCGATCTCGCGCGAGATCGAGCTGGCCACCAGGGCTGGCAGGTGCGGTCCGCGATGGAGGGGGCCGAGTTCGAGGGTCATGCGGTGGCGATGCGCTTTCTGCCGACAGGCGCAGCCAGGGTCCTTCGCCGGCCTAGCTCCGGTGCGGCGCGGCGTGCGGCAGGATGCGGCCCATGCTCAGGATCTGGCCCGGATCGATCGCCTGCTTGATCTCGCGCGCCATGGCGAGCGCCACCGGATCGACACGCTTGAGGAAATCCTTCTGCTTCAGCCGGCCGATGCCGTGCTCGGCGCTGATGCTGCCGTCATAGCGGTCGAGCGTGTCGAAGATCACGTCCTGGGCGGCGTAGAGCAGGTCGTGGCGGGCATCATGTTCCATGCCGCGCGGCGGCAGCACGTTGAGATGGATGTTGCCGTCGCCGACATGGCCGTAGGCCAGCGCGCGCGTGTCGGGGAACCGCTCGGCGAGCAGCGGCAGGATCTCGGCCAGGAAGTCGGGAATGGAGGAGATCGGCAGCGACACGTCGGTGCGCAGGTAGGGCTCGCCGGCGCCTTGGGTTTCCACCATCGTCTCGCGCAGCCGCCACAGCCTGAGCGCCTGCGCCTCGCTGGTCGCGATCACCCCGTCCTCGATCATCTCCGCACTGGCCAGCGCGTTCTCCAGCACGGCGCGCAGCTCGATGCCCGCACCGCAGGACAGCTCGATCAGCGCATAGACCGGATAGGCGCGCTCCAGCGGATCGGTGAGCGTCGGATCGTCGCGCAGCGACACGTCGAGGCAGGGGCGCAGCAGCAGCTCGAAGGCGGTCACCAGGTCGCTGCAGCTCCGCCGCGCATGGGCATACATCCGCATCGCCGCATCGACCGTGGGCAGCGCGACGAGTGCGGTCTCGACCTGCTGGGGTTTGGGGAACAGCTTGAGCGAGGCTGCGGTGATCACGCCGAGCGTGCCCTCGCTGCCGATGAACAACTGCTTGAGGTCGTAGCCGCGATTGTCCTTGCGCAGGCGCTTCAGCCCGTTCCAGATCCGCCCGTCGGCCAGCACGACCTCGAGCCCCATCACCAACTCGCGGGTCATGCCGTAATGCAGGACGTTGAAGCCGCCGGCATTGGTCGCGATGTTGCCGCCGATCCGGCAGCTGCCCTGCGCGCCGAAGGTGAGCGGCAGGATGCAGTCCTCGGCCTCCGCGGCGCGCTTGGCATCCTCCAGCACGCAGCCCGCCTCGACGATCATGGTGAAATCGACCGGGGAGACCAGCCGCACCGCGCGCATGCGCTCCAGGCTGAGCACCAGCTCGGCGCGGTCCTCCGGCACCGCGGCGCCGACCAGTCCGGTGAGGCCGCCCTGCGGCACGACGCCGATCCGGTGGGCGCTGCACAGCCGCATGATGTGCGCCACCTCCTCGGTCGAGCGGGGCCGGGCGACGGCGAGCGGCATGCCGAAATGGTCGCCCGACCAGTCGCGCGAATAGCGGGCGAGGTCCGCCTCCTCGCGCAGCAGAGTGTCGGGCGGCAAGGCGGCCGCGATGGCCTGCAGCGCGTCGCGGTTCGGGCCATCGGCCGAGGGGCGGGCGGGGGAGGCGTGATCCATGGCTCGGTGGTCCTTGGGCGTGGGAAGGCCAGGCGACGCGATAGGGGCGCGACCTTGCGGCTTCGACCTGTCGTGCAAGTTCGTGGCGGGCTGCCCGGTCGTATGACAACCCCTCGACCGCCCGCACGCTATGCGCTCCCGGCGCGGACAACAAGTCGAGCACGGGCGAGGGCCCGGCGGCTTGTGATCGGGGGGGCTGTCTCGTTATCATGGCGGCCCGCGCCGAGGTGTGGCGCGACCACCCCCTGCGACGCGTTGTGGCGCTGGGCAGCATCCGCGACCATACATCGCGTGCGCGGCCGGCCGGCGACCGGCTCGGGTGCAGGCCGCGGGGCGCAGGATCGGGCGAGCAGGATCGGGCGAGCAGGAGAACGGGAATGGACGCGACGACCGGCAGCACGTTCCGCATGCTGCACACCATGGTGCGGGTGAAGGACCTCGAGCGCTCGATCGCCTTCTACACCGGCCCGCTCGGCATGAAGCTGCTGCGCCGGCAGGATTTCCCCGAAGGGCGTTTCACCCTGGCCTTTGTCGGCTACGGCCCGGAGACCAGCGAGGCGGTGGTCGAGCTGACCCACAACTGGGACCAGGAGACGCCCTACCAGCTGGGCGAAGGCTACGGCCACATCGCACTCGGCGTGCGCGACATCCACAAGGTCTGCGAGCAGCTCGAGGCGCAGGGTGCGCCCGTGCCGCGCAAGCCGGGTCCGATGAAGCACGGCACCACCCATATCGCCTTCGTCGAGGATCCGGACGGCTATAAGATCGAGCTGATCGACCTCGACACCACCAGCCATCAATGAAGGCGGACGATCGAATGTCGGGCGCGATCTCTGATGTCGAGTATGTCGGCCTGCCATTCGGCCGCAGCCACCTCGAGGTGCCGCTGCCGCATGGGGTGAAGGTCACCCTGGTCCGCAAGCGCGCCCTGCCGAAGATCGGCGACCCCGCCGCCGCGGTGCGCAGATCCTTCGACGCGCCGGTCGGCAGCCGCACGCTGCGCGAGCTCGCCGCGGGCCGGGCGAGTGCGTGCATCCTGATCTGCGACATCACCCGGCCGGTGCCGAACCATCTGTTCCTGCGGCCGATGATCGAGACCATGCTGGAGGGCGGCATACCCCGGGAGGCGATCACGGTGCTGGTCGCCACCGGGCTGCACCGGCCCAATGAAGGCAACGACCTCGCCGAACTGGTCGGCGACCCCTGGGTGCAGCAGACCGTGCGGGTGGAGAACCATTTCGCCCGCGACGACGCGGCGCATGTCGATCTGGGCCTGACGGAAAAGCGTGGCGTGCCGATCCGCATCGACCGTCGCTTCGTCGAGGCCGAGCTGCGCATCGCCACCGGCCTGGTCGAGCCGCACTTCATGGCCGGCTGGTCGGGCGGACGCAAGGTGGTCGCTCCCGGCGTCGCCCACCACACCACCATCCGCACCTTCCACTCGGCGCGCTTCATGGAGGATCCGCTGGCGGTGCAGTGCAACCTCGCCGGCAATCCGCTGCACGAGGAGCAGCTCGCCATCGTCCACCGCATCGGCGAGATCTATGCGCTCAACACGGTGCTCGACGAGGAGCGCGACCTCTCGTTCGTCAGCTTCGGCGAGATCATCGACAGCCATCTCGCCGCCGTGCGCTTCGTCGAGGACGTCAACCAGGTCAAGGTCGGCCGCAAGTTCAAGACCGTGGTCACCTCCTCGGCCGGCTACCCGCTCGACAAGACCTACTACCAGACGGTCAAGGGCATGGTGACCCCGCTCGACATTCTTGCCCCTGGCGGCACTCTGATCATCGCCTCCGAATGCTCGGAGGGTTTCGGCTCGCCCGAGTTCCGCGACAGCCAGGCGCGCCTGGTCGAGCACGGCATGGACAGGTTCCTCGCCACCATTTCGGCCAAGTCGCTCGCCGAGATCGACGAATGGCAGACCGAGATGCAGCTCAAGCCGATGCGCCTCGGGCGTGTGGCCCTCTACACCACGGGGCTCGACGCGGAGGAGCGCCGCATCACCGGCGTCGAGCTGGTCGAGGACGTCGCCACCGCCATTGCCGACAGTGTGGCGCGCAACGATGACCCCGATGTCGCGATCATCCCCGAAGGACCCTACGTGGTGCCGGTCTGCGCCGCCTGAGCCCGCTCTGGAGCCCTATCAGGAGCCGGCCTTGAAGCCGCCCGGCTGGAGGTCGAAGTCGACTCAGGGAGCGACCGGGCGGAGTGAGGGTGTAGTGGATGTGGGTGAGCCGGTCGTGGCGGATTGTCGGGCGGCGGAATGTGCTGAGCTCAGCGAAGCTGCGCTCGATGACGCAGCCATGGTGGCCGAGCTTTTCTGGACTTTGCCTGCCGCGCCTGGCGGTGCGCGGGACGATTTTCCTGCGCCGGCAGGCAGCGAAGCGGCACTGGGCCGCCGCTTCGCCGCCCCGCTCGTCGGTGCTTAGCTGATGCGCAAGGATGCCAGCGTGGTCCGCAGCGCCTCAGGCAGGGGCGTGTGCGGTTCCTTGCCGAGGCATGCGACAAGTCGGCTGTTGTCGAGCTTCACCGGCGTCCGCCAGAGATAACGCGTCTCGTAGATCTCGCGCGGCGTCTCCTGGAACAGCCCTGCCAAGCGGATCAAAGACCACGGAAGCGCCTTGATCCTTGTGTCGGGCCGGCCGACAGCGCGCGCGATGCCTCGCGCCATCTCCAGGCCGTCTGCGTCCCACGTACCAGAGAAGTGGAACCGGTCGAACGGCTGGAGCTTGTCCGAGCGGTCGAGCAGGCTCGCGATCGTTTCGCCAGCGTCGGGCAGATAGCTCCAGGCGTGGCCGATGCCTGGCTTGCCGGGATTGGTGATCGCGTCCAGGCGCTTCCCTGGTTTCACCAGCCCCATGCTGAACCAGTTGTTGCGAGCATTGGGGCCGAAGAAATCGCCGAAGCGGACGATGAGCGCCGGCGCCCCCGCACGGCTCTCCGACTCCAGCCGCCGCTCCAACTCTGCACGGATGCGGCCTTTACTCGTCTGCGGAGTCTGCGGAGCCTCCTCGGTCAGGTTCGGGAAAGCATCCGGGCCGTAATTGTACACCGTGCCCGGCAGGACGATACGGGCGCCGGTCTCCCGGGCCGCAGCGATCGTGTTGTCGATCATGGGCAGTACTGTCCCGGCCCAATTCCTGTATCCTGGCGGGTTCACGGCATGGATGATCGCCTGGACGCTCCGTGAAGCGCGACGCACGTCGGCCTCGATCATCGCGTCTCCACTCACCCAGGTCGCATCTGCGAGCGCCACCGGCGCCTCTCCCCTGGCGTCCTCCGGATTGCGGGCCATGGCCCGCACGGTCCAGCCATGCCGCAGCAACGCCGCAGTCACCTCGCCGCCGATACCTCCCGTGGCCCCCAGGACCAGCGCCGTCTTCTCGCCGCGCATCGCTCAGCCTCCTCTGCTCGGGCGGACGATGCGCTGCTCTCGAGACATAAGGAATTGCCAGGAGGCGACCAACGGCTAGCTTGTTTCTGATGAACAGACCCATCGAATGGGAGGATCAACGGGCCTTCCTGGCGGTGCTGGAGACGGGCAGCCTCTCGGCCGCGGCGCGGCGGCTCGGCGTTACCCAGCCGACGGTCCGCAGCCGCGTCGAGGCGTTGGAGCGTGCGGTAGGAACGGTGTTGTTCACGCGCTCGGCCCGCGGTCTGATGCCGACCGAGACGGCCCGTGCGCTCGGCGCGTCCGCTCGCGCAATGGCCTTCGCTTCGGACGCCTTTGTCCGCGCCGCAACGGCGGACGCAGGGAAGGTCGCCGGCATCGTCCGGCTTGGCGTGGCTGAACTCGTCGGGATCGAGGTGTTGCCTCCCATGCTGGCGCGGCTGCGCGTGCGACACCCGGAGTTGCTCATCGAACTCGTGCTGAGTAACGCGCTCGCCGACCTGCTGGAGCAGGAAGTCGACGTTGCCGTCCGCATGAGTGAGCCGCGGGAGGCGGCGCTGGTCGCAAAGAAAATCGCCTCGATCCCGCTCGGCCTGTTCGCGCATGCAGACTACCTGGCGCACCGCGGACGCCCGACCCTGCCCGTCGATCTCGCGACACACGACCTGATCGGCCCCGACCGCTCGCCAGCCGATCTCGCATTCGTCACGTCCTGGTTCCCCGGCGTTGGCCGCGAACGCTTCGTGATCAGGACGGACAGCCATCCCGCTCAGTTGGCGGCCGCACGCGCTGGTTTGGGGATTGCCCTGGTGCAGCGTCCGGTCGGCCTCGCTGACCCACTGCTACAGCCGGTCCTGGCGGATCTCGCACTCGGCCATCTGGACACCTGGATCGTCACGCACGAAAGCCTGCGTGAACTGCCGCGCGTGCGCGCTGTGTTTAACGTCCTGGCTGAAGCTTTTCGGAGCTTTGCGCAGGTCAGCCGTCCGGATCGTGTAGTGCCCGGAATGGGCTCGGCATCATCGCGGACGCGGAGCCACGCACGAAGCCGCGCCTAAGCCTTATGGAGGTGCAAAATCCTCCCGCAGCCGGTCCACATTGTGAAGTCGGCGTCATAGTCTGCACGCTGCTTCGTGCCAACGGGCAGCAAGGGAGGCCAGCAATGCCAACGATCACCACCACCGACGGCGTCGAGATCTTCTACAAGGACTGGGGTTCGGGTCAGCCCATCGTGTTCAGCCATGGCTGGCCGCTTTCGGCGGACGACTGGGATGGACAGATGCTGTTCTTCCTCGCCCAGGGCTTCCGCGTCATCGCCCATGACCGTCGCGGTCACGGGCGCTCGAGCCAGGTGGCCTTCGGTCATGACCTCGAACACTACGCCGACGATCTCGCAGCACTCACCGCCCATCTCGATCTGCAGGATGCGATCCATGTCGGCCACTCGACCGGCGGCGGCGAGGTGGTGCGCTATCTGGCGCGCATCGGCGAAAGCCGGGTCGCCAAGGCTGCGATCATCTCGGCCGTGCCGCCGCTGATGGTCAAGACCGCGGGCAATCCGGGCGGTCTCGACAAGGAGGTCTTCGACGGCCTCCAGGCGCAGGTCGCCGCCAACCGCGCGCAGTTCTACTACGACCTGCCGGCCGGGCCGTTCTATGGCTACAACCGCCCTGGCGCCAGCCCGTCGCAGGGCGTGATCTGGAACTGGTGGCGCCAGGGCATGATGGGTAGTGCCAAGGCCCACTATGACGGCATCGTTGCCTTCTCGCAGACCGACTTCACCGACGATCTCAAGAAGATCTCGGTGCCCGTGCTGGTCATGCATGGCGATGACGACCAGATCGTGCCGTACGCGGACTCCGGACCGCTCTCGGCGAAGCTGATGAAGAACGCCACACTCAAGACCTACAGCGGCTTCCCGCACGGCATGCCGACCACCGAGGCCGCAACGATCAACGCCGATCTGCTCGCCTTCATCCGCAGCTGAACGGGTGCGCTTCGGCGCGGCGGAGACCTCCCGCCGCGCCGGAGTCACCTGTCCTCGTGCAGCCACCTGCTCATGACGATGCGCGGGGTCTGCTCGAAGCCGAGCCGCTCGTAGAATGATGCCACGCGGGCGTTGGTCTCGCGCACCATGAGCTGCGCCTTGACCACGCCGCGCGCGCGCAGCCAGTCCTCCGCCGCCCGGACCATGGCGCGGCCATGGCCGAGTCTGCGTGCGCCGGGGTCCGTCGCCACGTAGTAGAGCCAGCCGCGATGTCCGTCATGGCCGACCATGACGCTGGAGACGATGCGCCCGCCGCTGTCGGTGCCGACCAGCACGTCCGAGCAGGCGCCGGCATGGGCGAACCTAAAGTCCGAGACGGGATCGTTGTACGGCACGACCAGCCCGCACGCGTGCCAGAGGGCCACGACCGCCGGCTCGTCCCCGGCTGCGGCCGTCCTGACGCTCAGCGCCATGGCCGTCCGAGCCTTGGGCCGGGAGACGACATCGGCAGGCGTCGCGTTGTCAGCCGCTCAGATGGGCGACGCGCCTTGGTCGAGCCGACCGACATGACACCGTCTCCTTCCCGCCCACGCGCCGCGTCGGCTCGGCAGCGTAGCACTCGACAACGACTATGCCGAACGGCGTGATGCAGAGGGTTACGCGGGCGCCGCGCGAGCAAGAGCGCCTTGGCCACCATCCTGACGCACTGGCACGAGCGCCTGATCGCGTCGGCCGCGATCCGCTCGGCGGCCGGTCGGCGAGCAGCATGATGCAGGAGCTCGACCGCATGCTGTCGAGCGGCAATCCGGATGTCGCCGGGCTGGTGCTCAGTGCTATGGAGGAGTTCGCGCGCACTCTCGCCGGCTTGGTCGACCGGCTGCTGCGGCTGGCGCGTTGGGACGGCCGATCGCGAACACTGCCGGTTCCGTGTCCGGTTAAGTTGGTGGGTGAGCTGCCGGACTACGCGTGACCGGGATCCCGTGCGGGGGGCCCGATGATCGAGGCTGCCGGGCAGGGGACCGATCGGGATGTTCGGCAGGTCAGCCGGTTAGCAGGTCAGCAGGTGCGGCCCGGGGGCGACGTCGTCGCCGAGGTGAGGGCGCAACGGCGACGAACCAAGTCGTCGCTGGAGTGCTGCCTCGGCGTCACCGCTCCAGCGCAGCCTCCAGTCGTGGAGCGCAGAAATCGACGAAGGCCCGTACCTTCAGCGGGACCAATCCATCGCCGTTGTGGACCACATGGACGGGCAGGCCGGGTGGCACGAAGTCCGGCAACACTTCCTGCAGCCGGCCGGACCTGAGTGCGGACTGTATATGGTAGCAGAACACGCGAATGAGCCCCAGGCCAGCCAGGCCCGCTTCGATCACGGCGTCGATCGTATCGAACACCACACGGGATCGGATCGGCACTGCCAGCACCTCGGCGCCGTGAGGGAACAGCCATCGTCCTGCTGGATCGAAGCCGTGGAACGCCACGCAATCATGCTCGTCGAGTTGTTCCAGCGTTTGCGGGTTGCCACAGCGGCTCAGGTATTCGGGGGTGGCTGCGACAAGCCGATGGATCGTCCCCACGCGGCGAGCCCGAAGCCGGCTGTCCGTCAGGTCGCCGATACGGACCGCCACATCGACATGCTCCTCCTGCATGTCGAGGACCCTGTCGCTGAACCGACAGGTGAGGCGTATGTCGGCATACTGCTTCATGAACTCGGCCAGGATCGGCACGAGGTGCAGCCGCCCCAGCATGGACGGGGCCGTGATGGTCAGCTCCCCACGCGGACTCTGATACTCCCCCGAAGCCGTCCGTTCTGCGTCCCCGATGTCCTCTAGGATCTGACGACAAGCCAGTACATACGGCACACCTGCGTCGGTCAGCGACAGCTTGCGCGTGGTTCGCTGAAGCAATTGCGTCCGCAGATGAATTTCAAGCTCGGCCACGCGACGGCTCACCGTCGTCACCGGCACGCGCAGCTTGCGTGAGGCTGCGGAGAAGCTGCCTGCGTCCACCACAGCGAGCAAGGTCGTCATCGCGTCGAGCCGGTCCATCGTCTTACCGCCTGCTGGGAAGGTGATCGCCAAACATATCCCATTATCACCCTGCATGGCCGCTGCCACCTTGCCCTCACCGAAACCGGCCAAGGGTGGAACAATGACCCGAACTTCACGCATCACCGCGCTGATCACCGGTGCCTCAAGCGGGATCGGCGCCATCTATGCCGACCGCCTCGCACGACGCGGTCACGACCTGGTCCTTGTGGGTCGTGATGCGACGCGGCTCACCGCAGTCGCTGAAGCGGCGACGCGCCATGGTGTCACGGTCGAAACCATCCGCGCCGATCTGTCGGACGCGGCCGAACTGGGCCGTGTCGAGACCAGGCTGCGGGATGATGGCGCTATCCGCATCCTGGTCAACAATGCCGGCATCAACGCGGCGCCGACCATGGCCGGCGCCGATCCCGATGCCCTTGCGCGCATGATCCAGGTCAACGTCACCGCGCCCACCCGGCTCGCGGCGGCGGCGGCAACCGCCTTTTCCGCTGCCCATACCGGGATCATCGTGAACATCTCATCGGCCCTGGCACTGGCGCCGGAGATGTTCAGCGGCGCCTACAGCGGTTCCAAGGCCTACCTGCTCAACCTGTCGCTGTCGCTTGCGCGGGAGTTGGCGCCGCGCGGGATCCGCGTGCAGGCAGTGCTGCCCGGGGCCACGGCCACCGCCTTCTGGAGCGGCAGTGAAGGTGACCTGCCCGCCAGCATGGTCATGGGCGCCGAGGAACTGGTGGACGCAGCACTCGCCGGCTTCGACGCGGGCGAGGAGGTGACGATACCGTCGCTTCCGGATCAGGCGGACTGGGAACGCTTCAACGCGGCACGCGCCAGTCTCGGCCCTAACCTGTCCCTTCAGCACGCCGCAGCGCGCTACCGGCAGGCCGCTTGAAGGCGAGTGGCCGCCACGCAGAGTTCAATTCTGATTCCCCTCCTTCGCAAGCCCGGTGCCTCGGTTGCCGCCTCGGCTGCGCATTGACCTGACAACCAAGGAGACTGTCGCCATGACCGGTTTCACCGAACGCCGCGTGCCCCAGGGCCAGGGAGATCTCCACGTCCGGGACTACGCGGGCGCCGGGCCGGCCTTCGTGCTGCTGCACGGCTTCCCCGACAACGGACACATCTACGACGACCTGATCCCCCATCTGGTGGCGGCGGGGCGCCGCACGCTTGCGATCGACTTCCTGGGCTTCGGAGCGTCCGACAAGCCAGCCGGCGCCGATTACAGTTTCCGTCAGCAGGTCCGCGACGTGGAGGCCGTCCTCGACGCGCTCCAACTCGATCGCGCCGTGCTCGTCGCTCACGATGCCAGCGGCCCTGCCGCAGTGAATTTCGCGCTCCGCCGTCCGGACCGCACGCATCGTGTGGTGCTGCTCAACGCGTTCTACGCGGAGGCGCCAGGCCTGCTGGTGCCGGAGCTGATCGAACTCTTTTCCCAGCCGAAGCTTGCAGCCCTGGCCCGGCACTTTCTCCAGAGCCCGGAGCAGTTCGCTTGGCTGCTCGAGTTCCAGCGCACCCTGCTGCTTGCCGACGCCGCACCCGCCGGGCAGGCCCGATACCGGGATCTGCTTGGCCCGCTGATCGACGCCAACTTCCGCCAGCAGCCGAGCGCGGCGCCGGCCTTCGCCAGCATGGTGGCCCAGATGCCCGCTGAAATCGCCACCAACACCGGCCGCCTGGTCGACCTGCGACGCTCTCCCGTGCCCTTCGCTTTCGTCTGGGGGCAGAACGATCCCTACCTGCACGTATCTACTGCCGAGTTCCTGCGCAGTCAGGTTCGGCACGGGACGCTGCACGCGATCGAGGCCGGCCATTGGCCGCAGATCGACGCCGCGGCCGAGGTCGCGCGGTTGCTGCTGGCGGATGCCGCGACGTGAGGTTTCTCCTTTCCTTGGCGTTCCTGTGGCTCGCGCTTGCCACTCCCGCAGTCGCGCAACCGGAGGCCCCACGGGGTCCGGTCACGGGTCTGCTCGCGATCGGCACCCTCCCGCCCGGCACCGACATGGCCGCCGTGCGGGCGCTGCTTCCGCAGGAGGTGCGCGAGACCGTACGGCTCTACCTGCAAGGCAGGATCGGCCAATGGTTCTCGCTGGCCGACCGGCCTGGCGTCGCTTTCATCCTGAACGGCACGGACCCGGCCGCTGCCCGCGCCATGCTGGGCAGGCTGCCCCTCGGCCGCGCCCGCCTGATGCGGTTCGACGTGCTGCCGCTGGCACCCCTTGCCCCGCTCGGCGTGCTGCCAGGCCTGTCCCGCTCCTCGCCTCGGTAAGCGGGCCCGATCCCCGGCATCGCCGCGCAAGCCCAAAGCTCTGCGCATGACGGCGCTTGCCTTTCGCCGATCCCAACCAGGGCCATCCTGATCCTCACACCAAAGGAAAGATCTTGAGATGACAGAAAAGCTTCTTGTAACCGGAGCGACCGGCAGCACCGGAGGCGCCGCACTGGACGCTCTGCTCGCCAGCGGTCACACCGGCCTGCGCGCGATGCTTCGTGCAGACGAGAGCCGGGCGGAGGCTTTGCGTGAGCGTGGTGTCGAGACTGTGTTCGGCAACCTGCTGGATCTTGCGTCTGTACGCGCGGCCCTGGACGGTGTGGCTGCAGCCTATTTCGTCTTTCCGATCGAACCCGGTCTGATCCAGGCAACCGCATATTTCGCCCAGGCCGCGAAGGAAGCTGGCGTGCGGGCGATCGTCAACATGTCGCAGAAGTCGGCGCGGCCGGATGCCGCGAGCCACGCTGCCCAGGATCACTGGATCGGCGAGCGTGTCCTTGACTGGTCGGGTGTCGGAGTGACGCATCTGCGCCCGACATTCTTCGCCGAATGGCTGCTCTACCCGTTCCAGATCGGGTCAATCAAGCAGGGCAAGTTGCGGACGCCGTTCGGCGTCGACAAGCACGCGCCGATCGCGTCGCAGGACCAGGGGCGGGTCATAGCCTCCATCCTGGCCGATCCGGCACCGCATAGCGGCAAGACCTATCCGCTCTACGGACCGGTCGAGCATACGCAGGCGGACATCGCCGACATCCTGTCCAGGACCCTGGGCCGCCCGATCGCGTTCGAGCCCGTCTCGCTCGAACAGTTCCGCTCGGACATCGAGACGCACCTCAAGCGACCATTCCTAGCCCAGCATCTTTCTGAAGTCGCGCGTGATCACAGCACCGGCATTTTCGCCGGCACGAACGACTTCGTGGAAACGATCACCGGAAGGCGGCCGATGTCGGTCGAGGCTTTCGTCGCGGCAAACAAGGCCGCATTCTCGGCTGAGAACACGCGAACCTGACCGGCTCGCGAAGGCCGAAGAGATGCCGGTCGGTCTCCCGTGACTGACAAGGAGTCCGCATGTCCTGTGACAGCTCGACCACCCCTGCGACGCGTCGCATCTCGGACAGGCTGTTCGTGTCCGCCCAGCCGTCCCTGACCGACCTGGCTGGGCTCGCTGGCCGCGGCTTCGGAGCGGTGATCAGCAATCGCCCGGCGCATGAAGATGCCGATCAGCCCGATCCGGCCGACGAACGGCGCGCGACCGAGGCGGCCGGCATGAGGTTCCGCTTCATCCCCGTGACGACCGCGACGATCACAGATGCCGATGTCAGGTCGTTCCAGGAGGCGATGGCCGCGACCGGCAGCCCCGTTCTCGCTCATTGCAAAACCGGTATCCGCTCGGCGAACCTCTACGCCATCGGCGAGGCTCTTGACGGGCGCATCGACCCTGCGGCTCTGCCCGCTCTGGGAGCGCAGTGGGGCATCGACCTGTCACTCGCGGCCCGCTGGCTCGCAACCGACGAAGGCCGACAGCCGCGCGTGAAGGGGTTCTTCCACCCGCACACGTCCAGCATCCAGTACATCGCCACAGACCGTGCCACCAGGCGGTGCGCGGTCATCGATCCGGTCCTGGATTTCGACGAGACATCCGGCGCAGTCTCGACCGAAAGCGCGGACCTTCTCCTGTCCCACATCGCGGCCGAGAGGCTGACGGTCGACTGGATCATCGACACGCACGCGCATGCGGACCATTTCTCTGCCGCGCACTACCTGCATGGCAAAACGGACGCTCCGACCGCGATCGGGGCAGGCATCGCTGATGCCCAGCGCCTGTGGCGGTCGATCTACAACTCACCGGCTCTCAGCGCCGACGGTGCGCAGTGGCACCATCTCTTTGAGGCCGGCGAGCGGTTCAAGGTAGGTTCAATCGACGCGACGATCCTCTTCTCACCAGGTCACACACCGGCCTCGGTCACGCCTGTGATAGGCGACGCTGCCTTCGTTCACGACACATTCCTCATGCCCGACAGCGGCACGGCACGAGCCGACTTCCCGGGCGGCAGCGCGCGAGACCTCTGGCGGTCGCTGCAGGCCATCCTCGAGCTGCCCGACAAGACACGTCTGTTCGTCGGGCACGACTACCAGCCCGACGGTCGCACACCGCGTTGGGAAAGCTCGGTCGGGGTTCAGAGATCGCAGAACCCGCATGTTGTCGGCCTGTCGCAGGACGAGTTCGTCACGATGCGGGAGTCCCGTGACCGAACGCTGCCGCTGCCGCAACTCATGCTGCATGCGCTGCAGGTGAACATCGCGGGGGGACGGCTGCCTCCTCTTGAAGACAACGGTCAGCGATATCTCAGGATCCCCATCAATGCCCGGAGTATGCCGGCTTGGCGTGGAAGCCCGTGAGGTGCTGCGCGTTGCACGGCGTGATGCGGTGTGGTTCCGGCGGGCGGGCGTGGAAGGTGTCGGATGTCCCGCGTGCTGTTGCTGGCGGAGGCGACGACGCGCGGCTCCGGCCGTTCTTCCCGCAAGGCTTGCATGCGGGCGATCCGCTTGGCGCAGCGCTCATCTACCGACCTGCGTGGCGAGCCCTGAGCCTGGCCCGGTTGCAAGCCCCGCGCGGTCCTGGTGGTCAGGAGAACGTGTCGCGGGCACCGGCGCAGGGAGGCTCTGCGACGCAGGTCCGACAGGCGCCGCCGCCGCGCGGGATCCGGTAACGGCCGCCGCAATGTGTTCGGCTTGCGCTCCGCGACGCGTTGAGGCGCCCCGGGCCTATGGTCCGCGTCAGGCTCGCATGGTGCCGGTGTCGAGATAGCGCTGGTGCCAGGCCAGGGCTTCGCCGGGCAGCATCGGCGTCTGCTGGCCGTAGGAGCCGGCGCGTGCGCGTCGGGTGTAGTCGCGCAGGGCGGGGCGGTAGTCCGGGTGCGCGCAGCGTTCGATCACCAGCTCGGCGCGCTGGCGCGGCGGCAGGCCGCGCAGGTCGGCGAGCCCCTGCTCGGTGACGATCACCTCCACGTCCTGGGTGATGTGGTCGACATGGCTGACATGCGGCACGATCGCCGAGATCGTGCCCGACCTGGCGGTCGAGGGCGTCATGAAGATCGAGACATAGGCGTTGCGGGCGAAGTCGCCCGAGCCGCCGATGCCGTTCTGGATGCGCGAGCCCATGATGTGGGTGGAGTTGACGTTGCCGTAGATGTCCGCCCCGATCAGCCCGTTCGTCGCGATGCAGCCGAGCCTGCGCACCAGTTCGGGATGGTTGCTGATCTCCTGCGGCCGCAGGATCATCCGCTCGCGGAAGAACGCCATCTCGGCATTGACCCTGGCCGCGGCGTCGGGGCTGAGCGAGAAGGCGGTGGCCGAGGCCATGCGCAGCTTGCCGGCCGCCAGCAGGTCGAGCATGCCGTCCTGGATGACCTCGGTGTAGGCGGTCATGTTCTCGAACGGCGCATCGAGCAGACCGGTGAGCACGGCGTTGGCGATGTTGCCGACACCCGATTGCAGCGGCAGCAGCGACGGCGGCAGCCGGCCCTTCGCGACCTCGTGGCGCAGGAAATCCAGCAGGTGTCCGGCGATGGCGGCGGCACTCGCGTCGGGTGGCACGAACGGCGCGTTGCGGTCGGGTGTCTCGGTTTCCACCACCGCCAGGACCTTGTCCGGATCGCAACGGAAGTAAGGCTGGCCGATCCGGTCGTCGGGTCGCAGCAGCGGGATCGGCACGCGGTCGGGCGGCAGCGCGGTGCCGTAATAGATGTCGTGGACGCCGTCCAGCGCCTCGTTCTGCCAATGGTTGACCTCGAGGATCACACCCTGCGCGCGATCGAGCCAGGTCTTGTTGTTGCCGACCGAGGAGGAGGGGATCAGCGATCCGTCAGACCGGATGCCGGCGATCTCGATCACCGCGAGATCGAGTTTGCCGAGGAAGCCCTGCCAGGCGAGCGGTGCGACCTGGCTGAGATGCAGGTCGAAATAGGCCATCTCGCCGCGGTTGATCCGCTCGCGCGCGATCGGGTCGGAGTTGTAGGGCAGGCGGAACTCGATGCCGTCGACGCTGGCCAGCGCGCCGTCGAGTTCCGGCCCGGTCGAGGCGCCGGTCCAGACCTTGATCCTGAGCCGCCGCCCGGACTCGCGCTCGGCGGTGATCCGCTCGGCCAGTGCCATGGGCACGGCCTTGGGATAGCCCGAGCCGGTGAAGCCGCTCATGCCAATCGTCATGCCGTCGGCAACGAAACATGCAGCTGCATCGGCCGACATCACCCTCCTGGCGAGCCCGGCATGCGCGATTCGGCGTGACGACATGGTGTGCCCCCCGGCGGCCGGGATCGGCTCACAGGTCCGGCCCGGCTCATGTTCTGGCCTTGCCGTGGGCGACCATGGCCCGGCCGCCCACGGCTTGGCAGCCGAGTGTGCCGCAGCGCAGGCACGCGGCGCCATCCGCCGCCCGGCCGGGGCGGCGCGCGCTGTCGCAGAAACGCGCCTGTTTGGCCGCATGATCCGCCGCGGGGCGGAAGTGTCGGAAGGCCCGGCCTTCAGAAAACACGGCTTTTCAGGAAAGGCGGACCTTCACAAGGGCCGATCTCCCGTAGGCGGAACCTCAGAAAGGAGGGCCGGACAGATAGCCGCCATCGATCGGGATGTCGGTCGCGGTGACGTAGGCGGCGGCCGGCGAGGCCAGGAACAGGCAAACCCCCACCAGGTCGTCGACCGTGCCCCAGCGCTTGAGCGCGGTGCGTGCGCCGATCGCAGCGGCAGGGCCCGGCTGGCTCCAGAGCGGCTTGGTCATGTCCGTGCGGTGGTAGCCCGGCGAGACGGCGTTGACCCGGATCCCTACGGGGCCGAACGCATGGGCGAGCGAGCGGGTAAGGCCGAGCACGCCGGATTTCGCGGCGCCGTAGGCAGGCACCGTGGGATCGGCGAGATAGCTCAGCATGGAGGCGATGTTGATGATCGAGCCGTGCGACGCGGCGAGCAGCGGCCGCGTCGCCATGCAGAAGCGCATGAAGCTGTTGAGGTTGATGTCGAGCACCTTGAGATAGACATCCTCCTCGAACTCGTCGTCGGCGCGCGCGATGCCGGCCGCGTTGACCAGCACGTCGAGCCGCTCGAGGGTCTGCACGAAGCTCGAGCAGGCGACCCGGTCCTGCACGTCGAGGCGCTCGAAGCGGACCGGCAGACCGGCGTGCGTGCTGCGCGCCGCGTGCAGCTTGGCCTCGTTGCTGCCGGTGGCGATCACCTGCGCACCGGCCCGCGCGAAACCCTCGGCGATCGCCAGACCGATGCCGCTCGAGCCGCCCGAGACCAGCACGTGCTTGCCGGCGAACAGATCGGCGCGAAAGCTGCCGACGATGTCATCCATGGTCGCGTCCCTCTTCCTGGTGTGCCGTGCCGGGAGCCGCCCCGTCCGCCAGCGCGTCCAGCGCATCGTAGAACGGCTTGGCCGCCTCGTAGAGCCGGTCGAAGACCGGTTGCATGCGCGCGTAGCGCTCGGCCCAGGCCGGGTCGGGCTCGACCACGCGCTCGATGCGCACGCAGTGTTGTGCCGCCGCCTGCAGCGAGGAGTAATGGCCGAGTGCCGTCGCCGCCATCATCGCGCAGCCGACCAGGCCGCCCTCGGCCTCCCCCGGCACCTCGATCGGCAGGTTGTAGGCGCTGGCCTTGATCCTGAGCCAGAGCGGGCTCTTGGCGCCGCCGCTGGTCGCCACCACGCGCTGCACGCGCTCGCCGGACAGCCGTTCCATCAGGCGCAGCGCGCGGGCCGCGGAGAAGGCGACGCCCTCGATCAGCGCCCGGTCGAGATGGGCCAGGGTGTGGGCGGCACTCAGCCCGAAGAATTGTGCCCGCGCGTTGCGCGCCTCGCCCAGCCGCTCGCCGGCCAGATAGGGCAGGAAGAACAAGCCGTCGCTGCCGGCCGGCGCCGTTCCCGCATGGTCCATGATCTGCTCGTAGGACAGCCGGCGCTCGTGCAGCGCGCGGCGCGCCCAGCGCACCGCGTCGCCGCCGGTTTCCAGCAGGATGAAGGCGCCCCAGTTGCCTTCGACGGTCGCCATGTTGCACACCGCCGCGTCCAGCACCGGCGCGCCCGTGATGCTGGTGATGATGCACGACGTGCCGGTGACGTCCGAGGCGAGGCCCGGCTGGCAGACCCCCGAGCCGAGCAGTGCGACCGGGTAGTCGGCGCTGCCGACCAGCACCGGCAGGCCCGGCGGCAGGCCCAGGGCGGACGCGGCGGCCGGGCGCAGATCGCCCAGGATCTCGAGCGGCTGGCGGAGCGGCGGGAGCTTGGCGGCATCGAGCCCGAGCCGCTCGATCATGGCGCCCGACCAGCGCCGCGTGGCGGGATCCATCAGGAAGCTGAGCGAGGCGTCGCCCGGATCCATCGCCATCTCACCGGTCAGGCGGAAATTGATGAAATCCTTGGGCATCAGCACGGCATGGGCGCGGGCGTAGGCCTGCGGGTCGTGCGCGCGCAGCCAGGCGAGCTTGAAGCCGGGCCAGGCCGGGGTGGCCGGATTGCCGCTGTCGCGCATCACCTGCCTGAAATCGTGGGCGCGCTCGAATTCGCGCACCAGTGCGCTGGTGCGCTTGTCGTTCCACAGCGGCACGTTCGGCCGCGTCGGTAGCCCCTGGTCGTCGACCAGCACCGTGCCGTGCATCTGGCCGCAGACGGCGATGGCGCGCAGCCGTCCGGCGAGCCCATCTTGCGTGTCCAGCAGGTCGCGGGTGGCGGCGACGACGCCATCCCACCACCCTTCCGCCGCCTGCTCCGCCCAGCCGAAGCGGGGTACGATCTGCTCGTGCTCGCGATGGGCGACATGCAGCACCCGGCCGCGCAGATCGACGGCGGCGGCGCGCACGCTGCCGGTGCCGACATCGATGCAGAGCAGCAGGTCCCCGGTCATCGCCGAACGCCCATCGCGGCTCGTCCCTCCTTCGGCACCGGTTCGCCGCCAGCGCCTTTTCCGGTAGCGTTATTCCGCGATCGCGGGAGCGTCAAGCGACCTCCGCCCGCCGCCTTGTCCGCAGCCAGGCAGAAATGTAGTGTTGCTACATGGATGATTGCCAAGGAAGGTCAGGTGATGCAGCTCCGTGAACCGAGCGTCTGCACAGTGGATGCGGCGGCGGGCAGCCTCGCCGGCGCCAGCGGCCGCTACGTCAAGCGCCTCGCCGATCTCGCCGGCCTGTATGCCGACACGGACGCCTTCGAGCGGGCCCTAGGCCGCCACGGCGACACGCCGGTCTACGAGGTGCAGGATCTGCGGCCGTCGGTGGAGGCGGGCGACCTGATCTTCGGCGTGACCCGCATGCTGCCCGGCCGGATCGGTGCCGAATATTTCCTCACCCGCGGCCATATCCATGCCCGCGCCAACCGTCCGGAGATCTATTACGGCGAAAGCGGCGCGGGCGTGATGCTGCTCGAAAGCCCGGCCGGCGAGGTGCGCGCGCTGCCGATCCGGCCGCGCGAGGTCGTCTACGTGCCGCCGTACTGGATCCACCGCTCGGTCAATGTCGGCGCGGGCGAGTTGGTGATGAGCTTCACCTACCCCGCCGATTCCGGCCAGGATTACGGCATCATCGAGCGGTCGGGCGGCATGCGCGCGCGCGTGGTGGCCGACGGCGACGGCTGGCGGCTGGAGGACAATCCCGGATGGCGGCCGCGCTCGCAGGCGGTGATCGACGCGCTGTTCGCATGAGCCCGCTTGTGCCGGCCGCGCGGCCCACCTTGCATTTCATCGGCGTGACCACTGGCAAGAGCTCGATCATGCAGGTCTTTCCAGCCTGGGCCGCGCATCTCGGGCTTGATGCGGCGATCAGCGGCATCGACTTTCCGCTGCATGCACCGCCGGAGGCGTATCGCGAGGCGGTCTCGTTCATCGCCGGCGATCCGCTGTCGCGCGGCGCGCTGGTCACCACGCACAAGATCGATCTCTACCGCGCCTGCCACGACCTGTTTGGCGAGACGGATGAGTATGCGCGGCTGATGGACGAGACGAGCTGCCTGTCCAAGCGCGATGGCCGCCTGGTCTGCCACGCCAAGGACCCGATCTCCTCGGGGCTGGCCATCGACGGCTTCCTGCCGCATGCGCATTTCGCCCGCGCCGGGGCTGAGCTGCCGAGGGCTGAGCCGCCTGGGGCTGAGCTTTTCGTGCTCGGCGCCGGCGGCTCGGCCATCGCCATCACCTGGCACCTGATGCAGGCCGGTCGTGGTGCGGACCGGCCGCGCGCGGTCACCGTCTCCGATCCGGACGCCCACCGCCTGGCCGAGATCGAGCGCATCCATCGCCTGATCGGCAGCGACGTGCCGGTGCGCTACGTCGCGCCCGCAACACGCGCCGACAACGACGCGGTGCTCGCCCGCCTGCCGCCGGGTTCGCTGGTGGTCAACGCCACCGGGCTCGGCAAGGACCGGCCCGGCTCGCCGCTCGGCGACGGCGCGCGCTTTCCCGAGCGCGCGATTGCGTGGGACCTCAACTACCGCGGCGACCTGCTGTTCCTGGCCCAGGCCCGCGCCCAGCAGACGGCGCGACAGCTCCAGGTCGAGGACGGGTGGAGCTATTTCCTGCATGGCTGGACGCAGGTGATCGCCGAGGTGTTCGCCATCGACCTGCCGACCGCGGGCCCGGCGTTCGACAGGCTCGGCGAGATCGCCGCACGCCACGGAGGCCGTCCGGGCGGCTGACGCGGTTGAGCCGGCCGAACATCCTCGAGATGGTGCGCGAAAGCCTGCCCGCGCTGCGCCGGTCGGATCGCAAGGTGGCGGAGCTGGTGCTGGCCGAGCCGCGCCTGGCGCTGGACGCGACGGTGGCGGCGCTCGCGTCGCGCGCCGGGGTGAGCCAGCCGACGGTGATGCGCTTCTGCACCGCGGTCGGCTGCGGCGGCTACCAGGATTTCCGCCTGCGCCTCGCGCACAGCCTGGCGCTGGGCCGCACGCCCACCCATTCGGCGATCGCCGGCGATGACCGCCCGGCCGAGGTGGCGGCCAAGATCTTCGACTACACGATGAGCAGCCTCGACTGGGCACGCCACCATCTCGATGCGGATGCGCTGGAGCGCGCCGTGGCGCTGCTGGCCGGGGCGCGCACCATCGAGTTCTTCGGCTTCGGCGCGTCGGGGATCGTGGCGCGCGACGCGCAGCAGAAATTCCCGCTGTTCGGCGTGCCCTGCGGCGCGCATGGCGACAGCCACGAGCAGGTGATGGTCGCCTCGATGATGGGCCCGGGCGACGTGGCGGTGGCGATCTCCAACACCGGCAGCTCGCGCGACATCATCGAGGTGGCGCGGCTGGCGCGGGCGCGCGGTGCGGCGGTGATCGGCCTGTGCGGCTCGGGCGGCGGCCTGTCGCGGCAATGCGACCTCACGCTGCTGGTCGAGACGCTCGACAACACCGACCAGTTCACGCCGACCACATCGCGCATCGCAGCTCTCGTGGTGGTCGACATCCTGTCCACAGCCGTCGCCCTGCGGCGCAGCGAGGCGCATCGCGAGCGGGTGGGCGCGATGAAGCGGCTGCTCGCCGACTACCGGCGTGGGGCGCCGCCTGCCGACTGAACGAAGCGGTCGAACGCCCGCAGCGGCGCGGCGTTAGGTGCGCCATGACCAACCGCCAACGTGCCCCAGGCAGCGAGGACGCGGCGACGCGTCCACCCGCTCTTTCCGCCCTCCTGGCCGGCTCCGGCGCGCTGCCGCCGGTCGCCCTCGGCCTGGCCGCCTGCCTGCTGCGCGGGGCGCCGCGCGCTGCAGCCGAACGGGCGCAGCTTGGCTGGTCGGCGGCCCTGCTGTGCTTCTTCGGCGGCGTGCGCCGCGGCCTGAGCTTCCGCCAGCAGGGTGGTGCGAGCGCAGGCGAGATCGGCACCACCCTCCTGTTGTTCATGACCGGGGCCGCCGGCCTGGCGCTGCCGGGCCGCAGGCTGCCGGCCTCGACGCTGGCGGCGGGTTTCGGTGTCGCCACCGTGCTCGACTGGCTGGGCGCGCGCGAAGGCGAGGCGCCGCGCTACTTCGCCCGCCTGCGTCCCGTCCAGTTCCCGCTGATTGCGGCGAGCCTTCTGCTGCCCCTGTCCAGGCGCGCGCAGGGTCCGCGATCGCGCAACTGAAAACGAGGCTCAGCCGGCGATCGAGCGGTCGGGCTTGGGGCCGGCGGCGCGCAGGTTGATCAGGTTCTGCAGGAGCTCGAACCAGAACGGCGCGCCGAGCGAGACGGCCAGTGCGGTGAGCAGCCAGCCGGGGATATCGCGCGGCCAGGCCGGGCGGTGATGGTGGGGTGCCAGTCCGGGCAGGCGGCAGGCCGGTTCCGCCTTGTCCAGCTCCCAGCCCAGCGGCAGGGGCTGGCAGCGCAGCGCCTGGAGCGTCGTCTGCAGTTGCTGGCCCGGATCCGTGACGCCGCCTCGCTCGCTGGCCACCGCGGCTCCCGCGACGAGTGCCGCACGGCTGACCGGCTCATCCCACAGGGTGCGCGCGACGTGCAGCGTGTCGATGTTGAGCGAAATGGCGAGCAGCAGCCCGAAGACGAGGGTCACATACTGCGACAGGCGCTTGTAGATGCCGCTCGCCCGGTCCATCGCATCGTCGAACCATCGTTCAAGGTTGACCCGGAAGCGGTCGATGTCGCCGGCCGCGTCGTGCAGGAACACGCCGAGCGTGCGCTTGAGATCGCCTTCCGGCATCTCCGCCACCGTCTGCTCCACCTGGGCGAAGAGCGGCGTTCCCGACACGCCGTCGCGCAGCACCTCCAGCAGGGCCATGGAGAAGTTGCGCGCCGGGACGTAGGACGGCAGGTCGGCCGGCGTGCCGCGCAGCAGCGGATGGCTGCTCATCCCTTTGCGGATCCGCGCCAGGATCGGGTTGGTTTCCTCCCGTTGGCGGCGCGGCAGCTCGGCCGGCGCCCGGGTCAGGTGGGCGCGCAGCCAGTCACCCAACCCGTTCCAGGCGAAGCGGGTCGCGTCACCATTATCCATGATGACGTCGATCGACTTGGCCAGGTAGGTGCCGCGCCAACGGAACAGGCCGGCCATGAATTCCTGCAGCCCACTGGCGATGACCGATAGCAGGAAGAAGGTGAAGGCGAGGCTGATCGCGACATCGAAGATCGCGTTGAGTTCCATGGTCAGCGCGCTCCTCGGGCGATGTCCGGCCGACCGTGGACCAAAGTCCCCGGCGACGGCAGGCCCGTGTTATCGATACGTAATCGTACCCAGTCCCAAACCCGCGGCGCAAGCGGCGCCGGTCTCGCGTGATCGTCCGGGCCCAGGCTCGCAGATCTAGTTAAACTTCAAAATCCGCACACATCGCCGGCCGCCGCCTTGACGCAGGGCGGAACCGGGTCTCTAAGATGGAGAAAATCTACAAACGGCCCGCAGCAGTCGGGCGAACAGGAGGATCGGGATGTCCAGCCCCAACGACCGGAATGCCTCATCGCTCGGCCTTGTCTCACGACGTCGCCTGCTCCAGGCGGGTGGCGGCCTCGCCGCCGCGTCCGCTGCCGGCGGCGGCTTCGCCCGTGCGGCGGCCAAGCCGCAGCTCGTCTACAGCAACAAGAGCCTGGACTACTATTTCTTCGTCGTTCAGCAGGAGGCGGTGCACCGCGCTGCCGTCGCCCAGGGCTGGGATTTCCAGTCGGTCAATGCCAATTTCGACAACACCGTGCAGCTGCAGCAATGGTCGAGCCTGCTGCTGCAGCGCCCGATTGCCATGGTCAGCGACCCGATCGACAGCCAGGCGATCGTCAGCGCCATCAAGCGCTACAACTTCAAGCACATCCCGGTTGGCATCATCGACACCCCGGCCACCGGGGGCAACGTCGCGATCACGGTGGATTTCGACAACCATGCCGGCGGCGTCATGGCGGCCAACGCGATCGTCGAGCGCCTGAAGGCCAAGTACGGCTCGCCCAAGGGGATCGTGCTCAACTGCTACGGCGCGCTGCAGAGTGTTGCCTGGCGGCTGCGCAAGGAGGGGTTCGATGCCGAGATGGCGAAATACCCCAACATCACCCTGCTCGACCGGCCGACCGAGGGTCTGCTCAACAACATGCTGAGTGTCACCATCTCGACGCTGTCGGAGCATCCGAACCTCGATGCCGTGCACGCGCCGAGCGACACGCCGTCGCGCGGCATCGTCACAGCACTGCAGCAGCACGGACGCTGGAAGAAGCGCGGCGAGCAGGGACATGTGATCTTCGTCAACATCGACGGCGAGCCGATCGCGCTGCAATGGATCCGCGAAGGCTACATGGACGCCGAGATCTCGCAGGATCCGATCGCCTATGCCGAGATCACCGTCGACATGATCGCCAAGTACGCGCTCCACGGCCAGAAGGTGCCGCTCGGCCCCTACACCAACAGCAACTACTACTGGGAGCATGGCCAGATCACCGACAGCCCGTCCGGGCCGAGCCTGGTGATTCCGCCGTTCGTCATCGACGAGAAGAACGCCTCCGATCCGCGCCTGTGGGGCAACATCTCCTACAACAAGTGGGGCATGCATTACTCGTGAGCGGCCAGGTCGCCTGACGCCTGATGGGGAGCCGGCCGATGCAGCCCGCTGCTGACGACGCGAACCGCGACGAAGCGCCGCGCGACGACATCCTGCGCATCGAGAGCCTGAGTAAGCGCTACGGCGCCTTCCTGGCCCTCGACGACGTGTCGTTCCCCATCCGGCGCGGCGCAATACACGGGCTGCTCGGCGAGAACGGTGCGGGCAAGTCGACGATGGTCGGCATGATCGCCGGCATGAAGTCGCCGAGTTCCGGCCGCATCCTGCTCGACGGCCAGGACGTGCAGGGCCGCGATGTGCGCGCCATGGAAGAGGCGGGCGTGTTCCTGGTCACCCAGGAGCCGATGATCGTGGGCCCGCTGAGTGTGGCCGAGAACCTGCTGCTCGGCCGCTGGCCGCAGCGTGGTGGCTTCGTCGACTGGCCGAGCCTGCGCGCGCGCGCCGCCACCATGCTGGAAGGCACCGGCATCGACCCACGCGCCCAGGCCGGCAGCCTCGGCGCGGTCGAGCGGCGCAAGCTCAACATCCTGCGCGCCATGTTCAGCGGTGGCCGGCTGATCATCCTCGACGAGCCGACCGCCGCCCTGACGCTGGCCGACCGGGCGGTGCTGTTCGATTTCATGCGCGACCTTAAGGGCAGGGGGATCTCCTTCATCTTCATCTCGCACTACAACGACGAGATCCTGGAGATCTGCGACTCTGTCAGCGTGCTGCGCGACGGACGCCTCGCGGGCAGCAGCGACAGCATCGAGGGCATGACCTCCGAGCGCCTGTCCGAGCTCGTCCTCGGCCGCGACCTGCATCTGTTCCACCGCCAGCGCCGCGACCCGTCGAGCTTCACGCAAGAGCCGATCCTGCGCGTGGCCGGCATCAGCGCGCCCTCCGTCGCGGTCTCCGCGTTCGAGGTGCGTCCAGGCGAGGTGGTCGGCTTCGCCGGCCTGCCGGGTTCGGGTGCGAAGGAGTTCGCCCAGACCCTGTTCGGTCTCAACCCGGCGAGCGGTGGGCGCATGTGGCTGGCCGGCGCGGAGGATGCCCCGCCGCGCGAACCGGCCGCCGCCCTGTCGCGCGGCATCGCCTACCTGTCCGACGACCGCCGGCGCGACGGGCTGGTCTCGCTGCTGTCGATCGGCGACAACCTGTCGCTCTCCAGCCTGCCCGCACTGTCGCGGTTCGGCTTCGTCCAGCAGGCGCGCGAAACCTCGCTGATCGGGCGCTACTTCACCCAGATGGGCATCAAGGCGCCGAGCCCCGACGTCAGCGTGGAGTCGCTGTCCGGCGGAAACCAGCAGAAGGTCTGGCTCGGCCGGCTGCTCGCCACCGAGCCGCGCGTGCTGATGCTCGACGAGCCGACGCGCGGCATCGATGTCGGCGTCAAGGAGGACGTCCATCGCACGATCGACGCGCTCACCCGCGAAGGGCTCGGCGTGATCATCGTCACCGCCGACCTCGACGAGATGGCGCGCGTCGTCGACCGGGTGTGCATCTTCGCCGACGGCGAGATCGTCAGCACCCTGCGGGGCCCCGACATCACCACGCAGCGCCTCCGCGAGGAGGCATCGTTCAACCGCGGCGCGAACCCGGACCCCGAGCCGGACGAACTCGCGCCGATCAACCAGGGTGCCTGACATGCCTCAACAGGCCGTCCCGCAACAGGCAGGCCGCCAGCAGGTGTCGCGCGCAGCAGCCCCCGGCGCGCGCGGGGCCCCCGCCCGCCCGCCCGGTTCCGCTGCGATCCTGCGCTGGATGCTGGAAAACGTCGTCTGGTTCTGGCTGGTCGGCCTGGCCATCATCTTCGGCGTGCTGAACAGCTTCTTCTTCAGCATCGCCAACCTGCAGAACATCCTCATCCAGGCCACCGTGCTCGGCCTGCTGGCGCTGGCCGTGTCCATGCCGCTGCTGGTCGCCGAGATCGACCTGTCGATCGCCGCCAATCTCGGCTTCTCCTCCGAGGTCGGCGCCATCCTGGTCACGAGTGCTCATCTGCCCTGGTGGCTCGGCATGCTGGGCGGCGTTGGCGTCGGCACGGTGATCGGCCTGTTCAACGGCATCTGCATCACGCGCCTGCGGATGGTGTCACTGATCGAGACGCTGGCGATGATGATCATCCTGCAGGGCGCGCTGCTCGCCATCTCGCGCGGCAAGACGATCACCGACATGCCCGACGGCTACAACTGGATCGGCCAGGAGAGCGTGTTCAACTGGCCGCTGATGCCGGTGATCTTCCTGATCGCCCTGATCGGTGCGGCCGTCTTCCTGCGCCGCACCGTGCTCGGGCGCAGCGTCTATGCGGTCGGCGGCAACGCGGTCGCGGCCGCCACCGCCGGCATCCGCGTCGACCGGATCAAGATCCTCGCCTTCACCGCCTCGGGCTTCCTGGCTGCAATCGCCGGCTATCTGCTGGCCGCCTGGCAGATGGCGATCACCTCGAATCAGGGCAACGGCTTCCTGCTCTACGCCATCGCCGCACCGATCATCGGCGGGGTGAGCGTGTTCGGCGGCCGCGGCCACGTGCCGGGCATCCTGGGCGGCGTGCTGCTGCTCACGGTGATCCATGTCGGCCTGTCGATCGTCAACGTCCCCTCCTTCTATGTCGACATGATCGGCGGGCTCGCGATCTTCGTGGCGGTCGCCATCGACGCGGTGCGCGTGCGCATGTCGAGCACGCGCTGAGGGAAGGGAATGCCATGAGCGACCTGCCGCAACCCCATGCCTTCTTCATCGACCAGTCCTGGTCGAACGAGGGGGCGGAGGATTTCTTCATCCTGCACAACCCGGCCACCGGGGGGGCGATCGCCCGCATCGCGGTGGCGGGCGACGCGGTGGTCGACCGTGCGGTCCGCGCTGCCCGCAACGCGTTCCCCGCCTGGCGCGACACCAGTCCGTTCCGCCGTGCCGAACTGTTGCGCGCGCTGGCCCGCGAGGTCGATGCGCGCCGTGACGAGATCGCCCGCGCGGTGACCCGCGAGCAGGGCAAGCCGCTCGACGAGGCGCGCGGCGAGGTGTCCAAGGTTGCGCGCACCTTCGAGTTCTACGCCGCCGAGGCGGTGCGCATCCTCGGCCAGACCATCCCCAACGAGGAGCCCGGCTTCCTCAGCCTCGTCGAGAAGGAGGCGCTGGGTGTCGCCGCCGCCATCGCGCCCTGGAACTACCCGGTCGAGCTGATCGGTTGGAAGCTCGGCGCGGCACTGGCCGCCGGCTGCACGCTGGTCATCAAGCCCTCCGAATACACCCCGCTCTCCGCCGTGCGGCTGATCGAGTGCGTCGAGGCGGCCGGCTTCCCGCCCGGCGTCGTGGGCCTCGTGCAGGGCGCGGGGGCGACGGGTGCCGCACTCGTCTCCCACCCCGACATCGACAAGATCGCCTTCACCGGCTCGGCTTCGGTGGGCGAGGGGATCTTCCGCACCATGGGCGGGATCAAGTCGGTGTCGCTGGAGCTCGGCGGCAACTGCCCGATGGTGGTGGCCGCGAGCGCCGATCTCGACGCCGCGGTGCGCGGCGCGCTGCGGCGGGGCTTCCGCAACATGGGCCAGATCTGCATCGCGGTGAACCGGATCTATGTCCATGCCAGCCTGCACGCGCAGTTCGTCGACAGGCTCGTGCAGGGTGCCGGCAGGCTCACCATCGCCGACGGCCTCGAACAGCCCGCCGCCGATCTCGGCCCGATGACCAATGCGCAGGGTGTGGCCAAGGTCGAGGCGCATGTGGCCGATGCCCGCGCGCAGGGCGCACGCATCCTGTGCGGCGGCGGCCGGCCGGACGGGCTCGCCTCGGGCGGCCATTTCTTCGCGCCCACGGTGATCGACGGCTGCACGCCGCAGATGAAGGTGATGAGCGAGGAGACGTTCGGCCCGGTGCTTGGGGTGAGCGCGTTCTCCGACCTCGACGAGGCGATCCGGCTGGCCAATGATGGGCCCTACGGCCTGGCGGCCTACGTGTTCGCGCGCGACGTGGGCGAAATATTCCGGCTGTCGAAATCGCTCTGCTTCGGCAGCGTCGCGGTCAACAACGTCGATGCCGGAATCATGAACGCGCCCTATGGCGGCCGCAAGCGCAGCGGCCTCGGCTACGAGCATGGCCGCGAGGGCATGGAAGGCTATCTCGCCATCAAGCATGTTCGCATCAAGCACGGTGCCTGAGCCGGTGTCTGAACGAGCGTCTGACACGGACGGCCGGACCTGCCTGATCGGGCTCGATCTCGGCACCTCGACCTGCAAGGCACTCGCCATCGATGCCGCCGGGCGCGTCCTTGCGCGGGCCAGTGCCGACTATCCGCTCGCAACACCGCGACCCGGCTGGGCCGAGCAGGCGCCGTCCGACTGGTGGCGTGGCGCGGACGAGGCGATGCGCGCCCTGCGCGCCGTCCTCGGCCACGAGGTCACCCCGCTGGCCATCGGCCTGTCGGGGCAGATGCACGGGCTGGTCGCACTCGGCGCCGACGACGCGGTGCTGCGTCCGTCGATCCTGTGGTGCGACAACCGCACCGAGGCGCAGTGCGCGCGCCTCACCGACGCCGTCGGCGGCAGCGAGGCGCTGCTCGCGCTCTCGGCCAACCGCATGCTGCCCGGCTTCACCGGCGGCAAGCTGCTCTGGCTGGCAGAGCACGAGCCGCACGTCTTCGAGCGCATGCGCCACTTCCTGCTGCCCAAGGATTATCTGCGCCTGCTGATGACCGGCGAGCGCGCCACCGACGTGTCCGACGCCTCCGGCACCGGCCTGTTCGACGTGCGCGCGCGGCGCTGGTCGCGACCCCTGCTCGATGCGGTCGGGCTCCGGCCCGGCCAGGAACCGGCGGCGCTCGAATCGCACGAGGTGAGCGGCCGGCTGCGCGAGGCGGTGGCGACCCGTTGGGGCCTGCCGCCCGGCCTGCCGGTGGTCGCCGGCGGGGGCGATTCCGTCATCCAGACCACGTCGATGGGCGTCATCGACGAAGGGCTGGTCGGCATCACCATCGGCACCGCCGGCCTGGTCGGCGCCTCGAGCGGCCATTGCCCGGACAACCATGGGGCCCGCCTGCAGGTCTCCTGCGGCAACGCGCCCGGCCTGTGGCACGTCATGGGTGTGACGCTGAATGGCGGCGGCGCGTTCGCCTGGCTGCGCGACGCGCTGCGCCCGCTGGGCGAGGCGGCCCCCGATTTCGACGCGCTGACCCGCCTGGCCGAGACGGTGCCGGCGGGTTCGGGCGGGCTGCTGTTCCTGCCTTCGCTGCTCGGCGAGCGCTGCCCGCACGTCGCTCCCGACGCGCGGGCCGCCTGGGTCGGGCTGACCCAGGCGCACCATGTCGGCCACATGACGCGCGCTGTGCTGGAAGGCATCCTGCTCACCCTGCGCGAGATCCTCGCCCTGGTCGAGCGCTCCGGCGTGCAGGTGCAGAGGCTGCGTGCCTCGGGGGGTGCGACCGTCTCGGCCACCTGGCGGCAGTTGTTGGCCGATGTCTGCGGCCGGCCGGTCGCCACCCTGACCGGGGCCGCCGAGGGTGGCGCCTACGGTGCGGCCCTGCTCGCCGGCGTCGGTGTGCGACACTGGCCCGATCTCGCCGAGGCAGCGCGCGTCATCGAGGAGGTTGAGCACGTCGCACCGCGCGCGGCCGCCGCACGGTATGACCAGTTGCACGCGGTGCATGCCCGGCTGCACGCACAGTTCGAGGCGACGATGCGCGCGCTGGCGGAACTGGAGCGCGGCCCATGCTGAAGGCTCCCATGCTGAAGGCCCCGGCGCTCAATGCCCCGGCGCTGAAGGCCCCCGTGCTGAAGGCGATCGTCTTCGATCTCGACGGCACGCTGGTCGATAGCGCACCGGACATCGCCTGGGGCATCAACCGGATGCTGGCAGATCGCGGTCTGCCGCCGCAGCCGGTGGCGCTGATCGAGACCCTGACCGGCGAGGGCGCGTCCGTCCTGGTGGCCAAGGTCTACGACCATCTCGGCGTCGCGGCCGATGCCGAGCGCGTCGCCGCCGACACGGCGGCCTATCTCCACTACTACCGCGCGCGGCCGGCACAGGATTCGCGCCTGTTCGCCGACGTGGCCGACACCGTGCCGGCACTGGTCCGCGCCGGCTTCAGGCTTGGTGTGTGCACCAACAAGCAGGAGGCGCTCGCCCGGCTGGTGCTCGATCATTTCGACCTTGCTGCCTGCTTCCCGGTCGTGGTCGGCGCCGACACCACGCGCGAGCGCAAGCCGCATCCCGCTCCCCTGTTGCACGCTCTCGCCCTGCTGGGCGCGCAGCCGGCGGAGAGCGTGTTCGTGGGCGACACGCCGATCGACCGCGCCTGCGCCGAGGCGGCCGGCGTGCCCTGCCGCATCGTCTCCTGGGGCACCGGCGGCGCGGTGGCGGTGGCCGCATCCCAGCGGCTGCACCGCCTGGCCGAGCTGCTGCCGGCCCGCGCCGCCTGAGCCGCACATGGGGCACATGCTCGCCATGGTGGCGCAGGCGCGGGACGGGCTGAGCAAGAAGGAGCTGCGCCTCGCCGAGCTGGTGCTGACCCGGCCCGAGGACATCATCACCATGAGCATGGCCGACCTCAAGGGATTGGCCGAGGTCAGCGACCCCACCATCGTGCGCTTCTGCCGGCGCTTCGGCTGCACCGGCTACCCGGAGTTCAAGGTCAGGCTCGCCCAGGGCCTGGCGCCGAAGCCGCCGTTCCTGCACCAGCCGATCACCGCGCGCGACAGCGTGGCCAGCGCCTGCGCCAAGCTGCTGCAGAACTCGATCAACGCCATCCAGCGGCTGGCCGACGATCTCGATCCCGACCAGCTGGAGCGGGCCGCCGAGCGGCTGCTCGGGGCGAAGAACAGCTTCCTGTTCGCCCTCGGCCTGTCCGAGACGGTGGCGTTCGATGCCGAGCACAAGCTGTTCCGGCTCGGCGTTCATTGCCGCCTGGTGCTCGACCAGCACCGCCAGACCCTGGTCGCCCCCACCCTGCGCCCGGACGAGGCGGTTATGTTCTTCTCGCATTCCGGAGCCACGCGCACGCTGGTCAACGCGGCGATGGTCGCGCGCCGGCAGGGGGCGGCCACGATCGCGCTCACCGCACCCGGCTCGCGTCTGGCGCGTGAGTGCGAGGTGGTGATCGGCCTGCCGCGCTACGAGGACAGCGAGCTGTACACGCCGCTCACCTCGCGCCTCAACCACAGCCTCGCGGTCAACATGCTGGTCGTCGCCGTGGCGCTGCGGCAAGGTCGCGCCATGCCCGACAACCTCGCCGCCCTCGAGCCGTGGCTAACCGAGAAGTTCGTCGACTGATCCTTGAAGGAACCCTATAGATGCAAGCAGAGAAGCCGCAGGATCGCGCTAAGTATGCCGCCGGACGCAAGGCAATCGAGACCTACCTGCATGACGGCATGCAGATCGGGCTCGGCTCGGGCACCACCTCGCACTGGTTCGTCCGCGCGCTCGGCGAGAAGGTGCGCAACGAGGGGTTCAAGGTTGCCGGCGTGCCGACCTCGACCGCGACGCGCGACCTCGCCATCGAGGTCGGCGTGCCGCTGCTCGATCTCAACGACGTGGACGAGCTCGAACTCACCATCGATGGCGCCGACGAGATCGACCACCAGGGCCGGATGATCAAGGGCGGCGGCGCCTGCCTGCTGTGGGAGAAGATGGTCGCGCGCGCCTCCCGCCGGATGATCGCCGTGGTCGATGATGGCAAGGTCTTCGACACGCTAGGCAAGTTTCCGCTGCCCATCGAGGTGATCCGCTTCGGCTGGCGCAGCACGGAGCGCCAGCTCCGCAAGCTCTACGCCGAGTTCGGCTATCACGACCTGCGCATCGACCTGCGCGGCGGCGAGGCCAGGCCGGTGATCACCGACAGCGGCCACTACATCCTCGACTGCCATCTCGAGCGCATCACCGACCCCGACCGCCTCGCCCCGCGCTTCAACGAGATCCCCGGCGTGGTCGAGCACGGATTGTTCGTGGGCATCGCCGACGAGATGGTGATCGGTCATGCCGACGGCAGCGGCGAGGTGATCAAGCTGCGTGACTGAGCGGGGGCGGGGAGAAGGCGGGCGCCGTGGATACCGAGCTGCGTCACACCGCGATCCGCCGCCCGGATGCTCCCGGCAGTCGCAGGAAGGCTGCGGCACCGCATCCGGTGCTAGAGCGGAAGCCGATCAGTCTGGATCATAGCCGGCTGCTGCGAAGTAGTTGGCGCACTCTCTCGGTGTGAAGGTTTCGATGGCTCGACCGATGACGTTCCAGAGGGCGTCGACGGTGCG
>Ga0080006_1158141_pt1 | contig 33098 bp, 26 predicted proteins | sample RS3BMetagenome_FD_69209 | JGI IMG/M metagenome (GOLD analysis project Ga0080006, IMG submission 69209) | Ferric oxide microbial mat and aquatic microbial communities from Rainbow Spring, Yellowstone National Park, USA - RS3B (SPADES... ...
CGAGAGAACCAGACCGAGGGCCTGGGCAATCCGCTCGCCCAATTCCTGATCGACCTGGTACCAGAGCTTGAGCGCGCGCTCTTGAATGTGACGTTCTACGCCCTGGCTCATGTGCCCGGCTATATTGCTCACCAGGTGCGCTTTGTCCCTCTCAGACAGCACGTGGCGGTAGAGGTTGCCTGCCTGCACAAAGTCGTTATCCTCCGCATGCGGCGTGTAGGCGCTGCGCACGATCTCGCCACTGACCCACCAGGAAGGGTCGGGAGCGCGCTGCGCGTCGGCTTGTGGCCCGCCGTAGCTGTTCGGGGCATACACCGGTTGATGACCGTTGTGACGATAGCGCATTGCCCCATCTTTGTTGTAGCTATGCACCGGGGCCAGTGGCGCGTTGACCGGCAACTGCAAGTAGTTGGTGCCGATGCGATAGCGGTGCGTATCGGGATAGCTGAACAGGCGACCCAGCAGCATCTTATCCGGGCTGGGGCCAATGCCGGGCACCATGTTGGCCGGTTCAAAGGCCGCCTGCTCGATCTGGGCGAAGAAGTTCTCCGGGTTGCGATCTAGCACCAGGCGTCCGATGGGGATCGGCGGGTAGTCCGCATGTGGCCAGACCTTGGTGAGATCAAAAGGATTGAAGCGATACCGCTCCGCCTCGGCGAAGGGCATGATCTGCATCTCCAGCCGCCAGACGGGGTAGTCCTTCTTCCTAATTGCCTCATACAGATCACGGCGGTGGTAGTCCGGGTCCTCTGCCGTCATGGCTTTGGCTTCGCTATCGGTAAAGTTCTCGATGCCCTGTTCGGTTTTGAAGTGATACTTGACCCAGAACTGCTCCCCGGCCTCATTGAGCCACAGGAAGGTATGGCTGCCATAGCCGTTCATGTGGCGATAGGTGCGCGGCGTGCCCCGGTCAGTCATCAGGAACGTGACCTGATGGATGGACTCCGGCGAGAGCGACCAGAAATCCCACATGGCGTTATGGCTGCGCAGGTCGGTGTCGGGCATCCGTTTCTGCGAATGGATGAAATCCTGGAACTTAGAGGGGTCGCGCACGAAGAAGATGGGGGTGTTGTTGCCCACCAGATCGTAGTTGCCCTCTTCGGTGTAGAACTTGATGGCGAAGCCACGCGGGTCACGCACCGTATCGGCGGAGCCGAGTTCCCCGGCGACGGTCGAGAAGCGCACCAGCACCGGGGTGCGTTTGCCGACCGTGTTGAGGAAAGCGGCGCGTGTCCACGGGCGCACATCGGCTGTGACCTCGAAATAGCCGAACGCGCCGCTGCCTTTGGCATGTACGACGCGCTCTGGCACCCGCTCGCGGTTGAACTGCGCCATTTTCTGGATGAGGTAATGGTCTTGCAACAGCAACGGGCCATCGGGGCCAACAGAGAGGGAATATTCATCGCTGGGCACAGGGATACCGGCGTCGGTGGTCGTGACAGGAGGCCTTTTCGCGTTTTGATCAGTCATTAAACTTGCTGCTTTCTAGTACGAGAATTCGCTAACGCGATCAAAGGGAGGTAGCAAATGATCTGCCGTTTGACAGATTATTTATACATTGTCTAATTTACCACAAAATTTAGCCAGTGTCAAGCACGCAGGCACGCGACGGCAACAAAAAAAAGAGCAGCACAAGCACTATCTTTAGGGGTGTACTCTCGTGGTTCCTGTATCTTCCCTTGCTGTGTACTTATCGTTTCGCAAGGCACTGTTCGCAACGACCACGAAAAATGATCTGTGTCTCCTCTACTACTCCCGGCACCTCATCTGGTAGCAGGCAAGGTTTCTCACCTTTCACACAGGGGATATCAACCACCAGGCCGCATTCGATACAGACAAAGTGATGATGCCAGTTGGTGAACTCTTCGTAGAGTGCGGGACCGGGGCCAGCATCCGCCATCGTAACCAGGCCATGACTGACAAGAGAATCAATAGCATTATAGACGGAGGCGCGTGGCAAGGGAGTCTTACGTTTATGCAGCTCTTCCACAAGCGCATCTACCGTGTGGTGTCCACCAAGTTCGTGTAACAGACCCAGCACCAGCAGACGCGGACGTGTCATCTTTAAGCCCGCTTTACGCAAGCGCTGTCCTATATTTTGCGCTTCCTCAGATCGATTATCCATAAGTTTTCTCCCTTGCACCTGAGATGATATTTACTATATAACATTTTATCTAGCTAATGCCAAATCAACCTCATCAAAGCTTATGTTAGCACCTGATACGAATTACTTAAAAATTGAATAGCTTTATCTGAACCTACACCATATGTAATCACACCAGGTGAGGCTGTTGGGAGATGAGCAGTAAAAGGTACTAAGCTCAGCACTAAAACGAGGGAGATTGTATTACCTATCTTGTAAGCTATCGTGCTAACTTAAGAAGGAAGTAGAAACAGGTGAAATTCTGTATGGTCTGGAAGATGATGAAGACAACAGGGAAGATGGACCGCCGCGAGTTTCTCGCGCTGAGTGCTACAGGAATACTAGCGAGCATGGTTGCCGCCTGCCAGGGCCAACCAGCGCGTGGTGCAATTTCAACGCCGACCGCCACGTCGAGATTGAAGGCCGACCCAACCGTGCAGGTCACGCCCGCCGACGCTGACTGGTCAGCGCTGGCCAACCGCTTGCAGGGAACGCTGGTGCTGCCGGACAGCAGCCAGTATTTCACCGCGCTTCAACTCTTTGATACGCAATTCGACAGCATTCATCCTGCTGCTATCGCTTATTGCGCCTCACCTGCCGATGTGCAACAGTGCCTTGCCTTCGCGCGCCACTTCAACCTGCCCCTGGCGGCGCGCTGCGGTGGTCATTCTTACGCCGGTTATTCAACTACCACCGGCCTGGTGATCGATGTGACGCGCATGAACACGGTTTCTGTTGATACCACAGCGGGAACGGCAACCATCGGCGGCGGCTCCCGTTTGGTCGATGTGTACTCGGCTCTAACACAACATGGCGTGCTTATTCCCGCTGGTTCCTGCCCCACTGTCGGCATAGCGGGTCTGACCCTCGGCGGAGGCGCGGGCGTGATCGGGCGCAAGTTTGGCCTGACTTGTGATAGCCTGCTCTCAGCCCAGCTCGTCCTCGCTGATGGTAGCATCCTGACCTGCGACGCGAACAACCATCCCGACCTCTTTTGGGCGCTGCGCGGCGGCGGTGGGGGCAACTTTGGTGTCGTTACCTCATTCACTTTCCAGACATACACTGTCTCCCAGCTCGCCATCTTCACACTGGATTGGCCCTGGAGCAACGCCATCGAAGTTGTCGATGCCTGGCAACACTGGGCACCCCAGGCACCAGATGAACTCTGGTCAAACTGCCTTCTACTGACCAATAGCGGAGCGAGCCAGCCGACGGTGCGTGTGAACGGCGTCTACGTCGGTAACACTACCAGCCTCAACCCGCTGTTGCAACAACTAACCAGCCAGATCAATACATCCCCAAGCGACAACTACGTGTACAATGAAACGCCGTTCGATACAATGATGATCGAAGCTGGTTGCTACGGCAAGAGCGTCGCAGCATGTCACCTGCCCACACAGAACCCGCAAGGCACGTTACAGCGCGACACCGCCGCCGCCAAATCGGACTACTTTACCAGTCTCCTACCACGCGCGGGCATCCAGGTTCTGGTCAACGCCATTGCCCAACGACAGGCATCGTCTACTCCCGGCACCGGCGGTATCGGCATGGACGCTTACGGCGGCGCGATCAACCGTGTCGCACCGGATGCTACTGCCTTCGTCCATCGCAACGCGCTCTTCTCGGCGCAATATAACGCAGGATGGCAAGCCAATGCTTCCCCTTCGGTCGTCACGGCGAATCGCGCGTGGCTCGTCAGTACGTGGCAAGCCATGCGTTCCTACGCCAGCGGACAGGCATACCAGAACTACATCGATCCCGACCTACCCAACTGGCTACAAGCCTACTACGGCGCGAACCTGCCTCGCCTGCAAAGCATTAAGGCGCTCTATGATCCTTATAATCTGTTCCATTTCAAGCAAAGCATTCCACCGGCATAAGCATGTTAAATGCCACGCCCACCATCGACATTCAACGTGATGCCGGTCACGCTACGCGCTTCATCCGAGGCCAGATAGAGTGCGGCATAGGCTACATCCTCGGCTTCGACCAGGTGTCCCAGCGGAATAGTGGCGGCGAAACGCTGTACCGCCTCTTCCCTGGTGGCACCAAAGCCAAACTGCTCCAACATGGGTGTGTTTGCTGCCACCGGATTGATGGCGTTGACACGGATGTTGAACGGGGCTAACTCGATAGCCAGTGCCTTGACCAGTACGATGGCCGCCCCCTTTGAGGCCGAATAGGCACTCAACCCCGGTCGCGGACGCTCACCGGAGGTAGAAGCAGTCACAATGAAGCAGCCGCCCCCCTGGCGCTTCATCTGCGGCACCACCGCCTTCGCCGCGATAAAAATAGCCGTCGCATTGACATCCATGATGCGATGCCAGCGCGCCAGCTCTATGTCCTCGACCGGAGTAGCGGAGAGCGGCACACCGGCATTATTGTAGTAAATATCGATCTTGCCAAAACGCTCAATGGTGGCACCGATCAGTTGCTCGATGCGCACCTCGTCAGTCACATCGGCAGCAAAACCGAAGGCGCGCTCATCGCCCAGTTCGTGCGCCACCTGAGCTACCTTCTGCTCATCCAGATCAACAATCACGACCTTTGCCCCATGCTGCGCGAAGAGCCTGGCCGAAGCCAATCCCAAACCAGAAACGGCCCCCGTGACAATGGCAACCTTGCCCTCAAGACGCTTACCTGTGTCATTGCTCATAAAATGCTCCTTACTCGAAATGTTACCGGAAAATGTTCCACGCCAAAGGTGAAGATGGCCCGAATCGGGTTTACCGGCCTGTCAGGGATACGCCGAATGTCCGTCAGACGCTCTAGCAAGAGATTGAGAGCAACAACAGCTTCGAGACGGGCCAGTGGCGCGCCAAGACAGAAGTGAATGCCATACCCAAAGGCGATATGCCGGTTCGGTTCGCGACGAATATTAAAGCGGTCAGCGTCAGGAAACTGACGTTCATCATAGTTCGCCGAGGCGATATGAATAGAAACCACCTGGTTTGGCTCGATCTCCTGCTCACCAACCACCGCCGCCACCTTTGCTACCCGTGTAGCTCCGGCAACCGAGGGATAGCAACGCAAAATCTCTTCAACCGCGCCTTTCATCAATGATGGGTCATTACGTAATTCCGCCACAACGTCGGGGTGATCCTCGAACGCCACCATCGCATTGCCAATCAGGTTAGCCGTCGTTTCGTAACCCGCGATAAGCAGAAGCTGGCAGAAATCGAGCAACTCTTCCTGACTCAGACGCTCGCCATCAACCTCGGCTTCAATCAGGCGCGTCATCAGGTCGTCATGGGGATGCTGACGATGATCGTCCAGGCGAACGGTGAAATAGTTGCGCAAGGTCATGGCAACCTTTGCTTGCTCCTCGGTGGAAGTGGTAGCGTGACGGGGGCCTGTCACGAGCCGGGTAGACCAATCCTGAAACATTGCGCGGTCGTCCGGTGGCACACCCAACATAGTGGCAATCACCGTGATAGGCAAGGGATAGGCCAGGTCTTGCACAACATCCATCTCACCACGCTCAACTGCCGCATCAAGCAGTTTATTGGTCACATCAGTAATGAACGGTGTCAACTGCGTCAGTGCGCGCGGTGTAAACACTGTCGAGACGATATTGCGTAACTTGCGATGGCGCGGCTCATCCATGCCTAAAATACTGGGTAGACGCGGCTGGCGGCTCCCCGGCGCTGGCTCCGATGAAAAGGTTGCAGGGTCAGTCAATACTCGTATCGCGTCATCATAACGAAAAACTTGCCAGAAGCGAAATCTTGGATCAAAATACACGGGATTGCCCTGGCGCATCTGCCGATACCATTCCAACGGGATACCCAGGAGTGTACTGGCCTGAGAAGTCATGCGATTATCCTCTCTCTGCTAGATGGGTGTTTGACAATAGAAACATATCATCACTCGTAGATAAGACGCAAGAGAGTGGTGTCAGCAGATAAAACAGCCATTTTTCTTCGTTGCTTAACCACAAAAACTTGATTGTAGGGGCTGATTTAGCGTGCCTGAGAATATCTGCGGCGTCTCACGGGCGACGGTCAGCTATGTGCTAAACAATGATACGCGCCAGAGCATTCCACCTCAAACGCGAGAAAAGGTTCTCAAGGCGGCACAGGAACTGGGCTACAGCCCTTTTGCGCCAGCGCGTATTCTGCGTGTGGGCTACAGTCGCATTGTGCTGGTGGTGCTCCAATTTGAGCAGGTCGATCCAAGCCTTGCCCATGATTTGAAAGCATTAGAAGAGGGATTAGCAGCGCACGGTTTTACGCTGCTCTGGCATGTCGGTTTGCACACATCACCCGGCCAGCTTCATCCCTCTGCCAATCTCACGCCTGCCGTAATTGTCTCCTACTCCTATGTAGATGAGGCAGACACACAGATGGCCAGCTTTTTACGCCAATTCAACGTGCCTGTGCTTTCGCTGAACAACGAGAGTTACCGGCAGAGTGTTGGCAAAACACAGGCTACCTATCTCGTGCAACAGGGTTGGCGGCGTATGGTGTTTGCCGCACCTGAGCGACGCGATGTGCAGCGATTAGCCCAGGCACGCCTGGATGGGGTGCGTCAAGCATGTACAGAGGCAGGTTTAGAACCACCATTAGTACAAACCATACCTCACTCACGGGAAAAGGCACGAGAAGCTATTGCCAATTTGCTCACACAGCAGGCATTTCCTTGTGGCATCTGTTGCTATAACGACGAAGTAGCATTCGCCGTCATCGCGGCGCTCACTGATGCAGGCATCGAGATACCTACCTCAGCAGCAGTCATCGGTTGCGATGATATTCCACTGGCCCAGTTCAGCAATCCCCCCCTCACAACCATCAGTTTTGATAACCGACTATCATATCAGCGCCTGATCGAGAACATTCTAGCTGCCAGCCAGGGCGAAGCCTTGCAGCCAGCGCTTCCCGTCCCTCTTACCGTCATTCGACGGGCGTCAGCATAAAAACCGTAGCAATCCGACTTATCGCGTCCACCGGCAATTTATGTAGCATCAGGTACTATTTCAGCCCATCTGTGCCAGCGCCACAGACCAGCACACCGACTTTTTGCGTCTCGCTCACCTGCACTTTGCCGGAGAGCAAGGCAGCAAGGGCGGCGGCTCCGCTCAGTTCGGCGGCGATTGCCAGCTCGTCCCATAGCCAGCGCGCTGCCTCAAGCATCTCTTCGTCGGAGACTAGCACGATCTCATCGACGTTGCGCTTGATGATCTCAAAGTTGATCTCGGCACTCTGTCGAGGGGCGAGCGTACCGGCGCGGGTATGAATCTCCGGCAACTCGACGACATGACCTTGCCGCAAGCTTTCATACAGTGTAGGCGCGCCCACCGGCTCGATGCCGATTACTTTGATAGTCGATTTGATCGCTTTGGCGGCGGTGCTGACACCAGCTATCAGGCCGCCGCCACCGATAGCCACCAGCAGCACATCCAGGTCGGGGTTGTCCTGTAAGATCTCCAGGCCAACTGTACCCTGTCCGGCAATGACGGCGGGGTCGGCGAAGGCGTGAACGTAGAGCATGCCTTCGCGCTCGGCGGCAGCGAGGGCCGCGCGGTTGGCATCATCCCAAACTTCGCCCTCAAAAATTGCGCGCGCTCCCCACTGTTCCAACTTGTGTGCCTTCTCTTTGGGAGTATTGCCCGATAGATAGATCGTCGTCGGCACCTTTGCCAGCCAACCGGCATAGGCCACGCCCTGCCCATGATTGCCGCCGGAGGCCGTTACCAGCCCACGCGCCGCCTGCTCCGGTGTGAGCGTCAACAAGCAGTTGACGGCCCCACGAGCTTTGAAGGAACCTGTGATCTGCATATTTTCCAGCTTGAGATACAACTGCTTTGCAGAGCCAGCAGGCACCTTGACGGGATGCGTCGCAAGTAATGGTGTACGACGAACAAACGGTTTCAGGCGTTCATGGGCCTGCCGGATATCATCCAGGGTAATCATCGGTGATTCCTTGTCCTTACTAATACTTACTTCGGTAATTTCAACTATTCTCTATTGTACCAACAGATGGGGTCATCGCTGCACACTCGTCACTACATGGGTTCAGAGATTGCGCATTGATACAATCCCCTATCTCAATTGACCTATTGACATAGATGCCACACGGAACATAGTATTAGATATCAAACGAACAGAGAAGAGCTTGGAATGGCACCCACAAGGGAAGCCACTGCATGGAGTGAAGTCCCTTGTGGGTCTGAGGCCGTTGTGCAAATGACGTTGTAAAGGTGGAAAGGTTTGACGTGGCAGTACAACAACCGACGATTACATTACTGATTTCTTGTCCAGATCAGCCCGGCATTGTTGCGGCGATCTCCAGCTTCATCTTCCGGTATCACGGCAACATTGTCGAGTCCGATCAGCACTCAACCAATCATGCTGAAGGCACATTTTTTATGCGCATCAGCTTTACCGAACAGGGGTTTGGCCTCAAGCAATCAGAACTGGTACAGGCATTTCAGCCCATTGCCGACCGGTTTCATATGCAATGGAGCGTCCACTACTCGCGCCTGCGCAAGCGAGCCGCGATTCTGGTCTCGAAACTCGATCACTGCCTGGTTGATCTGCTGTGGCGCTGGAAGAGTGGCGAACTGGCGATGGATATTGTCTGTATTATTAGCAATCACCCGGATCTGCAAGCACACGCGGCCATGTATAACGTGCCATACTATCACTTCCCGGTACAAAAAGAAACACGCGCCGAGGATCAACAGCGCATGCTCGCCTTTCTTGAGGGCAAAGTTGATTTTCTGATTCTAGCTCGCTATATGCAAATATTAGAGCCATTTGTTGTGCAGGCATATCGCCAGCAGATCATCAACATTCATCACAGTTTCCTGCCTGCTTTCGTGGGAGCTAAACCGTATGAGCGTGCCTTTGAGCGGGGCGTGAAGCTGATCGGCGCAACGGCACATTATGTAACGGAGAATCTGGATGAGGGGCCAATTATTGCCCAGGATGTCATTCACTGCGATCACCGCGACACCGTCGAAGATTTAATTCGTAAGGGGCGCGATGTCGAACGGCGTGTACTGGCCGAAGCGGTACGTCAACATACCGAAGATCGCGTGCTGGTCTACGCCAACAAAACGATAGTTTTTTAACCAGAACATCAGGAGGGAAGCAGCTATGTCCGTTCAATCCGTAGACGAAGCCCGCAAACAAGAGATCGCCAGTAAACTGCAACGCCTGCGTGAGCGCCTGATAGCGCATCGCCTTGACGGCGTGAAACTCAATCTCATTCCCAATACCGCCTGGATCACTGCTGGCGCGCGCACCTATGTGGGTGAGGGCACGGACGTAGCGGCCTCATCGATTCTAGTAACCCTGGAGCGTGCTTATATCCTCACCGATGGCGTCGAGGCCCCTCGCTTGCGTCAGGAAGAAGGGTTGGAAGAACTGGGATTCGAGCTTATTGTCGAGCCGTGGTACGCTAGTGGCAAATTTGCCGCCAGCTTCGGAGCGAAATACCGCATGGGCGAGGATGTCCCTGGACACCATGTTAACATGGGAGAAGAACTGCGCCATCTGCGCTCCGTGCTGCATCCCAATGAGGTAGCGCGTCTGCGCCGCGTCTGTCGCACGACCGCCGAGATCATGGGTGAGGTGGTACGCTCCCTGCGCCCTGGTATGACAGAGCATCAGGTAGCGGCACGTTTGGCGGCGGCCAGCCGGGAGCGAGGTGGCACTGCCGTCGTTAATCTCGTCGCTAGCGATGAGCGCGTCTACCAGTATCGTCATCCGCTACCAACTAATAAAACCATTGAGCGTTACGTGATGGCCGTCCTCTGCTTCCGCTATGAGGGGCTTATACCTGCTATCACGCGCCTGGTGCATTTCGGCCCTTTATCAGAGGATTTGCGCATGAAGGCGCACGCGGTAGCACAGGTCGATGCGCGGCTCATTCTTGGCACCCAGGCAGGTAAAACGTTTGGAGATATGTTCAATATTGCTAAGCGGGCATATCAGGATGTGGGCTACCCCGAAGCTATCGCGGAGCATCATCAGGGAGGCAGTCTGGCCTACATGCCCCGCGAGGTTCTCGCCAGCGAGGGCAATCCTACCGTCATCGAAGAACATCAGGCTTTCGCCTGGAATCCCTCTATACGCGGTGTTAAATCAGAAGACACCATCTTGCTCACCCATACCGGCCCGGAAGTATTGACCGAAGTGGTGGCCTGGCCTACCTGGAGCGTCAATGTAGACGGACAATCTATTGAGCGTCCCGCTATACTGGAAGTATAGGCAGAAAGAATGCGATATGGCGTGCCATCATGCACCAGGCTGAGACACGCCTCACGCCGACAAATGAATTTTGAAATTTTAGCGGATGGTTGTTGACATCTCGACTTTATCCTTCTATCATAGTATTAGTGTTTCTGATAAGGTAAAGGATCGTTTACGGTACCACTCGGAATCAATCAAAACCCATTCTTTGATTCGGCCACTTAGCACGGTACCACTAGACTTTGCCCTGGTTAAAGAGGAGCTTCCATGAGCGAGAGGGTTCTGCACGTACAACGACCAAGCAGACAGGCAATCGTACTCAATGCCGAGGAACGTATACTGCTGAACACCATTATTGACCGACTTATTCCTTCTGATGAAGAGTTTCCCCCTCCATCCAGCCTCCACCTACTCGACGAATTTATTCACAATCTGCTACCCAGCAATGCCAGCAAAACAACATTGATGTTAAACGAAAAGCGCCTGCACGCGCTGTTTCGTGATCTCAACAGGGAGGCCGGTGGCAGCTTTTGCCACGCGAACGTGGAAACTCAAGAGCGCTTATTGAAAAGTTTGGAGCGACGCGAACCGGCGTTCTATCAGGAGCTATGGACCCTGGCAAACCATAGTTACTACACGCGACTCGCCACGCTTGCTCGTTCAGCCGGAGTATCATAGTCGATATTTCGCAAAGCAGAGGTAAAAGTGGCTCTATCGCTGTGGTCTACTTCTCCCACGCCGTATTTCTGCCTACTATTACCTCTGCTGCTTCAACTGTTGAGCAGGTGTTACAGTACGGCGACGGAAGGCCACGCGGCGGGTGTGCGGTACGCCTGCACTGCAATATGTCGCCGTTCCTTTTTTTCTACCCCATGCTCCGTAGCGAATGCAGCGTGTAAGGCTAGAGCAAATTCTTCCACGTGAGGAAAACGCTGTTCCGGTCGCTTTGCCAATGCACAATGAAGAACCCGCTCAACCGGTGGTGGCAGATCAGGACGCCATGCTCGCATGGATGGCAAGGCTGTTCCCGAATGCTTGAGCATAATCTCCTCTGCTGTCTCTCCGTCATAGGGAAGTCGCCCGGTCAAAAGACGATAACACAGCACACCCGCTGCGTAGACATCACAGGCAGCGCTATTCATCCCCAATGCCTGCTCAGGCGCAATATAGTGAGGGTTGCCCTCTCCACTCCGCACCGTCAACAACTCACCCACGCGATATGGATGACGCAAACCGAAATTGGTCAATAGAACGCTATCCTCTTCACTCAGATAGATGCTGGATGGTTGGATATTGCCGTGTACGATGTGCTGGTTGTGCAGGTACTGGAGCGCTGAACAGAGTTGCATCATAATTGTTTCGATACGCGAAATTGGAAGAGGCGTTTGCGGCATATTGCTCAGAACCTGTTCCAGTGTAGGTACCTCTGGTAAGGCCGTGACAACATAGAGCAGACCATCACCGCTGCCAAATTCCAGCAACGGCAATATATTGGGGTGCTGGCAATGCCAGAGCTTCTCTGCCTCAGCCTGAAAATGCTCGCGAAATGCACTTGCTGCAGAAAATGAGGGAAGAAAGAGATGCATGAGTACATCGTACCCGCCACGAGTGGTCGGACGGGCACGATAGAGAGCCATTGTGCCCTGCACTTGCAGGCACTCCAATAAAAAATAATTACCAAGTATGATACCTGTGAGTTCCATGAGTTTATTCCTCACACATCAAAGAGTATAGTTGTCATTTTTGATGTAATTTGTACAATAGAGACAGGAGCTGTCATGGGCAAGTAGGTTCCTGACTGCTGTGGCTGGGGTGGGAAGAGCCATGCCGTCAGTAGCGCTCCTAACAAACCGATCAGCAGTAAAATCACCACGATGATGGGTAGCCAGCGATACAGTAACGACCGCTCCTGCGTTGTTTCCACCGCCTCCTGTTCATCCTGCTCTTTTCCTTCATTGGCTGCCTGCTGCCTATCCTGTAGGTACCACTTAGCATCCTCTTTATCCACCTTTGCCATCGCCGCTACCGAGCGTTCCTCTCGAGGCTCATTTCCTGCCGACAATAGGGTGATCGGGGTCTGTTCCAGGTACGCGCTGGCCGTTAAAGGTATCGGTGATGGCTCCCCCTCCTGGCCCTCCTGCGCTAGCGGTGACCACTCGGCAGGGTTGGCCGACCAGAGAAGCGAACTATCATCTTGCATATCACCATGCAAAAAAGACTGCTTACGCACCTGCGTGATATCCACATCATCGTCCTGCAGTGGAGAGTCGATATGTAACAGGGGCGGCGCAAAAAGCGAGGGCGAAAATTGCGATGACGGTGGAAAATCCACTTGCGGCGCTGGCAACTGCTGAGGCACTGGCACACTGAGATTGCTAAAAGCTACAAAAAGCGGTACAGGTGTCTTAGGGTCTGAAACAACATTTTTTGCCAAAACCGACGTTTTTAGCGAAAGTGGGTCACGCAGAGCTGATTGGGTTGGAGCAATCATACGTGCCACAGGAGAAGCTATCGGGGCCAGCGTGACGGCGGCTCGCAGGGCCTCACTCAGCTCCTGTGCCGATGCGAAACGGTCTTCGGCCCGCTTCTGCATTGCCTTGAGCATGACGCCATCAACGGCATCCGAGATGGATGGCACGATGGCACGAGCGGATGGTGGTTGCTGACGCACATGCTTCAATAGCACCTCTACCGGTGTATGCCCCACGAAAGGCGGTACACCGGTGAGAATACGGAAGAGCAGCACACCCAGCACATAGATATCGCTGGCCTTCTTCACCAGTCCCAGTGACTGTTCCGGCGCAGCATACTCGGCCCGCCCCCAGCCTACCCTGGTAAGTGATTGCTGTGAATCGTCGTAACCGCGCACAATACCAAAATCACTTACCAGTATCCGCCCATCAACACCAACGAAGATATTAGTTGGTTTAAGGTTGCCGTGAACAATCCCCTGCTCATGCACGTATTGAATAGCATCGCATACTTGCTGCATAATAGGTAACGCCTGCATAGCAGAGAAGCGCCCACCGACACGCCGCAGCAGGTCTTCCAGTGTCCCACTGCTGACAAAGGGGGTCACGAGATAGAGCAGGTCTTCGCCTTCGCCATACTCCAGACATGGCAGAATATGTGAATGCTCAAGCTGACCCAGTTTCTCAGCCACACTGAGGAAGTGTTCACGGAACGTCTCGCGTCGTGCATGTGTAGGGCGGAATATCTTCACTACCACATCATGTCCCCCCTCCGTATTGACCTCATCCATCCGTCGCGCACGATAGACATCCGCAACGCCACCTTTGCTAAGCCGCTGTAAGAGCAAATAATCGCCAAGTAGGACGCCTTCCAGATCAGACATACCAGCACTCCATAGACATCGTATCCCTCGCCTTGTACCCGCGAAAGAACTGACACAGTATATACTAATTTGATACACCGAACTAAACGGAAAGCACTCTACTTTTTCGTTGAAAGTTCCCCTCTGAAGACAGAGTTTATACCTTTAAAAAGCTTAAGAGAAATGCCCCGGTCATGTGTCCTATCTGGCCGGGGCATACTTCTCTTTGGGAATGGGGCGGCAGTTATTTAAGATTGTTGGGGTTTTTCCGGTAAGCGCTCAAGAATCTGCGTCAACAATGCAGTATGCTGATTCAGTATGGCGGTGTGTTGATTCAGTATGGCAGTGTGTTGATCTAGTATGGTGGTGTGTTGATCTAGTATGGCAGTGTGTTGATCTAGTATGGTGGTGTGTTTGGTAGTCGTTGTTTCCAGGCGGTCTAGCCGTTGCTCCATGCTGTCTGCACGCTCTTTAAGGGCGGCTATATCTCTTTGGATTATCCGTATATCATGTTCTTGCCCGGAAAGCATGCCAAACTGCATGGTCAGGTAATGGTGCATGTCACTTATATCGCGTAAATACTGCGTGTGGCGTTCTTCGACCTGTCTCTTGAAGAGGAGCCACTCTCGTTCGATCACAGAGATCCTTTGTTCCAGCGCACCTATGCGCTCTTCTGGTGTGGGCATAAAGCCTCCTCTTAACAGTATTATTGGTACAATAATACCATACAGGTCTGCATTTCTCAACCGATCAGGTGTTTTCGCCCACCGGCAAATCCGATAACACAGGAATAACTTGTTCCTTTCACCACGAGCGGGCAACCAGATTTAAACCTGCAAAAAAACCCGGCAAAGGGCTTGACAAGAATACGATATATCGGTTATAGTATCGATAACGATATATCGTATTCTCACAATGAGATACAAAATCGCCTGACGATGACTGAGTAAGGTCACGAGAAAGGATACAAGGGTATGTTTGGCAAGCGTTTTGCATTTCAATTTGAAGGTGGCCCTGAGGGTGGTTGGACGCCCCCCTGGATGGATGATCCGCGTGAGTGGCACGGCGAGGGACCCTGGCACAGACATGGACACGGCCCCTGGGGACACAGACATGGGCATGGGCATGGGCATGGCCCCTTTGGGCATGGCTTCGGACCGCACTTCTTTGGCCCACGCTTCTTCGCTATGCGCTTCGGACGTGGCCCCTTTGGCCCTGGCGGCCCCTTTGGCCCTGAGGGGCACCATCACGGGCATGGCCCTGGACATCGTTTCTTCGGACGCGGCGACCTCAAATTCGCCCTGCTTGAACTGCTACAGGAGCGCCCCATGCACGGCTACGAGATGATGAAAGCGCTGGAAGAGAAGTCCGGTGGTTTCTATGCTCCCAGCGCGGGTTCCGTCTATCCGACACTTCAGATGCTGGAAGATCGCGGTCTGGTCACAGTCAGCGAGGTTGAGGGTAAGAAGGTCTATACTATCACCGATGCCGGACGCGCAGCTCTGGCGGAATTTAAGCAGGGGCAAGGCGAACAGGAAGAATTTGCACGCGGCCCCTGGGGACGCGGCTTCGGTCCCGGTTGGCGCAACTTTGCCGAGATGCAGGCCCTACGAGCTGAGGCCCAGGAAGTTGCACGTCTCTTCGCCATCGCAGGCCGCATGTCCTTCCACGACCCAGAGCGGATGAAACGACTGCGCGAGATCATCGAGCGCACCCGCAAAGAGCTTTCAGACATGATCTATAGCGCCGAGGCAAAAGCAGGGAATACAGCAGAAACCTCTGGCGAAGGTGGTAGCGAGATACACCAGGCATAACGGCCCTTATGGGCGCTTCTTACCCATTCAGGAATAGTGTTCTTGCTGGTATTAGGGATGTGCTTCCTGGACGAGAAGGGAGAGGAGAAAAGTCGAACCTTTATCTTCCTCTCCCATCTCAATAGGAAGATAAACAAGGACATTATTGGTTACCACCTGTATAAAGGTAATTCTAATTTCACTCTCAAAACTCAACAAAAATTTTTAATATAGCTATATCCAGGATACAACGTGCAATACAGCCGTGCAAGTAACCAGAGGATAACCCTATAAAAATCCCTGCATCACAGTTTCAGCCAGAGAATCAGCAGGATAGTAACGAGATGTAAGAACTGGTCAAGCCAGATGGGGCCAATCAACTTGTAGCGCGCTTTGAGAGGATCAACAATGAAGTGAGTGACGAGCAGAATAGCGGTTGCCAGTGGTGAAGGGTGGGCGAACAACACAAATACTGCCGTGTAGGTAGCTCCATGATAGAAATTAACCTCCCAACTTTTCCCTTTCTCAATGCTCATCCAGGCACTTTGGAACGCGAAATCGCCCACGAAATGACAGGCCAACCAGATTAGCAGTGTTTGTAGTGAGATGCCAAAGAGCATGGTACCCTCCCTATTGTACTACTTTACCTCCATAGTGTAGAGACAACAGGGAGTTTTAGCAGTGAGCCAGATTGCTTCAGCGTTGTGATATGGCTCACATTGCCAGAACGGGCATCACCGCTACCCAGGCTTCTTTGTTTCGTTCCACGCCAGTGCGGCTTTCGTGCGGACTAGTAGCAGCACCACCACGAGAATCCAGAAACAGAAAGCCAGGTCTTGTTCGAGGAAAGAGCTATCGACCATGCCCTGTACGAGTGCAGCTACCATCGCCCCACCTACCCCAATCGTCATCCAGCGCAACTGTTCGCCAACGGCAGGATTGAGCGTGGGCAAATGTTTCAGCAGGCGCGTGAAGAGGCGGAAGTAGAGTACCAGCATGGCAACAAAGGCCAGCAGGCCGAAGATGCCCATACTGACCCAGATTTGCAGGAAGATGTTATGAGGATGTGACAACGTTGGCTCCTCGCGCAGACCGGTATCGATGCCAGTGTGAGGTGGATAGCTGACAATCCAATAATGAAACTGATGCGCGTTACAAATGTTATTCAGGCTATAATAGCAGAGCCAGTTATCCATGCCAAAGCCGAACCACGGTCGCGCTTGAATCATGCGCAGAGCCGTCAGCCACAGATAGTAGCGTTTGGTGAGGGTGCTGATATGCTGCTGATTGGTATGGCCCTGGATCAAAAAGTTGAAGAGCTTATCATGGAAGGAGAACAGTCCAACAAATAGCACCACCACGACCACTATGCCTCCCACCATTAACACTGTTCGATTGCGTACAGAGAGAGCGGCGATAAAGAGAGCGGCAACAGGAATGGCAACCCAGGCTCCATGCGATTGCGTTAGATAAAGCACAATCGCCATCGGAATACAGAGCAACAGCGCCAACAGGCGACTTCGCGGCGGCACCTTGCCCAACAGCCATGCGATTGCCACCGGCAGGGTATAGTCGAACAGCAGACCGATACTATTGGCACTCCCGTACACCGTGTGCACGCGCCTGATGCCATCCGACTCCAGTACCAGTGTATGCTTGAAAAAGAAGAATTGTATCAGGCCGAGCAGGGCAATAATCAGTCCGCAACCCATCAAGGCAGCGAGCAGGCGTACAATATCCTGGCGTGTACGCAAGCAGGCAAAGACCAGCACCACATAGACCAGTGGGTCAAAGACCTCTTCGCGGAAGGCACGTAGAGCGGTGGTATGAGCATAGGCAATAATGATGGAGAATGCTGCCGCCGCCGTAAAGACCAGTATCGGCCAGAGAAATGGTCCAAAATCATCACGTAATTGCCTGAACGAGCGCCAGTAAGGCCAATGCTCACGCTGTACAAGTATCTGTAGCAGAACCACAGCAACCGTTGTCCACAATGCAATCTCAACCAGACTAAAATTGTAATGGCTGTAGACCGTTTTTTGCAGTAGATAATAAGGCAGCGAAAGCGGTAGCAGCGCAACAGCAAAAGGCTGGCGGAACCAGCAAAGTACCGCAAAAATGAGCAGAAATGGCAGTGAAAGCAATGGAGATACATGCGTAATGCGCATAAAGAGGGATGGCAAAACGGGAATTTGCAGATGCGTGTTGCCAACAACATAGTATAATGCCATTGAAAGGATTAAACCAAGCTCTACGAAGCGATCACGCCAGAAGGAAGAAGGCAAAAGCTTTTCGGGCATTTCTTCAAAAGAAACCGCTTCATATTGCCGCGTCGTTATCTCGTTCACATTTCTTGTCTGCTGCACCTTCAATGAGTCCGGCAAGGAATATCGCCTCTCTAAACCGCTCATTCTTTCCACAACTTTCGTCTTTACAACACGTATGTACATGCATCGACAAACACACTACGATGCTATAGCTTGCTCTCGTACCATAGCATAGCAGAAGTCATCATCAGCGTCTATCATTCAGGACTTTGAGCTTATCCTTTAACGAAGAGAAGTGCTGATTTGCCACACATGCGGTCGCAAAACAACCCATCCTCTGAGAGAGAAAACGTCTTTCCATCCTTATTTTGATGAAAAATGATAGATAGACACAAGTTTTTAAGCGATGGGGAGTTACACAACACGGCGTCTGACGACTGGTATAAATTCTCATGCAAATGCCATAAAAATCGTATTTTAACATGGAAATACGATTTTTATGGCATTTGCATGAGAATTTATACTAACGACTGAGTTCGCGCACGAACTGGGCGAAGACGTGCAGGTGATGATCGATATCGGCCTGCGTGTGCTGGACAGAGATCGTCCACTGGTCGTCCAGTCCCGGCGGGAAAAGGATGCCGCGATTAACCAGGAAGAGCCAGTAGGCATAGGAAAGTTCCATATCTACCTCTAGCCAGGCACGATAGTTGCGGGCACGTTGATAGCGGAACATGGCACAGCCCTTCGCCCCAATCTGCGAGACGTGCATGGGCATATCGAACTCTTCGATAATGCTCAGATAGCCATCGGCCAACTGTTTCGAGAGGGTATTGGCATGAGCATGGGCCTCCGGTGTCAGCACCTGTGTCAGTGTGACCAGACCGGCACGCATGGACATGGGATTACCGTTGAAGGTGCCCAGATGCAGCACCTCACCGCGACTGATGTGATCCATGATTTCTTTGCGCCCGCCAAAGGCACCAATAGGCATGCCGCCGCCAATCGACTTGGCAAGGCAAATCAGATCAGGCTCAACGGGGTATAGCTCGGTGATGCCGCCCGGCGCGACGGTGACGCCGGTCTTCACTTCGTCAAATATCAGCAGTACATCATGCTTGCGCGTTACATCGCGCACCGCCTGTAGATAACCTTCCTCCGGCAGCATGATGCCGACATTCATCAGCACTGCCTCCATGATGACTGCTGCAACCTCGCCTTCGTGCGCTGAGAGAATAGCATCCAGCGCCTCCGCATTATTATATGGAGCGATAATGACGTCGTTCTTGACATCCGTCGGAATGCCCTGGCTGGCCGGAACGGTATTGGGACGTTCCGGGTCGCCCATCGCGTCGCGTGGCGGCTTGGTACTCATCATCACCACATCATGATGGCCGTGATAGGCCCCCTCGATTTTGACCACTTTATCGCGCTTCATGTGCGCACGAGCCAGGCGGAGCGCATCCATAGTCGCCTCGGTGCCGGAGTTCGAGAAACGTACCTGTTCGATAGGGGCAAAGCGACGCACCAGTTCCTCGGCCATAAATACGTTATCAGCGCAAGGCAGCGAGTAGAGCGTGCCCCGACCGAGTTGATCGCGCAGTGCCTCCACCAGCAAAGGGTGGGCATGACCAACGAGCAGACTTCCGAAGGCCATGTGAAAATCGACATATTCGTTGCCATCGTAGTCCCAGATATGGCCCGCTTCGCCACGACTGATGAAGAGGGGATACGGCGGCACAGCCTGGAAGGAACTGGCCACTCCCAACGGCAGCGAAGCCTTACCGCGCTCATGAATCTCGTGTGAGCGCGGTGTGCGCTTTCTGAATTCCGCGTCCTCGCGCGTGATAATCTCCTGAATCAGCTTGCGGTCAATTGTAACCGGTTCTCGCAGCATATATGTTCCTTTCCGAGAGATACATACAATAAAAAATACATCGGTAAATATATGTATTTTCATCAGTATGTCGTCATGGCTATCGGTCGGAGATGTTGCACTATACGGCATCTCTTTCTCTGTTGCCAACAACCACAACCATCTTTCTTCCAATTGTACCTTACAAACTGTGAAAATAGCAAATCTTTTTTAAGAAACATACGAAAAATGGCTATATAATAGCTATTTATCACGAAATTCGCAAATCAAATAGCAGAACTCAAGGGGGCATAGGTACCAAAAACAGAGATGGTCCGTTTGCACACAACAGACCATCTCTGCAAGGATGCCATGAGGGAGTAGAAGCTAGCAATGTTTATTATGCTCAGGCATGTGCCGTCGTCGATGGAGATGATGTTTTTGCCGCTATATTCAGCGGTGGTTTGCGCGTTATGTGTACAAAAATGCCACCAAAGACGACCAGATACATCAGGTAGAGCAAAACCTGTAACGCGCTAGGTGTCTCTGCATAGCCCAGGAACGTGTGTAAAAGATCGCCAATCATGCTATCTTCACTGAGAATGTGGGAAGTGTTCCACAGCGGCGTCAAACCAATAGAGAGCCAACCGAGTTGCTGCATATTTTGTATCGCATCTCCCAGCAGGCCGGCTGCGAAGAAGAGTAACACGATACCCATCACACGGAAAAAGATACGGTAATCGAGTCGATAGCCCAGGCGATAGATCATCACACATAGCACCATTGCTGCCAACAAGCCAAGCCCGGCTCCAAGTAACAGCAGTAGCGCATTCGTCTGAAAAGCAAATGCCAGTGTGAAGACCGCCGTCTCCAATCCCTCGCGGCCCACCGTCGAGAAAGCCAGCAGTCCCAGGGCGAAACCGGAACCAGCCGTGCTGGCCTTTGCCATCAATTCCTTCTTCATCGAACGGCTATGCTGCTGCATCCAGAAGGTCATCGTGGTGAGCAGAACGACGGCGATCAGATAGGTAATCGTTTCAAAAATAGTCTGGAAGGTCGAGCCATCATACTGGCGCACCGTGAGGTAGACCACCACGCCACCAAGCAGCGCCCCCAGCACCGCGAGGCCAACGCCGATCCAGACCGCACGCGCCTGGTGCATCAAACCGAGTTGACGTAACGATGCTAAAAGCAGACTTACAATAAGGCTTGCTTCCAACCCCTCACGCAAGAAAAGTACAAAAGCTGCAATCATGACCAAGCACACTTTCTGTCAGGTGTATTCGTTGCTCTTTCTCTCATCATCATGCCCATTAGCACCCTAACCACTCATCTAAATCCTACCACGCTACTCAGATATTAGCACGCCCTAATGCAGAAAGTCAAGGGGGCACAGAATCCGAAAGTGCTTGACATTGGTGAGGACATAGTTTATAATTCTTGACGGTAGCAAGGGTTATGCGAGAGTAACTCAGTGGTAGAGTGTCACTTTCCCAAAGTGAAGGTCGCGGGTTCGAATCCCGTCTCTCGCTCTTATCAGTATCGCCTGTCATGTCGGCAGGCGATATTTTTATCTAAACGCTATGTTGTCTTCTGTTGTCTAACCTTCTAACCCTTTGAATGTTTCAGGTGTTCCTGCATGGCCTGCATGTCACGCTCAACTGTACTCAGACCAAGCAGGCTGACGAGACCGGCAATGAGCAGACAAGGGGGAGCGGTAATCAAAAGGGCGAAGCCGAGGCCACCGGGCGCGCGGTCGGCGATGATACCGATAATAGAAGGGGAGGAAGCGTCACCCAGCAGATGTGCCAGCAGGAGCGTGATACCGATAGCGGTAGCCCTCATTTCAGGAGCGATAATGTCCTGGAGAACAGCGTTGAGTGGGCCGAGGCAGAGGCTGAGGGTAATGATAGCCAGGGCCAACATAAGGATAAAAGGCAATAGCTGATGGGTGAGCAGGGCAATCAACGCTAGTGGTGTGCCGAGCAGGAAGGCCAGGGTGGAAATGATGAGACGGCCTCGCGGTGTGCGTTTCTGGAGCGCGTCGGCCAGCCAGCCACCGAGCAACGTTCCTAGCAGGCTACCGCCAGCCAGGACGCCGCCGGAGACACTGCCAGCCTGTGCCACATTGAGATGGAAAGCATCAACCAGGTAGGTCGGTACCCAGACGGAGGCGCTGCCAATCGTGAAGAAACTGAAAACGAAGGCTACGAGCAGTATCCAGTAGGTAGGGATATGTAGCAGATAAGCTATCGTTTCCCGCAAGTTGCTATTGAGGCTGCCATGCAGTGTTGTAACAGGTGAGGCATCGTTATCCTGAGTATCATAGGCACCGCGTTCTGGTTCTGTGGTGCGCCAGATAAGAAATGCGGTAATCAAGCCAGGAATGCCCACGATATAGAAAGCCCAGCGCCAGCCGAAACGTTGTGCTATCAGGCCGCCGAGAATGAGGCCCAGGGCGGTGCCGATGAGATTACCGATAGACCAGAGCGAGAGAACGCGCCCACGCTGTGCTGGTGGAAAATAGTCTCCAATCAGTGAGAGCGCGGCGGGAGCGTAACCAGCTTCACCGATACCTAGCACGGAGCGCATCAGAAAAAGTTGGATGAAGTTTTGGGCAAAACCTGTCAGTGTGGTAAATATGCTCCAGACACCGACACAAAACGCGACGATATTTTTACGTATGCCTCTATCGGCCCAGATGCCTAATGGCAGGGTGGCGATAGCGTAGATGAGCAAGAACGATGAGGAGAGCAGCCCAAGTTGCGTGTTATCCAGGTGAAAGTCGGTCTGAAGCTGGGGTAGAACGGCGGATAAGATGTAGCGGTCAACATAGTTCAAGATATTGATAAGTAGCAAAATAGTAAAGGCGAAGCGTGCCGCAGGCGCGCTCAATCGCTGCATCGTTTTCTTCTTCTTTGGTGACGACGAGAGTGCTGTCGTGGGCATACAAAATGTACTCCTTATGGATAATAATGTATTCTCTTCATCTATTTTTAAGTTTTATCAAAGATGATCGGTGGTGGATGAAAAACCAGTTCACCATTATGCGTACATAAATTGATACGGCCAACCTGCAAGAAAGTTTGATAGCTAGAAGATAGTACTGTTAAGTGGTGTTAAGGGGCCATAAGTAAGGTCGGATATGTGTCTACGCATCCAGATCGGCGAGTGCAAGGTGTGCCACCATAGGCGCTAACTTAAGCACGGCGGGCGACCACCAGGGGCGTCCTTAAGTTAACGCCTATAGTGGTCGCCCTACTATACACGAAGAGCGCCCTGTTTGCTATAGTTTGACCATTGTCACACCAAAGATATCGCCCGTCTCACTGATCTCGGCCAAAGCCCAGTCAGGAATTGGCTCATCGACGGAGATAATCATGAGTGCGTTGTCGCTCTGCCGGGGCAGACCGGCGGGGCGTGGTCCACGTGAGGTTGGTCCCACATCCATATGGCGAATGTTGACGCCTGCGCGGCCCAGGATCATGCCGACCTTGCCGATCATGCCGGGGCGGTCGATGTTGCGGCAGAAGAGAATATTGCCCTCTGGCACAAACTCGGTCCAGTAGCGCCCGACGCGGACAATGCGTGGTTCTCCGTGCATGACAGTTCCACTCAATACATCGACATGCTCGTCGCCGGAGCCGGGTTTACCGGCGAAAGATGAGGCATGCCCGTTCTCACCAAGTACGTGCATGGTGACGAGATTAGCAAACTCGGTTGCAGTTGTTGACTTCTGCTCAATAATCTCGATGCCGCGCTGCTTTGCCAGCGTCTGGGCGTTGATCATATTGACGTGGGCGTCAGAGATCGACTCCAGCAGACCTTTGATCAGCGCCGCCTGCAAGGGACGCAGATCATAGTTGGCGATGTCACCGGTGCAGGAGAGTTCGATTTTGTGCAATGGCCCCGGTTGCAGTTGGGTGTAGAGATGGCCCATGCGTTCAAGCAGGCGCATATAGGGTTCCAGCACCTTCAACGTTTCGGGTAGAATCAAGGGAGCATTCACCGCTGCTCGTGGGAAGCCACCGCGTAATACAGTCACAATCTGTTCGGCTACGTCCGTGGCCACGCCAACCTGAGCCTCTTCGGTTGAAGCTCCGAGATGAGGCGTGGCGATAACATGGGCATGGGCGACCAGTTGCTTCAGCGTGGCATTGTCGCGTATCGGCTCCTGGCTGAATACATCGAGCGCGGCCCCGGCCAGATGCCCTTTGTTCAGGGCTTGCAAGAGCGCCTCTTCGTCGATCAGACCGCCACGCGCGCAGTTGATCAAGCGCGCACCGGGTTTCATCAGGCTCAACTCCCTGGCTCCAATGAGACCGCGCGTGCCTTTGGGGCCGCTTGTGAGCGAGGTGTGTAGAGTGATGAAATCTGCCTGTTGCAGCACTTCATCCAGCGTGAGCATGTTCACGCCCATTTTACGAGCATTTTCGAGTGAGACGAAGGGGTCAAAGGCAATAACCTGCATCTCTAAGCCCTGGGCGCGGCGTGCTACCTCGGAGCCAACCTTGCCTAAGCCAATCACGCCAAGTATCTTATTGCGCACCTCGGTGCCCACGAAGCGGCTCTTCTCCCACTTACCAGCTTTCATACTGGCATCGGCGGCAGGAATATGGCGTGCCAGCGCCATCAGCATTGCAATTGTGTGTTCGGCGGCGGCGATGATGTTACCGGTTGGCGAATTGACAACCATAATGCCGTATTGGGTAGCGGCCTCAGTATCGATATTGTCCACGCCCACACCGGCGCGCCCGATGATCTTCAACTGGGTGGCGGCGCTCAGGATGTCTTTTGTTACCTGCGTCTCGCTGCGCACGATCAATGCCGTATAATTGCCGATAATCTCTTTCAGTTGTTCCGGTTTCAGGCCATGACGCTCGTCAATCTGGGCGTCAGGCAATTGCGCGCGTAAAAGGTCAACGCCCTCACGCGCGATACGGTCGGTAATGAGAATTTTGACGGTGGTTGCCGCGTTACTCTGCGCCTCGCGTTCCTTTGTTAAGCTTTCCATGCGCTTCTTCCCTTTCCGCTAGCCCTGAAATCCCACTTCGCGCAGGCGTCGTTCGAGCGCGTCCATCGTTTGCACCAGATCATCCTGTGTGAAGTAGCCCAGATGCCCGATGCGGAATATCTTGCCTTTCATATGATCTTGTCCGTCTGCAAGCACCACGCCATCTTGCTCGCGGAGCGTTTTGAGTAACGCTTTAGTATTAATGCCTTCGGGTGTCCAGAGAGCGGTGACGGTATTCGAGGCATGAGTCGGGTCAGCGAACAGTTTTAAGCCCATAGCCTGGGCACGCTCACGGACATAGGCTCCAGCCTGTGCATGGCGTGCGAAGATGGCCTCGCGTCCTTCGGCCAGCATCATTTCCAGCGCGACATCCAGGGCGTAGAACAGTGACACGGCTGGTGTTGAGGGCTGTTGCCAGGACTCCAGTTGTTTGAGCGTCATGCCCCAATCGAAGTAGAAGCGTGGTAGCTTAGCCGTCCTGTTGGCGGCGAGTGCGCGCGGGCTGGCCGCTATCATCATGATACCAGGGGGAGTCATCCAACCCTTCTGTGAGCCGGTGAAAACCACGTCGAGGTCCCAGGCATCCATTTCCAACGGAATGCTGCCCAGCGAACTCACGGCATCAATTGCAATTAATGCATCGGGATTCTGACGACGCACCACGGCGGCCAGGGCCTCAATATTATTAGTGACGCCTGTTGAGGTTTCGTTATGCGTGATCAATACACCCTTGAAAGGCGGAATTTCTTTCAGTCGGGTGGCGACAAGCTCCGGGTCGGCGGCTTCACCCCAGGGAAACTCGATGCGGGTCACGTTCAGTCCGTACACGGTAGCAATCTTCGCCAATCGGTTGCCGAAGTTGCCGATGATCATGGAAACGACGTGATCGCCAGGGGAGAACAGATTGACTATTGCCGCCTCTTGCCCACCGGTGCCGGAAGCGGCAAAGGTCATGACAGGTGCGGTTGTCTGGAAAAAGTATTGCAAACGAAGGGTTACTCGTTTAACGATAGCCGCGAACTCCGGGCCACGGTGATTGACCATCGGCTGTGCCTGGGCCGCCAATACCTCTGGCGGCAACGGCGTGGGACCGGGAACGCGGAGGTTCTGCCGGGGAATGGGGGCACGTGCCTCTACCTCTGGAATACCAATCTCTTTTTGTTCTTGTGTCGTCATGCTGCTTTTTTACTCCATTTAAACGTCACTAAGATAGTGTCGATGTTACAGCACCGTCTATCCCGCCCCATCGCAGATACTTCTTGTTTAGTGCGCTCCTGACGCTGTTCTCTACAGGCGTTGAGCATGGAAGAAGCATGGGTACGGATAACTCCACTGTTACCCGCTCTTGTCATCTGGCTGTTGCTACTGCTATCAGCGTATCGCAAAGAAGTTGGTCATGTCAAACCAGCCTGCATGAGATGCCATGTAGCGATTTCTGACCATCGTTGTATGCTAAGGTACCTGATTTTCTCCTACATGATGGAACTTCACGAAATTTGTCTGAGCCTGACTGGCGATGGGGAGGCCGCCCATAATGACAACGTGTTCGCCCTTTTGCATGAGATGCTCATCTTGCAGGCGTTGATCGACGACGTTAATCAATTGCTCTGTACTGCCCTGCATGGTGACACGGTGCGGCCAGACGCCCCACCAGAGCGCGAGCTGGCGATAGACCTCGTTGGAGGGAGTGTAAGCCAGGATGGGGGCACGTGGACGGTCTTTGGAGATGAGGTGTGCGGACATGCCAGAGCGAGTAAAGACGACGATAGCCTTAACGCTGGCTTCCTCTGCCAGTTCGCGGGCAGCATGGCTGACGGCGCGGGCGGCGGTGAGTGGCTGGTTGGAGGGCTGTTGAATAGTGCGGTTGCCCGCCTCGGTTTCCAGGGCGATGCGTACCATCATCTGCACAGCTTCAATCGGATAGTCGCCGACGGCGGTTTCCGCGCTTAACATTACCGCGTCGGTGCCGTCGAGGATCGCATTTGATACATCCGTGACCTCGGCCCTGGTGGGACGTGGGTTGGTGACCATCGATTCCAGCATCTGTGTAGCCGTGATGACCGGCAGGCCCAACTGGTTGCATTTGGCGATCACGCGCTTCTGAATCAATGGTACTTTCTCTAGCGACATTTCTACGCCCAGGTCGCCGCGCGCGACCATGATGCCGTCGGCCACGTCCAGTATCTCGTCCAGGTGGGCAATGGCATCCGGTTTCTCTAATTTGACGATCAGTGGCACGGTTTTCGCCATCGTCGCGTCCGGGCCTGCGAGTTCGCTCTGATACTGACTCATCAATTGCCGAGCCTTACGCACATCCTCCGCTTGGCGCACGAAGCTCAGGGCCACGTAATCGACGCCTTGCAGCAGGCCGAAACGCAGATCAGCGCAGTCTTTTTCGGTCAGGGCCGGTGCGCTCACCGCGACGCCGGGGAGGTTGATGCCCTTGTGTTCCTTGAGTAGCCCGCCAAAGATGATCTGACAATGAACATCTGTGGTGTTGGCATCGAGAACGCGCAGTTCCATCAGGCCATCATCCAGCAGAATGCGGTCGCCGGGCTTGACATCTGCCGGTAACTGCTCATACGTGGTGGGAATGATGCTGCCCTCGCCCGCGACGGGCCGCGTGGTGATCGTGACCTGTTCACCCTCGACCAGTTTGATGGGCCGACCGTCTTTGAGCGCGCCAACGCGAATCTTTGGCCCTTGCAAGTCCTGCAGGATCGCAATCGGACACTGCAACCGCTCTGAAATAATTCGGATGCGTGTAATGACCTGAGCATGTTCATCATGTGTGCCGTGCGAGAAATTGAGGCGCGCGACATTCATGCCCGCTTTCATCAGGGCTTCGAGGCGTTCCTCGCTGCTACTGGCCGGGCCAATGGTGCAGACGATTTTGGTGCGACGCATAGGCATACCTCACAAAGCGTTTGGTGCGAGCCACTGTTAGCTCGATATTTTCACCTTATGAGTGTATCCCGTTGCGTGTGTTGACTGCAAATAGAACCGACGAGCACGCTCCATCGGCTATGTTGAGGGGCTGGGAAGAGAGCATTGCCGATACCCCCAACGTTTGTGCGAACAGTGACCAGAAAGCATCATTGTTCATGCGTGCGTCAGTGGCGCTAAAGCTGACGCCACTGTAACCAGAAGTGGAGTAATTCATAGTACTGAGCCTGCACTAAACTTTGCCCTAGAAGGTTGGCCCCTTGATTGTTTGAATACGGACAAAGATACGACTCTGTCAATCTTCATGGCGTCCTTTTGCAAAGCTACTGACGTGACTTAGTAAGTCGTTTTGGCGATTTCTTAAAAAGGACGCTATGAAGGCTGACAGAGTAATACTGACGAATATACGCAAGAAATCTACATTCGTCCGAGCAGGGACGCGGTAAGTTCAGATTTCTTCTTGTCTTGAGATTATATATATATTTATATTTATAATTTCAAGACAAGAATTATATATCTAATAGAGATGTTTAATCTGACTTAGCTATGACTAAGAGGTGGATCAGTTTTAAGTCGTTCTACAAGAGCTTGCGCGATTCTTGTGGCAAGTTGGGCATTGTTGCCATCTACGGCGGCAACTGAGTAGGCGATTTTTCTTGCATCAGGGCGTGTGCTGCCATCGTCATAAAATTCAACAATAACACGCCCTAGATACTGGACATTGGATCCAGGCGCTGCCAATATTGGCTGATACTGATAGTTTGCGAGTGGGTCAGGTGCTTGGCCCGCTTGTTGATTCCACTGTGACATAGTTCGATTTCTCCTCTTCTTGTAAATGTGGCTAGCAGGTACATGGCTGGATAATGCACGAAAAGAAACACTGTCCTAGAACCTCTTGGAAACTGCATACCCACGGGTTGCGCAACGAGATGCACTTTTGTGGCTTCGGTGTCTTCACAGGCTCGTTCAATGCTTCGATTTTTTGCGGTCAAGGGATCGCAAATGCCTCTGTATTATGTATGTATTATGTAAATGGGAGAGGAGCGAAGAACGCTCTCAAGCTAAATTGCTGCTCAGATACAACTCGTTGCGCAACCCGTGGGGCATACGGCAACTGCGCAAGGTGGATCACAGTAACAATCTGGGCAGGTGTAGCTGCAGTTTTGTCCCCCTGTTATACATGAGGTGAAGCGCAGGGAGCAAACTCCGTATGCTGGTGGAGGACATGGAGGCGGAATGTAAACAGAGGCATAATTTGTGCCTAGTAAAACAGCAGCGATAGCGCTGTCGGCTGCTCCTGCGATCTTGAGAAATCCTCTGCGCGAAAGATGATTAATAGTGAACTCGGTCACACGGTCTGTGAGCTTACACTATTATTCAGCATGTTAACCTCTTCTGAGTACCACCATATTAGATCTCACCCGCCGTCTGCTCTCCAGCGTTGAGTAATGACTATTGTGTTTTATGTCCGAAAAGATTCTTAACGCGGGAGACGACTCCCCTTGTAAAGAAAGGAAAGCTGTATTGTGTTCCATAACCAAGTATAGCATCTAACTCAGGGGGGGCCTGAGGAGGAGATTGCTTTGTTTTATTGTGAGTTGATGCATTCTTACGCCAATGCAGATTTTTGGGGATATTTCTTTTGCGTTTGGAGTGTCGAGCATGTGATGGCATGGTTTATTACCCTCCTTTATGGTACCATTCAAAAAACTGTAAGTAATGGCAAAACAAGGATTAGCTTCAGCCTAAAGTTGCTACTTCTGGTCTAGCGCCTAGTGCTTGACACCAGATTGTATCTCCCGTAGCTGCTTGTAATGCACAAACAGAACCGCTTTTCGAGCCTTTCCAACTGGAAATGTAGATTACTCCATGCTGTATTTGGAAGGAACTGATAGAGCTATGAGATTGCCCATAACTCCAGCGCACTGCTCCGTTGCTGATTTGCAATGCATAAATTTTGGTGTTGTTGGGAGTCTGAATACCAACGTAGAGACTATTATCATCTACGAGTAAATTCGGAGCAAGCTTGGTATCACCCATGAAAACATGTTCCCAGAGAACATGTCCATTACTTATCTGTAGTGCTTGCAATCGTGCAACACTAGGCACTGTAACATGTTTCTCCTGGCCAAAGTATAGGATATCTCGTTGTTTAGTAAAACCTATAAGAAATTGGTTTGAGATATATTTCCAGAGTATGGAGCCGTTGGCAATATTTAAGGCTGATAATGAGCCATTGCCATCAATAGAGATGATAGTGCCTTTATAAGATTCTACAAAAGGATACACGCTCAAACTTCCCCGATGTTGCCAGAGGATATCTCCATCTGTAGCATTTAATGCATAGAGTGAACGGTAGCTTGTGTTGCCTTGATAGAGAATGGTTGTTGTGTAAGCGATGCCTCGATTTATATATACTGAAGCAATGCCGCCAGCAGGATGATACTGCCAGAGAATGTTCCCATTTTTTGCGTCCATTGCGAGCAGCGAGCCGCTATAGAGTGGATCAATCAAACCTGTATCTGTCTTATGCCCAACAATGGCATATACGTTCCCCTGAGCTAGCTGGAAGAAGCTAGGGACTCCTGTAATGGGCGTATGCCAAATTATTATACCATTGTTTGCGTGTAGGGCAGCTATTGTCTTATGACCTGTGGAATCCAGTATACCTACATACACTACCTGAGGCTCGGGCAAAACGGAACCACTAGTAATAGTACGTTGCCATATGGGCTTCCCGTCAAACGGGTTTATTGCGATAAGAACAAATGCGGGAGAAAAAGAAGATGTGTTGGCGGGTGGAATACTTGAGGTAATTAAATAAACAGCAGTGCTTGTGGTTAGAACGTGTAAAACTTGATAGCCAGACTTTATTGTGTAGTGCCATTTTTCTTTACCGTTGATAGCTTGCAATGCAACGATTGAGTTGGAATAACGAGAGGAAAGAGACTCCTGGATATAAAGTGTAAGCTTTTCGGGGATTTTAGAAGGTATTTGTACTTTCTGGCTTAGAATACCACATCCTGTCAGAGCCGTTGCAATGGCAATTAGCAATATCCAATGTTTTTTAATTGTCGATAGATAAATATATCTGCTATTATCGTAGTTGTACATGTTTTGTTGTCCATTCTACACTGACGTCAGTATCTTTAGCCAGAATATGCTATAGCCAGATTCCGTTGCCCATACTCGAAGAACCGCCGATTCTTCGAGGAGAAAGGAAGCTAACTACAATATAGCCTACTAGATTTCTTTCCAACCTTATTATAGCAGAATTGCCTGTACATCTGCTATTGTTTATGGTATGGTGGACAAAGAAATGGCAACTAAAGAGCAAGGGTCAACCCTTCGAGAAGCAGACACAGGATGCAGTTAAATATCTCACCCAACAAGGCTGGAAGGTAGCGATCAATATACAGTTTTTTAATGTTTCACGATTGTTGGCCGGAAGAACCATTAAGAATGCCCATAGATTCAGTATTGTGATAATAACGAATTTGCCGCAGGCTAGTAGTCAGTCCAATTTGCTTTTTGGTAACATGTGTTTCATTGAAGAACCTATCAAGCCTCACTGTGTTTACAGTATCCCCAAATTCAAACTAGACTATCTAGTAGTCAGTCCAGTTTGAATTTGGGGATAGCTGTTTCAACTCAAGGCTAATTATGCTCGTGTCGGGACGAAGTCGGCGAGGAAAATTTGCACCTCGTTCTTGCTCCAAAGTGACTGTATATAAGCATTGTCGGCTGCTTGGATAGCAGCGTTATTATGTTGTATACTAGGCGGAAGTGTGGAATTCACGTGAGCCTTTGCAGCAGCTATGGTCAGTGCATTTTGTACGCCTTGTACAACTGTAGGATCTACTTGGTAAGACGCCTCTGTAAGATGGTTCACACAGAGAAAAGCCTCGAACTGAATATGAGCAGGATCGTCTACAGAAGTGCTATGGAAGATCGCAACTGACTGCTTTAGCATCTGGTGTGCAGCAGCAACAGATGCATACTCGCCATCGTGTTGTCCTAGAGACAACCAAAGGGCGTTATCAATCAACTTCGTAAGGAACATTTGACGAAGCGTTCCTGAAGAATGGGTCAACTCTGCTTTTAGTGTACTAGGTGCCTGTGAACCTAAACGCGCTAGTACCTCCTGGTTGGTATAGGACGCATTCTGTACCATCATTTCCAGCCGTGCTGCTGTGATAGCATGTCCATCCACAGTGGCAACTATCTGAGGCTCGCCCTGGGGAAGTGCTATCTTTGCGCCATCAGGATTTAAAAGAGGACTTCCACGTTCAGCAGCCACTACTGCTGTCTGGGAACAGGTCATTGCAGCCTCTGTTCTAGCTTGGAGTCGTGACCCAAATCCGAAGAAAAGACCTATGGTCATAGCGATGCATGCAACCAAAACAATACCAGACCACATGAGACGACTAAACATGACTAACTCCTTTACTATACTAGTATGTAACCAAGACTATTTCTTCTCCGAAGAAACCATGTTGAGTAGTAGTGGTCGTGAGTACAACGTTAGCAGACACCCGGATTCGGAATATGTTGCCAAGAGCCGGAACCGACAGCAACTCCACCATCAACAACGACCCAGTGATGATAAACTGTAACAGGAGGACAGTTATTGTAATGTGAAGGGGCAACTATGCTATTGTTAGCCCCGCAGTCAGATGAGTCTGGATAACCAGGTTCTACGCAGTTGCTACTTGTAATGTCATAGGTACCAATGAAGTTCCCTTTGTCATCGTTAGCTGTATCATAGGTACCAGGATTTTGACCATATATTGCTCCATTTGGAACATCGACATACATATCCTGATACGTAATGGAAGTTTTGATGAGTGGGGGACCTGTGACATCGAGGCCAAGAGTGCCGTTTATATCGAAGAAACTGTAGTAATTAGAATCCCAGAAGGCTGCACCTTCCCCTGAGTAATAATAATCATAGCCGTTTGTGTGGGTTGCGGCATGTGCGATAGAAACGAGGCTGCTCCAAAGCAGAACTGCCATAATGACTGCGAGGACTCGAGCGAGGATGCATGATAGTTTTCTCACTGTGAACCTACCTCCTATGTTCAAATAGCTCGACATTCATTCACATGCTATACTATTAGCATGCGGTAACTTCCGCTTATGACGCTCTGTCGAATGCGCAAACTTTTCCAGAGCGTCATGCTTCTTCCCGTTGAACGGGAACTAACCAACACACTACAAGTTACTTTGCCCTCATGTTGTTCTAGCAGTCGGGCAGGTATAGCATGTGTGCCATAAAAAGGGAAGATGAAGCATGTCCTCTTTATCCTTCCCTGAAACTAAACTGTGCTAGCTACTAGACACCTGTGGTTCAACTCGCCGCTTGGTTCTATCCAGTACTCATCGGGTTAACTGCCTGTATCTATACTACCTGAACCAACCGAACTCTAGCAGCGTTGAGGGGACGGTTTTTCGCGGCCCTCTTCCCCCATTTTTCGCGTCTCCAGGAGACAGAATCTGTAGCCCCTGGTGGACACTTTTTTGTCTCTCGCCCGTCTGTATATTCATC
>Ga0080006_1107678_pt1 | contig 33081 bp, 23 predicted proteins | sample RS3BMetagenome_FD_69209 | JGI IMG/M metagenome (GOLD analysis project Ga0080006, IMG submission 69209) | Ferric oxide microbial mat and aquatic microbial communities from Rainbow Spring, Yellowstone National Park, USA - RS3B (SPADES... ...
CTGTCGCTCCGCTTTCAGGGCGTGATGAATCACACCCTGTTCGCCTGTCGCTCCGCTTTCAGGGCGTGATGAATCACACCCTGTTCGCCTGTCGCTCCGCTTTCAGGGCGTGATGAATCACGCCCCTACGGGATGTCAATGATCGGTGAGAACGTCATGGCAACATGCAACGATTGTGAGGGAACACGCTACGTTTTAAAGAGCTACGACTGTGAGCATTGCAAGGGTACAGGAGAGGTACGCAGCTATGATCGCCTGGGCGTGCCGAAAATACAACCCTGTCCCTATTGTGATCATGGTCTGGTCTATATCGAGGAGCTTTGCACGACCTGCCAGGGCACCGGTATCGTCTGACGTTTGCACTCAGTAAGCGAGAGTGCTAAAAACTCCAATTCTGTTCACGTTTCATCTTGCGTTTGACTCGTGCAAGTGCTATCATAACTGTACTAAGCCCGCAGAAGTGGGCAGCCCTGCACAGTATGTTTGTACCAGCGGCCATCGCTGTGCGATCACGTATGTGGCGCGTATGGTAGTATGTGGTATGCACAGAGGCGTGAAGCCGTTGTAGCCGAATAAAGGAGCTAATATGAGTAGTGTATTCGATCCGCGTGACCCGAAATGGAGAAAAGAGTCACAGGAGTTTTTGGAACCACGCGGAATTATTCCGGGCGTTGTCGAGTCTACGCCTCGTGGTGAGCGTTCCTGGGATCTGTATTCACGCCTGCTGAAAGAGCGCATTGTCTTCATTGGTACTCAGATTGATGATCAAGTTGCCAACAGTGTGGTGGCACAGTTGCTCTATCTGCAGAGCGAAGATGCGACCAGAGACATCTACATGTATATCAACTCCCCCGGTGGGAGCATTTATGCGGGCCTGGCGATTTACGACACCATGCAATGGCTGCGCCCCGACGTGTCCACCGTCTGCATGGGCATGGCGATGAGCATGGGCGCGGTCATTCTCACGGCCGGCTCAAAAGGGAAGCGCTACGCGCTACCGAACTCCACCATGCTGATTCACCAGCCGCTGGGTGGGGCCGAGGGCCAGGCGGCCGATATCGAGATCACAGCACGCGAGATTCTGCGCCTGCGCCGCAGCCTGTACGAGATCCTTTCGTACCATACCGGTCAGACAGTCGAGCGTATTACACAGGATTCCGACCGTAACTACTACATGACGGCCCCTCAGGCTATCGAGTACGGTCTGATCGACGAAATTCTCACTCCCAACGAAGAGAAGATCAAAAAATAAGGCTAGCGGGGACGTGCGCTCTCTAGCGCACGTCCCTTTTGTTTGATAAACCCTTCAGGTTTATCCATTACCGATTCTGGGTATCAGGAGGAGTGATTTTGCCCACCAGAACAGTGCCTGCTCTCAACGGGCGAACGATTCGTGGCATCCTTTTTGATTTTGGCGATACCCTCTGGACGCGCAAAGACCCATCCATCTGGTATCGTGAGGAGCAGGCGGCCAACTGTCTTGCCGTCGCACTACTCCGTACCCGCATCGCAACAACTCATCTGCCCGCGCTGGATGATGAAACGTTAGGGAATGAGGTACGCAAGGAGCTTGAGCGCCAGATACGCGATTTTAAGCGGCATATGCCTGAGTATGAGCCTGATTTTATTGAGATGACACGGCTCGCTCTCCAAAAACTTGGCATTGCTGGGGTCAAGCTGGCGCTGGCGCGGGATGTCTATGAGGCCCTGCGCGTACACATCTCCCCCTCGCGTGTGCCCTTCCCCGATGCTTTCTCAACTCTGGCGGCGCTGCGTGAGCGCGGTTTTCTGCTGGGTGTCGTCACCAATCGTCATTGGGGAGGACAGAGCTTTCTGGATGACTTGCGCGCGCTCGGCTTCCTCGACTATTTTGCCCCTGAGCATATCGCTATCTCCGCCGACCTGGGAGTGCGCAAGCCGAATCCGGCTATCTTCCGGTATACGCTCAACGCGCTGGGCCTTGCACCGCAGGAGACGGTGATGGTGGGGGATTCGCTGAGCGCCGACGTGGCGGGCGCGAAGGGCATGGACATGATCGCCGTCTGGAAGCCCAAGACCCACTTGTTCGCCGAGGCCAGAGCGCATCATCGCGCAGTTCGCGTGGCCCAGGAGGCAGTGCGGCAAGAGGTCTACGCGCTAGAACAGGCATATCTGGAGGAGTGGGAACAAAGTGCGAATAAAGCGGAGCCGCTCGATCTGGAGAGCATAGACGACGATTATTTGATCGACTATGTGCGCAGCCGCGAGAGCAAGCGCAAGCAGCGATTGTATCAACTCATGAAACCTGACCTCATCATTGAGAATTTGAGTGAACTGCTCGATGTGTTTGTTAAGGTGGGATTGCAGTGACTCCTCGGTTACGTCGATGGCTGTTTGAAACCCTGTACAAAAATCGCTATCTTTACCGTTTTGCCAGCACGGTCCCATTTGCGGGCCAGTGGCGTGCCTGGCAGCGTCTGGTGTTGCCGCGCATTCGTGGCCTGGACGTGCTGGAACTGGGCTGTGGCCTGGGTGATCTGTTGGCAGATATGCTGGAAGCGGGCTATCATTGTGTAGCTATCGAGCAGTCGCCGGAGATGGTGGATGCGGCCCGCAAGACCTTGCGCCGTCGCCAGGTGGGGCGAGCAGGACAGGTGATTCAGGGTTCCGCACAATCCTTACCCTTTAGTGACCATTCCTTTGATACCGTCGTCAGCACCTTTCCCACAGAATATATCTATGATGACCAGGTTATCGCTGAGGTGGCACGGGTGCTACGTCCCGGCGGTCGCCTGATCGTTATTGAGGGCGCAAACCTGTTGCCTGTTGGCATCCTGCAACCCATTCTCGTGCTGCTCCAGGCGCTGGTCTACGGCACCCCCATCGTTACCGGTACACGGCGACAAAGGCAGGCCGAGGCGATTAAACGCCAGGGCCGACGGCTCGACGAAACCGGTACCTATACCGAGGTTGTACCCAACGCCACCTTTGGCCGCCATATCCCCCTGGAGCAGCATGGCCTGCGTCGTCGCTCCGAGCGCGTCACCAGCCACCGCTGGGAAGTGCATATCATTATTGGCGAGAAATAGGCTGATATAAGGCAACCGCGAGGGACAGGACGAGCGCGAGGCTCGTCCTGTCTCTACCCGTTATCTGCGGTAGATACATCCAGAGTATGGTAAGGACGAGCGCGAGGCTCGCCCTGTCCCAAATTGAAGCGCTCTGTCCCAGATTGAAAAGGAAGAACCATGCACACGCGAGAGCAGTTGATGACACAGTATCCACACCTGGTCAGGGCTTTTGCCACCATTCCTGATGGCGAGGCCCATCTACGCCGCCTGCAAGACCTGAACACGGCCTGGCAAACGATGCTCCTCTCCAGCGCAGGGCGTCGCTATAGCGAGGTGGTAGTGAACGGCGAGATTGCCGCTGTGCCACCGCTTGATACTTTCGATATCATCTACGCGGGTGGTGGCCTGAATCTGTTGAATGCGGCGGTGATGACGCTGCGCTATGGGCTGCGCGTGCTGGTCTTCGACCGTTTCACGGTGGGGGCCGTTCACCGCGAATGGAATATCTCGCGCGAAGAGCTACGCGAACTACTGGATGTGGGCATGCTAACGACAGATGAACTGGAGAGCGTCATTCAGCGCGAGTATGTCGATGGCCTGGTACGCTTTTATCCTGCCAATATCCAGGTGGCCCCTGCCGAACTGCACCTCAAACATGTGCTGGATGTAGCGATAGATGCCGATGCATTGACCGCGCTGTGTATACAGAAAATTGCTTCGGCGCGCACTAGAAGCGGTTTGCCCAATGTTATTTTACACAACACGACCTTTGAACGTTGCGTAGTGCAGGCAGAGCGCGGTGTGGTAGTGAGCGTCACCAACAGTGCGGGCGCAGAGCAGCGTTATGGTGGACGGCTGCTCATCGATGGTATGGGTTCGACCTCGCCCATTGCCTGCCAGTTGAATTGCGGCAGACCTTTCTCGCTGGTCTGTCCAACAGTCGGTACGGTAGCGCGTGGCTACAAAACCGGCACGGGTGTGCATGAGGTTGATCCACAGGTGGGTGAGGTGCTGGTCACGACGGAGGATGCGCGCAAGGGTCGGCAGTTGATCTGGGAAACCTTCCCCGGCAAAGACGACCAGGTAGCTATCTACCTTTTCTATTATGCCGAAGCTGGCGACCACGTAGACCTGCTGGAACTCTTCGACGATTTCTTTGCCCTGCTGCCTGGCTATAAGGATACCGCTGCGGTGGAGATCATCAAGCCGGTCTATGGCTTCATTCCCGCCGGTTACAATATCCGCTTGCCCTGGCAGAAAGAGCAGAAGACACTGGCCTATGACCGCGTGCTTTCACTCGGCGATGCCGCCGCCTTCCAATCGCCACTGACCTTCTGCGGCTTCGGCTCCTACGCGCGCAACCTGCGCCGCATCACGACGCTGCTGGCGCAGGCACTGAGTTCTCACCGTCTAAGTGCGAGCGACCTCAATCACATTCGCGCCTCGGAAGCCGTCCCCGCCGTCGCGCGCGCCTTTAGCAAATTTATGATTGCTAGAGCCGACAGCAAAGAGCCGCCCTGGCAGGTCAACGAGACGATGAATGTCTTCTGTCACGTCCTGGAACAGCTTGGGCCGGAGATAACGAACGACTTTTTCAAAGACCGCATCGGTTGGCTGGACTACACGCGCATAGTCCTCAGTACGCCCCGCTACTATCCAAAAATATATCAGTTGGCCCTGCGCACTCTCACGCCAGGCGAGATGGTGAGCTGGATCACAGCCTGGCTCGCCCTCGCTCGCCAGTCCGTCGCCCACATTTTGTACCGCCGATACAAACCACTCATCAGCCATCTGATCGGTGTCACCCGACGAATCAATCCTGCGCTGGCTTTGCGTTTAGCCGTCTTCCGCGAAACAATGGAACAGGTAACACGCGGGCAGGCCAGGCACGCGGCGCTTGATGACGGAGAGCGCACCGGCATAACACCACTGGCAAGCTGGCTGGGACGGTGGTGGCCATTGGGATAAATGTTGCCTATGGATTTTTTTGCACATCAGCTATCTCACGTGTGGGTGGCTAAACGCTATCTTGCGACCACAACAGATGAAATTTGGCAAAGCAGACAACTAGATGGGCGAAATATTAGATGGAGAGATTGAACGCTGCTACTGTAGCAGTTGGCGTATCATAGCATAGCGGGTGGCAAATTGCCGGGGGTCGAGCCGGTTATATGGACGTTTGCCGACCTGGGACAATACTGCCTGATAGGCTTCATCCAGACCTTGCAAATCGATATAGCCCTGTTGCAACAATAATCTAACATCGTTAATATCGCGTGTGCTGCCGCGCTGGATTTTGCTTAGCGCGATGCTATAGAAATCGAAGTAGAACACATCGAGCGAGCCATAGCGCCCGATGTACCGTGCGTGCATCTCCCATTGTGGGGGCAATGGCATAAAGTCAGCCGGAGAAGCAAATTTAACATTGATGCGCATTGAGTCCTTAAGCTGGCGAATAGCCTCGCTCAGCGCGTCTTCATCGGCAGCATTAATTGTCAGGTCGATATCCTGCGTCGCGTCGGTGCGCACACCGGCATGCACGAGCGCGGCCCCACCGACCAGGTAGATACGTCCTGGTTTGTGATAGCTTCTGGCGGGATTTCTGAGAAATTGCTCAATACGCTGCTTATTAACGTTGGGTCGCATGCTCATCGCTAGCTCCTCCTGGCAGCTATGTGTATCGTTAAAAAAGGTGGAAGGAGACAATTGTGTGAGTGGACGCTCTGCCTCTTCTTGTAAGAGAAGATGATCAATCTGATTTTGCCAGTCGGCACGATAGTTCAGCGCCAAACCACTACGCTGCTGTTCCGCTATTTCCAGCATATATAATCCCCATGCCCCATCATGGTAGCAAGGTGGCGGCAGATGGCGACTCAGCCATAGTGCTGCAAAAGGTGCTTCGGGGAAGGTTGAGGGATGACCAAAAGCCAGCGCCAGCCGAACCGACCAGAGGCGCTGCAGATAGAGGGTGGCAAGTACCAGCGTGGCAAGCTGCTCTTTTACATCTTCTGTGCTAATTTTCAGCGTCGTGAGAATGGTCGGCGTCAGTTCAGGGTGCAGTAGAAAGAGGGCGATACAAGCATCACGAACTCTTGGATAGCTACATTGTGCTAGCCGCTGTAGCAAGTTCGACAGTGGGCATTGATTGTTCCTGGGGATGGAGAGCCGCATTCAGCGCTACATCATCGACGACCAGATAATGGATGCCCCAGTTATGCAAAACATGGATCAAGTAGTTGGCATCTTCCCACGAGGTATCAGGTTGTGTGCGTAATATCGTGCCCAAAACTGTTCTCCTACTCCTATCATAAGACTCCCTCGCAAAGAGCATAGACGATAACGGGTGAGGTGTCAATCTGTTGCGGCAGTAGAACAAACCTGCATATCGGTGGCTTTACAAACAAAGGGTGAACCTTTAAGATAACAGGGAACTTCCTGGAAGAAGGATACCCATGTCTATCTCTGTTTCTGCTGACGCCGAGAAGGTCACGAAACGTTTCTTTGAGCGTTTCAAGGTCGAGCATGACCGCTTCTTTGCGGTCATCAATGGCATTGTCAATGCGGATGACCGCGAATGGTATACTTCAGTTATGCTCAACCGCCTGATGTTTCTCTATTTTATTCAACGTAAACGCTTCCTCGGCACCTCTGGCGGCGAGCAACTGGATGGCGACCCCGATTACTTGCGCCACCGGCTAGAATGGCTGCAAGAGAATAGAGGTAGGGGCCATTTTTACAGTTTCTATCGCGCCTTCCTACTCAAACTCTTCCATGACGGGTTGAACAAACCGGAGAGAGAACATACGCCGGAGATGATTGAACTGCCGGGTCACGCACCCTACCTCAACGGCGGCCTCTTCGATGTCCATCAGTTGGAGCGCGAATACGCCGACATTGATATTCCCGATGAAGCCTTTGAGCGCCTGTTTGACTTTTTTGACGAATATGACTGGCACCTGGATGATCGTCCTACCAAGTTAGACAATGAGATCATCCCTGACGTGCTGGGCTATATCTTCGAGAAATACACCAATCAAAAGCAGATGGGCGCATACTATACCAGAGAGGACATTACCGAGTACATCAGCAAGAACACCATCATTCCCTATCTCTTTGAGGCGGCGGAACGCGATTGTGCCAACGCCTTCACGCCGGAGGGGCCAGTCTGGTCGCTGTTACGCAAAAACCCTGATCGCTATATCTACGCGGCTGTCAGACACGGCTGTGAGCTATCACTACCTGACGAGATTGCGTGTGGCTTGCACGATGTCGCCCAGCGCGATGAATGGAACCGGCCCGCGCCCAAAGAGTACGCGCTACCTACAGAAACGTGGCGCGAAGTGCTGGCACGCCGTCAATGGTATGAGGAGATTCGCACTCACATAACCGCCGGAGAAATTACAGATATCAATGATCTGATTACCTATAATCTGGATATTCGCCAGTTTGCGCAGGACGTGATTACCAGTTGCAACGAACCAGACCTGTTGCTGAGTTTCTACGAGCATATCAAGAGAATCACGGTACTTGACCCAACCTGTGGCTCCGGCGCATTCCTGTTTGCCGCCCTCAATATCCTGGAACCACTCTACACCGCCTGCCTGGAACATATGCCTACACATGTAGCGATGCCCCTTGTGGATATCACGCCTGACCGCAAGTTTTTTATCCTCAAGTCCATCATTACCAATAACCTGTACGGCGTAGACATCATGGCAGAGGCGGTCGAAATCTGTAAGCTACGCCTCTTTCTCAAGCTAGCCGCCCAGGTGCAGAACTATCAACAAATTGCACTGCTGTCCGACTTTGCATGCAATATCTACACGGGCAATATCCTGGTCAGTCCAGAGCAGACAGAGCAATATAGTACCCAGAGCCATCAATCGTTCCAATGGACACAATTTTGTAACATCATGCGTGATGGCGGCTTCGATGTCATTATCGGCAACCCCCCATATGTAGAGTATAGCAGAGCGAGGCGAAAACATGTCATCAGAGGCTATCAAACGGAGTCTTGTGGAAATTTGTATGCTTATGTGATGGAACGATGTATGAATATCACAAAACAGCACGGGCGCAATGGTATGATTGTGCCCCACGCCGCCTTTTGCACGGATCGCATGGAGCCACTCATAGAACTCTACAGTCAACATTGGCGGGTATACTGGTTGTCTACGTATGCTATTCGCCCGACTAAACTCTTTGCCGATGTTGATCAAAGATTGGCTATCTTCATCAGTCAGTCTGGAGAAACCAACAAAAAGGTCTTTTCCACACGGTATCATCGCTGGCACGAAGAAGCGAGAAAAGACCTTTTTGCAACGCTCCGGTACACATACGTGACACATACGAAATTTCGTAACTCAATCCCTAAGATACATAGTACAATCGAACTTGCCATTCTAAACAAGCTGCGTGGCTTTGCGGCATTGAGGAGCAGTCTGACCACGACACATGGTTACGCGCTTTACTTCCATAATGCACCCCGCTATTGGATACGGGCGATGGACTTCGTGCCTTACTTCTATAATGAGAAGCGGGGAGAACAGATATCCTCACATATAAAATCGCTTATGATAGGCGATAAAACTGAGCGTGCGGTGATCATAGCCTTACTGAATAGCAGTTTATTTTACTGGTGGTTCATTATGCTCTCAAATTGCCGGGACTTAATTTTGCGTGAAATTGAGACATTTCCTCTAGGGTTATCGGCGATGAGCGAAATTTACAAGAACATGCTTGCGAATTTGTGTCACGAACTCATGGATGATTATAAAAAACACGCGGTACGCAAGGAGACATATTACAAAACGACCGGCAAGGTCATTTATGATGAGTTTTATCCTCGCTATTCCAAGCCTCTGATCGACGAGATAGACCGCGTGTTAGCGCGGCATTACGGTTTTACGAACGAGGAACTGGATTTCATCATCAACTATGACATCAAGTATCGCATGGGCAAGGCATGATGATGAGCTTCTCCAATCAAATATGGAAATCCCGTAGGGGCGTGATTCATCACGCCCGGCGAGCGGGGCGGCTTGCTTCCGGGGCGTGATGAATCACGCCCCTACGAGATCGATCCCGATGGGGCAATTTCTTCATCACGCCCTGCCAGCGGGGCGGCGTCCATCCACGGCATCAGGAATTTCCCCCTTGTCCCGTAGGGGCGTGATTCATCACGCCCTGCCAGCGGGGCGGCGTCCATCCACGGCATCAGGAATTTCTCCCCTATCCCGATGGGGCAATTTCTTCATCACGCCCTGCCAGCGGGGCGGCGTCCATCCACGGCATCAAGAATTTCTTCCTTGTCCCGTAGGGGCGTGATTCATCACGCCCTGCCAGCGGGGCGGCATCCATCCACGGCATCAGGAATTTCTCCCCTGTCCCGTAGGGGCGTGATTCATCACGCCCTGCCAGCGGGGCGGCGTCCATCCACGGCATCAAGAATTTCTTCCTTGTCCCGTAGGGGCGTGATTCATCACGCCCTACGAGTGGTGCGGCGTCCATCCACGGCATCAAGAATTTCCCCCTTGTCCCGTAGGGGCGTGATTCATCACGCCCTGCCAGCGGGGCGGCGTCCATCCACGGCATCAGGAATTTCCCCCCTGTCCCGATGGTGCAATTTCTTCATCACGCCCTGCCAGCGGGGCGACATCCATCCACGGCATCAAGAATTTCTTCCTTGTCCCGTAGGGGCGTGATTCATCACGCCCGGCGAGCGGGGCGGCGTCCATCCACGGCATCAGGAATTTCCCCCCTATCCCGATGGTGCAATTTCTTCATCACGCCTGCCAGTGGGGCGGCATCTATCCACGGCATCAGGAATTTCTCCCCTGTCCCGTAGGGGCGTGATTCATCACGCCCTGCGACCCAGGCCGGATGTGTACCCATACCATGCCCCTCCCCCCCGTCCCGTAGGGGCGTGATTCATCACGCCCGGCGAGCGGGGCGGCATCCATCCACGGCATCAAGAATTTCTCCCTTGTCCCGATGGTGCAATTTCTTCATCACGCCCTACGAGCGGGGCGGCATCCATCCACGGCATCAAGAATTTCTCCCCTGTCCCGATGGTGCAATTTCTTCATCACGCCCTGCCAGCGGGGCGGCGTGCTTCCGGGGCGTGATGAATCACGCCCCTACGGGATGATCGATGTTGCCTTTGTGGCATAGAGGCGCACGGTGACGGTGCGTGTGACGATTTGCGCGATGAAGTGATAGTGCGTGTCTAGCCAGTGTTGTGCGGCCAGGGCGCGGGCGGCGTCGGCATCGGTTGGAATACGCCCCGTGACGAAGAAGAGACGAGGATGCCGGGCACCATAGGCTGCCAGAGCAGTGGGATTGATGGCGGCATCATAACCGGCAGTGGGATTTTGCGGCCCAAATTTTTGCCAGGAGAAAGCGCCGGGCGAGTCCTGGTCGAAGTGTGCCGCGCTCGGATAGGCGTCTAAATAATATTGCACCGCGATCTGGCAACCCTGCTCAACGTCGTTATCGTAACACACAATGCCATCCCCAGGCCGATAGTGCTGGATCAGCCAGTGCGTAGTGCTATTCCAGTCCTCGACTTGCGCGCTGCGATAGTACATCGGCACAGCAGAGAGCGCCAGGGCCAGCAGGACAAGCGCCAGGATCAGCTGCACGAAACGCACGCGCAACGCCGCTACCGCCATGCCCATCAGCAAGCAGAGAGGGGGCACGATGACGACCAGATAGCGCGCCGAGAAGAGACGCAAGGCGCTGTGCGAGATTTCGTAGCTGACGAGCGTCGGCACGAGCAGCCAGCACAAGAGTGCAACCAGCAAGGGCAACCAGGAGACAAGATAGTTCTGAGAGGCAGGGCAAGCACTCGACATCACCCCACCACGATGTACAGTCTCCGCCCCATATGGGAGAGGGACAATGTCGGGCGCACGTTCAACGCTCGCTCGCGCAGCACCATATGTCACCAGCACAATAGCCGTGATGCTGCTTATCGCAATGGCAATCAAATAAGGCCGGTTGTAGCCACTGATAACGGCAAACAGGTTAAACAGATCACCCAGATGAGGTACAGGTAGCCAGCCCGTCTTCGCCCCTGCCCGGCTGACTAAGACCATCGGAATATTCAAGATACAGATGCCCAGCAAACTCAGGCAGTATGCTACGAGATGGTGCCTGATGAGCGCGCGCCACTGATCAGGTAACAGGCAAAGAATGCCAACGGTGCATATCTGGGCCAACAGCACAAAGGCACTAAAAAGCTGCGTATAGATAGCAAGGGTGGTAAATAGCATATACGCAGGCCACCACATAGACACTTGCCTTCCAGACACAAATAACGTTCCAGACGTATATCGTCGGGGCCTCTCCTGCTGGTCGCCCAGCGCACCCTCATCCTTGCCCCCCATGCCCCTCTGGCTTGTGAAAGCCCGCAAGAGCGCATACCAGCTCAGACACAGCAACAATAGTTGCAGGCTGTAGCCCCGTGCCTGCTGCGCATAGGTCAGTTGCAGATCGTTGAGCAGATAAAGACCAGCGCCCACTGTCGCTGCTGTCGGCGAGAGAAAACGACGCCCAAACATAAAGAGAACCACCGTGCTGAGGGCCGCCAACAGCGCCGAAGGCAGCCGCACCACCACCTCGGTCGGATTCAGGCCACAAGCATGGGTGAGCAGAAGCCAGTAGTGCAGCAAGAGATAGTAGAGTTCCATATTGGGTTCCGGCCCGAAGATGATGTGCCACAGTAGCGGCAGCGGCTGACGCGCTAACTCGACGGAAAAGGCTTCGTCGAACCAGACACTGGGGTCGCCCAGCCGATACAGGTTAAAGCCCAGCGCGAGCAGACCCAACAACACCGGCAATCCCCAACGAGTGAAGCTATTGATGAGAGCAGTGAATCTCGATGTGATACATAGCACAGGTGGTGTATCGGGTATTTGATCTATGGTGGGGATCAGGTGTGGCCCTGATATAGCCGCCTCGTTAATGGTTTGGGAGTCCAAAAGGTTATTGTGCTGGTCATCTGCAAGCCTGGCCATTGTATCTCCTTAGATTAAAGGGGTCTGCTATTCTGTTTGATAGAGACGAACCACAACGGTACGTGTCACGCACTGTTTCAGTAAATGGTAGTGTTGGTTCAGCCATAGCACTGCTTTTTGCGCCCGTACTGCGGCGGATTGATCTGGAATACGCCCCGTGACGAAGAACAGACGCGGATGATGCGCCGCGTAGCGTGCCAGCGCCGAAGGTAAAATGGCAGCTTCGTAGCCTGTGACTGGATCGACTGGCCCGTATGTCGCCCACGAGTAAGCGCCAGGACTGTCCAGATCGAAATGTGCCACTTTCCACCTTACCACCACTTATTATCCAGTATACTCGCGGCTACTAATCTTTATCGTGCCAGGGCTTCTACATTACATAGATACCCGCCCCTAAGAGGGAACGGCTTCCCAACTGGGAGGATATCATCTGTCAGAGCCTTGCAGAGAACAGGCAGAGCGTTCTTCCTGCCCTACCAGGGGCAATTGTACGGTGAAAGTGCTACCTTGTCCTGGCGTACTCTCCACCAGAACCTTGCCACCGTGCAGGTCAATGATCTGTTGGGTAATATAGAGGCCCAGGCCAAGTCCGGGACTGGGGCCTGTTTGCACTTCAACTTCTGGTGCGCGATAGAAACGCTCAAAAATATGGGCAATCTGATCGCTGGCAATGCCTATACCATGATCCTGCACGGTAATCATACACATATCTGCTCTTTGCACCACTTTCATGATAATAGCGGCGGAGCGCGAAGAATACTTGCGTGCATTCATGAGCAAATTCAGCAGTACCTGACTAAGCCGATCTCCATCGACGAACGCCATCAACGGCTCCTGGGGTGCTTCCAGATAAACAGTAGCAGGAGGGTAAAAAGTCAACTGAAACTCCTCAATCACACTTTTACACAGTGCGATCACATCAACCTGTTGTTTCTGAAGGCGTAACTGTCCCAACTCGATAAGTGAGGTACTCAACAAATCCTGCACAAGAATCTCTATCCGATGCACCGCTCGATTCATCAAGGTCACGGTTGAGGCTTCCGAAGGTTGAGTACGCTCTAAACGACGCTGCAACAACTGGAGCATACCCTTGAGGCTGGTCAGCGGCGTTTTGAGTTCGTGCGAAGCCATGCTCAAGAAACGATCTTTGGCGGCATTGGCCTCGATCAACTCGCGTGTACGCTCCACCACCAGGGCTTCCAGGTTAGCGGCGTGCTGCTCTAAAGCGCGTTGCTGCTCTTTCACCTGTTGACGCAAATAATGGGTATGTACGGCCCTGCGCAGCGCAATCACAAGATAGTCGCGGTCAATCGGCTTCTGAATAAAATCGTAGGCACCACCGCGCAACGCCTGAATAGCCAGGTCATGTTCTCCGTGGCCGGTAATCAGCAACGTTGGCATATCGGGACTTAACTCTCTGATGCGGTTGAGCAAAGTGAGGCCATCCATCCCCGGCATTTTAATATCGGTGATAACGGCATCATACGCTGCCTGCTCAATGCGTGCCAATGCATTGTTTGCCGAGTCGGTTGTCTCAATCTGAATCTCTGGGGCACGTAGGGCAATAGTGCGTGGCAATGCCTGAAGAAGTGCTGTATCATCATCAACCAGCAACACTCGTGCCGGATGGTTTTGCATCATCATCTCATTGGTCACGTCTTATCTGTTTCCTTCTTTCGTATGGTTCAGCAGTGGTAGTTGGACACGAAATGTCGCTCCCGCTCCGGGACGATTTTGGAGCATAATCGAGCCGTGATGTTCTTTCACGATGCCATAGGTAATCGAAAGGCCCAGGCCAGTACCGGCTCCTACCTCTTTAGTAGTAAAAAAGGGGTCAAAGATGCGCTTTTCTAGCGCGGGAGGAATGCCCGGCCCTGTGTCGCTCACGTCCACATAGACCTCATTGCGGTGTACCGTACAAGTAATCATGATTGATTTATGTGGAGCATCTTTAAGGGCATCACGGGCGTTCGTTAGCAGATTGATAAAGACCTGTTCCAATTGAATAGCACTGCCCAGCACCTGCACTTCCTGGGGCGGAAAGTGTAGCTGAACCTCAATCTGGCGCAGGCGCAGTTGCTCGCGCATCAACGAGATGGCCTGACGCACCACGCGCTCAAGCATGACCGGCTCGTAGCTTATCGTGGCGGCGCGCCCAAAGGTACGCAGGTGCGAGATAATCTCGCTGGCCTTGTATACCTGCTGCATCGCGCATGCCAATTCGTGCAAGACATTCTGTTGATCTTCAGCCGTCATACCAAGCATCATCATATCAATGGCGTTGCCAATAAAGAGGCCGATATTATTGAGTGGGTTGTTCAGCTCGTGCGCTATCCCTGTAGTCAGTTCACCCAATGTAGCCAGCTTACCAGCCTGCACAAGCTGCTCCTGTTTCTCGCGTAACTCCTGTTCACGCCGTCGCACCTCTTCCGTCGTCTCTTTGAGGTCGCTCATGATATGAATCATGGCTTTGCGGCTGTTTTCCAGGCGCAAGTTGGTCTGATGGGCGTCTTGTAGAATGTGCATCAACGCGCGACGCGAGCTATCCAGGCGCTCTGTTTGCCGCTCCAGGCGACGACGATCCTGCTCATAATCGGCCAGAATGTGAATCATCGCCTTGCGCTGCTCGGCCAGCTTGCGATTAACTGTGTTGAGGTCGGATAGAATATGAATAAAGGCGCGTCGGCGCTCCTCGCTCTGGCGCACACGTAACTCCAGAAGCTGTTTCTCTTTCTGTAGCTGCTGGTAACGCTCCAGAAGCTGCTGATACTTCTCCTCTAAAGAAGGTATCGACTCATCCTGGATCACATTCATCCATCCATCTTGTCGGGGCGTTGCTTCCTGGCACGGAGCAGGGCGTGAACGACTCACCTGTAGATATAATGGAGCGCCTCTTCTCTTTGGCCCCCGCTTCATGCAAAACGCTCCCGACACTTGGCCAACTCGCGCTTCAAATTCTCAATCTCTTTTTCCAGAGCGATCATTTTGAGTTCGCGGCCCACGACTACCTCTTCAAATTTCTCCAGGTCAAGGATTTTTTCTTGCAACTCCGCCTTTGACTCTTCCAGGTCGCGCACGACTTTTTCATAGGAACGCATATCGCGCAATATACCAATTGCGCCGATCACGTTGCCATCAGAGTCGCGTAAGGCCGAGGCATTCAGCGTGGTAGGAATGACTTCGCCGGAGGCGCTACGCGGATTCAGGCGCGCATTGCGGGTCACGCCCCGCTCAATCACTTCGCTCAGCGCGGCGAGAAATTCGCGTGTCTCTTCGGGGCTGATGAAACGCGAGAGCGACTGTTCCAGCACCTCGTCTGGCCGGAAGCCAATGAGTTCGTAAACGGCATCATTGGCCTGTAAAATCTTGCCTTCCAGATCGGAGACGAAGATGGGATCGGGCGCATTCTTGATCAGACTATCGGAATAGGCCAGCGCCTTGTCCAGTTCGCGCATATCGCGCAACATGCCAATCGCGCCGATCACGTTGCCATCGGAGTCACGTAAAGCCGAGGCATTCAGACTTGTTGGGATAACTTCACCGGAGGCACTGCGCGGATTCAAGCGCGTATTCCGAATGACGCCGCGCTCAATCACTTCGCGTAAGGCCGCCGTAAATTCGCGTGTCTCTTCGGGGCTGATGAAACGTGAGAGGGATTGTTCCAGTACCTCATCCGTGCGGAAGCCGAGCAGTTCATAGACGGCATCGTTAGCCTGTAAAATCTTGCCTTCCAGGTCGGAGACAAAAACGGGGTCGGGCGCATTCTTGATCAGGCTATCGGCATAAGCGCGGGCCTTGTCCAGTTCGCGCATATCGCGTAACATACCAATCGCACCGATTACGTTGCCATCGGAATCGCGCAAAGCGGAGGCATTGAGACTGGTTGGAATAATCTCGCCGGAGGCGCTGCGTGGATTCAAACGCGCGTTGCGGGTGACGCCGCGCTCAATCACTTCGCGTAAGGCCGCCGTAAATTCGCGTGTCTCTTCGGGGCTGATGAAGCGTGAAAGGGATTGTTCCAGCACCTCATCTGTGCGGAAGCCGAGCAGTTCATAAACGGCATCGTTAGCGGCCAGGATTTTGCCTTCCAGGTCGGAGACAAAGACAGGGTCGGGCGCATTCTTGATAATGGCATCCGCGTCAAGCCAACCATGTTTACGGGAAGCTGGTATCGTAGAGGTATCTGCCGAATTTACTGTTGAAGCAACTGCTCCATGAGTAGTATCAGTCATGCACATATGCTCCTAAAAAACGATCTGCACACACGAAATAAGCCATAAAAACCCCTAAAGAGAATCCTCTACATACTACACGAATAACCCCCGCCTTATGGAGACACTTTTATGCGTACTGATAATTATTTTTGGTCAACCTATAAATAAAAAGGGCCTGATACCGTATCAGGCAAGCGGTATCAGGCCCCAGGCGACCTATGGTAACTGAGTTGCGGTAAACGCCGTATAGGAAACGGTTGTGCCAGATGATGGCGACATACGCAAGCCACAATAGCCGGATTGGAAGGTGCTGTCGTTGACCGTCACCATCCAGTTGCCGGGGATGGCGGTGTTGTTAAGCCAGACCTTTGCCGAGAGAGTTGTTCCCACGACCTGGAACAGAATGTTGTACGAGGTATTGGCTGTGGCCTTAAAGCTGGCAACACCTAGCGTAGTTATTACCCCTTTAACTTTCTTCTGCACGACCAGGTTCGAGCCGTCAATATAGGCTTTATACCAGTTGTTGGTATCCTGCCAGCGCAACACGACGCCGAAATTGCTAGAGTTGAAACTGCTGATAGAGCCGGTGGCCAGCACCTGGGCATCTGCTACCTGCGGGCCAAGCACAGCATTATAGTTATTGGGGTTGCCAGTCAGTACACCTGCATTGTTCACGATAGAGAAGCCAGTAAAGCTATTGGCGTCGCCACCCCACGTCTGCCCATCGGAGGCCGTACCCCATAGACTCTGATTGGGGCGTTGGAAGGTATCCTGCCCAATCGTCAAACCGGAAGGTGGGGGCGTGGGCGACGGTGAGGGTGACGGCGACGGCGACGGCGATACCGCGACAGTGGGCGACGGTGTTGGTGAAGGCGTCAGAGTGGGTGTCGGTGTGCTGCCCGTGCCGGTCAGGGAGGTCGCCAGAAACGCCGTATAGGAGACGACTGAGCCGCTCTGCGTCTGCGCGCGCAGGCCACAATAGCCCGACGTGAGGCTGCTATCCGTCGTTGTAATCATCCAGCTTGTTGGCTCAGTACCACTGGCGGGCCAGACATTTGCATAAAGCGTCGTACCTACGATGCGAAAATGAATGCTATATGCTGTGCCAGCTTTAGCCGCAAAAGCTAGCTGTTTAAGCGTCGTTACTGCTCCATTGATCTTCTTCTGCACCACCAGATTAGAGCCATCAATATAGGCTTTATACCAGTTATTCGTGTCCTGCCAGTGCAGCACCGCACCAAAGTTGGAGCCGACAAAGCTACTAATGGAGCCGGTCGTTAAGACCTCAGAGTCGGTGGCTGGCAGGCCAAGGACAGCGTTATAGAGGCCACTGCCGCCGATCTGACCACTATTGTTGACGATTGAGAAGGCAGCAAGGGTATTGGCGTCGCCACCCCACGTCTGCCCATCAGAGGCCGTACCCCATAGACTCTGATTGGCGCGCTGGAAGGTATCCTGCCCAATCGTCGAGCCGGAAGTCACCGTTGGCGACGGCGAAGGGGAAGCAGTCACGGTCGGCGACGGCGACGCGGTGGGCGAGGGCGACGCGGTGATGGTAGGAGTGGGTGTTGGCGTGTTGCCGCTACTGACCAGGGAAGTCGCCAGAAACGCCGTATAGGAGACGACTGAGCCACTCTGCGTCTGCGCGCGCAGGCCGCAATAGCCCGACGTGAGGCTGCTATCCGTCGTTGTAATCATCCAGTTGGTCGGCTCAGTGCCACTGGCAAGCCAGGTCTTTGCATAGAGCGTGGTACCTACAATGCGGAAACGAATATCGTATGCCGTGCCAGCCTGAGCCGTGAAGGCTACCTGCCTGAGCGTCGTTACCGCTCCTTTGATCTTCTTCTGCACCACCAGATTCGAACCATCGATATAGGCTTTATACCAGTCGTTGGTATCCTGCCAGTGCAGCACCACACCAAAATTGGCCCCCCCAAACTTGCTGATCGAACCGGTCGTCAACACTTCGGAGTCAGTGACCTGTTGACCGAGGATGGCGTTATAGAGACCACTGCCACCAATCTGACCGCTATTATTGACGATTGAGAAGACGGAAGTGGTGTTGGCATCGCCGCCCCAGGTCTGGCCGTCGGAAGCGGTACCCCACAGGCTCTGATTGGCGCGCTGGAAAGTATCTTGCGCCAGCACCGCACCTGCTCCGGGCGTCGTCGTCACCGTCGGCGAAGGAGTGCCGGGCGTCGGCGAGGGACTGCCGGAACCAGGATCAGTAGACAGCGCCAGCTTATCGGCAAACTCTTCGGTAAACCAGACACGATTCTGTGAGTCGATATTGAGGCCATCATGTGAGTGGCCGTTCGCGGTGGGAATAGGATAGACCGTAGAGGTGGAAGTACTGCTGCTATTGATGGGCATGTAACCGTACTCGTTTTGCAGCGAGTCATCGAACCAGACGTTGCCATAGCCATCTACGGCAATACCAGAGGTGTGCGTGCCACAATTACTGGTACACAGGTGCGTATAGCTGTACTCCGTCACGCCATTATTGGTGCCGGGCACAGCCTGCGCGACATTCAGTTCACCGAACTCGGAAGCCCAACCCTCGGACCACCAGATATTGCCATTATGATCAACAGTAATCAGGTGCGGCGTCAGTTGCATGCTGGCGCTCAAATTATTGCGAATCTCATATTCTTTCAGTTGACCTTGCGGCGTATATTCAGCAATTAAAGCCACTGCCGGATTATTCTCGGTAAACCAGATATTATTAGAAGCATCAACAGTGATACCATAGGGTTCACTAACAGTAGAAGGTGTAGCAATCTCGGTAAATTGTTGAGTAGAAGGATTAAATTCACCAATCTTATACGAGAAGTGTTCGGTAAACCAGATATTGCCGTTATGATCGACGACGACATCCCAGGGGCCAGAAGCTGCCGTAGGCACCGTCCACTGCTGGAACTGGCCGCTGGCGGTATCAAGCATGCCAAGCGAGTTGGACATTGGCATGGGGAACCACAAACGTCCCTGCTGATCAAAGGCCAGGAAGAGCGGCTGATCAAAACCGGAGGGTAAATTATAGGTGCGTACCCATGTATCTGTTGAGGGATTAAACTCCGCTATCGCACCAGGGGGTGTGCCATTGGCACATGTCGGCGAAGGATCACAGCCGGGGAGAGCTACCCAGACCATACCATTCTTGTCGAAAGTAGTTCCCCAGGGATCAGCACTATTACCACTGGCGAGAGTAGGCACAGGAAAGTCAGTCGCCGTCACGGTATTACTCGCGTTTTTTCCCAGGCCAAAGGCTTTGCCAATGCCGGGAACATTGGAGACAAACGCGAGCATGATGCTGGCAAGCAACATTATAAGAGCAACGCCTCCCAGCAACATTCTCTTCTTTTGCTCTTTCATCATAAAGACACGGAACCTTTCATCTACTCCCCACATCAGGACAGGTGAGAGAGTAGGAAGGAAGCAACCGAACAATATATTGGGGGAATATATTGTTCAGTTGCCTCTGGCAAACAGTATTACCAGCCTGGCTAACGCCGAGGTATCGCTATGCCTGACTTACTGGCCTACATAGCCAATGACATCGCTACCTCCCAGCGTGGCAAAGGACGAACCGGATGTGTTCCAATACATTGGGCGCTCTACCGTAATGGGGGTTCCGTTGAGCGATAGCACAGTCATCGAGACTTCGTAGCCCCGGTGGTCATCGCCGGGATGTACCAGTGTTTGCAAGACCAGCGAGGTGATGTCCTGGGTAAAACGACTGTGCGCAGGTACAGGGAATTGGGCGGTATAGGTGCGTCCATAACCGTTGACGAGTATCACCTCAATAGTTGTATTCGTCGCAGTAGGGTTCTGAACGGTGAGCCACTCATTATAGCCGACGTTGTTGTAGCCTTCGGCGAAGCTGTAGACACTATGGGAGGCAGGCCCGACTTCACCAATGACATCTGTGCCGCCGACCGTCTGAGTATCCCGACCATTGTAGAGCTTATGATTATACGTAAAGTATTCTTCACGCTGCGCCACAATAGTCGAGCCAGTCGAAGTTACTTCTATCGAAACCTGAGGGGTTGAGTGCGCAAACGTATTGTAGGCATTGACGTTAAAGATAGTCTGCGCCATCGGGCCGAGCGTCAGGGAGTACGCCTGGGTTGCACCCGACTGCGATTCTAGCGTGATGACCACGTTCGCGGCGGTGGTCGTCGGGTTTGCCAGTGTCAGGTTCTCCTGGGTAGAAGAACCGGTATAGCCCTCGGCGAAGAGCCAGTCGTTGGCAAGCGTAGAGACGCCCACCACATCATAGCCGCCGGAGACAGAGACGCCATTGACCATCGCGCCTTTAAAGTAGGTGGGGCGTTCAACCATGACCGGCTGTGTCGAAGTGACGATAGCTGTGACATGCGTTGGTAGCGAGATGAGCATGGGCGTAATCGTGCCGCGCGCGTTGGCTGGAACGCTGGTCGTCTGTGTGCCAACCTGCGTGCCATTCGCGTAATACTTCACGGTAACGGTAGTAGCGGTGCTATTAGGATTCAGAATAGTGATATACGAAGAGTAGTTTGGCCCTGTAGGAACATCGGCAAAGTAGAAGGTCGTGCTGAGATGAGTCGCACCGATGACATCATCGCCACTCTCGATGCCGTCCGTATGGAAGTACATTGGGCGCTCCATCACCACGCCGGGACAATTCGGGGTCGCCGACGACACCTGACCGACCACCGAGACGATGGCAGCGGGAATGGTGGTTGGTGAGATGCCCAGGTCAGCATTCACCGGCTCGGTCAGACGACTGGTGGGCGAGACTGTGACATTAACCGTCTTATTGAGCGGTGTAGTGCTACCATCCATCGTGTAGCTATAGGTAATACTGACCGCGCAACTGGTGGTGGAGGGATTATCGATGGTGAGATACTCCTCGAAGCCTTTACCGACACGGCCCTCCGCGAAGTACCACAATTTGTTCACGGGTACACTGCTGCTCGGCGTGCTGGTTGGCGTCGTGCCAATCGTCGGGCTTGGGCTTGGGGACGGCAGGGGCGTACCCGTTTGCGTGACCTCGGCCAGCTTATTAGCAAACTCTTCGGTGAACCAGACGCGGTTCTGGGAATCAATATTCAAGCCATCATGCGTGTGCGCATTCGTATTAGTAAGAGCGTAGACGGTGACATTGCCCCCGCTCACGGGCATATAACCATACTCACTTTGCAACGAATCATCAAACCAGACATTACCATAGTCATCCACCGCGATACCGGAGGTGTGCGAACCGGTACAGGTACTACACAGTTGCTGATAGCTGTACTCCGTCACCCCATTATTAGTGCCGGGGACGGCCTGCGCGACATTCAGCTCACCGAACGCGGAAGCCCATCCCTCTGACCACCAGATATTGCCGCTATGATCAACGGTAATCAGGTGCGGTGTCAAGCCCGCGCTGGCGTTCAGATTGTTGCGAATCTTGTACTCCTTCAGTTGTCCCTGGGCCGTATATTCGCCGATTAAAGCCACTGCCGGATTATTCTCGGTAAACCAGATATTGTTGGAGCCATCGACGGTGATCCCGTAGGGTTGGCTCGATGCGGCAGGCGTGGCAATTTCGGTAAACTGTTGCGTCGAGGGATTGAACTCGCCAATCTGATTGGTGAAATGCTCGGTAAACCAGATGTTACCGTTGTGATCGACCGCAACATCCCAGGGGCCAGCAGCCGCCGTAGGCACTGTCCACTGCTTAAAGGTAGCGGTCTGGGGATTGAACATACCGAGCGCATTGCCCATCGGCATCGGGAACCAGAGGTTGCCCTGCTGGTCGAAGGCCAGAAACAGCGGCTGCGTAAAGCCCGCTGGCAGGGTATAGGTATGCACCCAGCTCTGACTGTTGGGATTGAACTCGGCCAGTTGTCCTGGCGGCGTTCCGGTCGGACACGTGGGATTGGCATCGCACCCTGGCAAAGCCACCCAGACGTTCCCGTTGCTATCAAAGGTGGTTCCCCAGGGATAGGTGCCGGAGGGTACGCTATATTCTACCGCTGGTGAGACGCTGGTCGTGGCATTATCGGCAGCGCGCGCTGTCTGATGGAGATGGATCACCAGGGTAATAGCCAGTGTTAGACTTGCAAGTACACAGAAGAAAGCTAATCCTATGCGTACAGAAAGCAATAAGCATCGTCTTTGCATAAAAATAGATTTGCTCCCGCCTAGTCATTTTTATAAAACATAATATAAAAAGAATTTCCTAGCTTATATCAGAACTTTATTATCTCGCTTCAGCTTTTGCTCTGCAAGATACGAACGTATCAATAATGTGAGGCTATTGGTTCTGTTTTCCAAAAAAACAAATCCATATTTATTTTATTCAAGTCCATCAGCGCGTTCGCACGCGGTCACGATAATGCAGGAAACCTGCCAGCGCGAGCAGAAACAGCGCGGCGGCATAGCCACAGATGACCAGTACAAGTAGCGGAGCAGGAGCGGTTGTCAGCAGCAGGCTATCACCTTGCGAGGGCAGCGGAGTGCTGCCCGGATTGGCAGAGGAGATGATAGTGCTACCCGCCGTCGGTTTTGCCCCAGCGGTTGGCGTCGGCGTTTTAGCGGGCACCGTAGGCGTGGGGGTAAGCGCTTCTGGTGTTGGTGTGATTCCCATTGTTGGAGTTGCCTTCACCGGTGTAGGGGTAGGTGCCAGACCGGAACTGGTACTGGGCGATGTAGGAACAGGTGTCGCAGTTGCAACTACCGTTGTGGCTTTCTGAGAAGAGGTTACTATTAGCAGCGAGAGATTGGCCTGCCGCTTACTGCGCGTATCATACGCCTGGATACGATGAGTTCCTGTGCCCCAGGAAATGCCAGCAGCCTGGAGCATAACCGTGAAACTGCCGCGAGCATCGGCCTGCACTGTCGGCGGGACACAGGGCAAATCATGATCGTGCGTCAGCGTTACACGCCCATTGGGACTGAAGCCCTGGCCACGCAAGGAGATCGCCTGACCAGAGGTGAGCGGCGATTTACTCAGCAACTGCAAATGCGGGATAACAGCTGGATGGCAAGTCTGTTCAACAGAGCAGGATGACTGCACTGTATAACTCCCCACGTTGTCGTTGGAGTGTGGCATCTCAATCCAGCCGATGCTTACCAGAGATACCAACAAGAAGACACAGGTGATCCCCATGAGGAGGAGAGTTCCGCCGAACCAGAACAGGAACTCGATACGGCCAGGATAGAGCAGCCACCAGCGCAGACGTTCAGCCGCGCTCAGTGCGGGCCTGCGCCGGGGGGTGCGGAATTTTCCCCACCCGGCAGTATACTTCGCGTAATAGGAGTTAGCGCCCTCGCACGCCGTCCAGGAATGCAAGGGTGCAGACCCGGCAGAGCGAGAAGAGAGAGGCTGACCGCGCCGTGCTGGTGGCGGCTGAGTCGCCGCCTCTTCAACCGCTACGGGAGAGACCGGTTTCGTGGCAATCTCCGTAACATCTACAGGATGAGCGGGCTGTGTTGGTATGCGCGTCGCATCTTGCTCAGTTGGCATTGTGGCCGCAATCGGCCTGTAGCGCGGGCGGAGTTGATTCAAGTGTGGCGATTGAGCGGAGGCACGAGGCGGAACAGGTGAGGTCGGCATCTTGTCGGAAACAGGCGAATGCTCCAGTGGCCCGGTGTGTATTCCGTGTGGAGTCGTCGGCAACACATGCGGTTCATGCTCGATATACGCCGCGAAAACGTTTTGCTGCACGACCGGATCAATCCATACAGACGGTTTGTGGGTGCGTCGGCTTTTTTCGCGGCCTTCATGGCAAGTTGCTGATGATTGCTCTGACCCCGCGCTCATCGGGCGTTTCTCTATCTGCATAACACTCCCTTTACGCACACTGATACACATTGTCGCGCCGTGACTCATCCCCTGAGCGGCCTATCTCTACAGCAAATGAACGGAAGATAGACATGTTTTCGCTTCTCTCACGGCCAATATAAGTAAGCATCCAGACGGCAAGGCATCCCTCGTAGCTGCTCTGCCGCCTGGATGTCCGTCTGCTTGCTGCGGAAAATTCCGCAGCAGGTGGTAAAAATTTCCAGGTTTTGGCACAGAACAGCGGTGGGGCCGACAAGGTTGGGACAGTTCTTCCGCAGGCTTCTCAAGCTACTTGATGGCATTTAACAGGCGCAGTAGATACAAACTGATCTATTGGCATGATTCTTGCAGCATCGGACTATGGGGGGAGAAAGTCCGGCGCGCGAGGCGCGGACAGAGGATTGTTAGCAAGACGCACACACGTAAGCAAGGTCATACTAGCATCTCTCATCTCCAGTTACTGAATAATACCCCGGTGATTCGTGGTTTAGAGGTAGAAGGAGTAGTAACAATGGTTGTGATGGTAGAATGGGTAGATGATGAATGCGAGGCCGAGGACAATGGGGAGCCGGAGATAGATAACACGATACGGCAGTACCTCGCTGAAATTGGGCGCTATCCCCTGCTCACCGCCGAACAGGAACTACAGTTGACGCGCAGGGTGGCAGATGGCGATACGCTTGCTATGCAGCAACTGATCGAGGCCAACCTGCGCCTGGTCGTCAGCATTGCCAGGCGCTATAACAATCACGGCATTTCGCTACTTGATCTCATTCAGGAGGGCAACCTGGGGCTGATCCGCGCAGCCCAAAAATTCGACCCGCAGCGCGGTTTCCGCTTCAGCACCTACGCTACATGGTGGATTCGCCAGGCCATGAGCCGGGCGATTGCCGAACATACCCACGCTCTGCATATCCCCGTTCACGTGATGGAATTGATCTACAAGATGAAGCGCGTCACCCGCCAGCTTTACCAGGAGTTGGGGCGCGAACCGACAGCCCAGGAGATTGCACGCAAGCTGCATATCACCCGCGAGCGGATCGTCGAGTTGCAGAGTATGGCCGAGGCACCGGTTTCACTGGATGCACCGCTGAACGAGGATGAGCAGTATCACCTGGGTGATACCTTAGAGGACACCTGCGTGACTGCGCCGTCCGATGCTGTGACACACCAGGCGCTGCATGACCAGATCGTCAACGCCATGACAACGCTGAGCCAGCGTGAACGCCAGATCATCGAGCTACGCTACGGGCTACACGATGGCTATTGTCACACGTTAGAGGAGGTCAGTAATCACTTCAAGCTCACACGGGAGCGTATTCGCCAGATTGAGGTGAAAGCGCTCAGAACACTACGTCAGCCTATGCAGATACACTTACTACGTGATCTCGCCTGACGCTGTTCTGAGCCATTTTCATCGATGCCAGACAGGGATGCCGGGGAACAGGCCAGGGAGTGGTCATGGTCAGCACGGGCAGCGCGGCGGCTACCACAAGGGGCTGATAGTAACTGCCCGCACACCGCAACAGTTCCCGGCATGCCTCTTGCGGAATGCGCGCGGGTGCATAGGGACGACAAGAGGTGATGGCATCGTATGAATCAAGCACGCTGATAATGCGCGCCGACAGCGGGATATTTTCATAGGCAAGGCCAAGCGGGTAGCCACTGCCATCCCAACGCTCGTGATGAGCACGTACAATCGGTGCGACTGCGGCGAAGATGCCACCGCAATCGGCGAGCATGCTATAACCGATATCGGTATGCTGACGCATCAACACCCACTCGTTCTGGTCAAGCGGCCCTTTCTTATGCAAGATAGCCAGGGGGATGCCGCGCTTACCGACGTCGTGTAACAAGGTACCCAGGCAGGTCATAAGCGTCTGCGCGGGAGATAGATGGAGCCGTTGCGCGACCTTCTGTGCCCACGGCACCATACGGCGGGCATGGGCACAGATATCTTCATCATAGTTTGTCATATCATCGACCAGCACTTGCAGCATTGCCAGTTCCGTCGGCGTCATCCCCTGCTCAAAGGGGTAGAGCAGCGTCACATCATGCCGTCCACCGAGACACGACTCCGGGGGGCGACACTCTAACGTCGGTAACATCCGTGTCTCCTTCTCAGCTATGAGCCTTTCTCTGCCTGAACCTTACAAATCTATCACGCTTCGCTTCTACACAAGAGATACAGAACGGAGCCGATGTCTACCGGGAATAGGAAAAATGGGCCATCCTGTTTGCTGGTCGCATATCGCTTGCGATGCGCGGGAGAGCGTATTTAGAGACAGGGCATAGCAATCCTCGCTTCCATAACGCCGATAATATTGGCTTTGCACACCGAGAATGTAACATTGCTCAAGGTTCAAAAACCTTAACCGAGTTTTATACGTGGATACAAGAGATACTCGAAAGGGTAGGGCTATCTATATCACGCCTCTATAGTGTCTCTCACCTTTTCCTTTGTCTGCTCCTGCTCATACATATCCAGCACACGCAGGAAGGCTTGCACGACCTGGGGGTCGTATTGGGAACCGGCGCAGCGGCGCAGTTCGGCGCGGGCGGCGGCAGGACTGATGGGCTGCTTGTAGACGCGCGGCGAGATCATGGCGTCGTAGGAGTCGATAACGGTCAGGATACGCGCAGCAAACGGGATATCTTCGCCCTTCATACCGGTGGGATAGCCCCTACCATCCCAGCGCTCGTGGTGCGCGACCACGATCCTGGCCAGCGCTGCGAAAATGCCACCGGCCTGCATCAGTATCTCGCGGCCAATCTCTGGATGGCAACGCATGACCGTCCACTCTTCCGCCGTGAGCGGCCCCGGCTTGTGCAGGATGGCATCGGGAATGCCGATCTTGCCAATATCATGCAGTAGCGCCCCCAGGCATACCAGGTTAACCTCGTCGTCGGACAGGTTGAGCAGGCGCGCCGTTGCCTCGGCTAGACGCACCATTCTATGCGCATGTTCATTCGTGTCCCTGTCATGGGCGGAGGCCGCCGCCGTCAGCGCATGAACCGTACCAACTTCGGCAGGATGAATGTCTGTAGTAGTCGGTGACATCTCCTCTGTACAAGGGACATCTATATCGGCGACACGCACCTGGTTCCGTCCGTTGCGTTTCGCCTGATACATGGCATTATCTGCGTGACTGATCAAATCCTCGCGCGTCACACCATGCAGACCATACACCGCGACGCCGATACTGGCAGTGACCTGTATCTCGATATATGCTTCGCCATCATCGCCTCGCCAGATGCAAGGCGATTGCGCAATACTTTGTCGCAGACGCTCCGCCGCCTGACTCGCACCGAGGACATCGGTATCAACCAGAATCACCGCAAACTCTTCGCCGCCATAGCGACCAACAAAATCTTCGGACCGCGTGGCATTACGCAGGCGAACAGCGATCTCGCGCAGAATCGCATCGCCAGCACGATGGCCCCAGGTATCGTTGATCTGCTTGAAGTGGTCGAGATCAACAAAAAGGACGGCACAACGTCCCTGTACCTCTTCCCCCTGCTGCGCTTGCCGCGCTAACTCCTCGTCGAGTCTGGTCATGATCGCACGGTGATTGGGCAATCCAGTGACAGGGTCGGTGACAGCCGCCAGGGCCTGCTCTCGGTAGAGCTTATCTACTTCGTTCAGCAGTTCGCGCTGTTGCAATACCAGAATCTCCTGTTCCGCATATGCTTCCTGGAGTTGCTTGCGCAACTCGATTTCGCGACGATTAATGCGGCGCTGCCAGTTCAGTAGCGCGTAGACGCGCGGTACTTCACTACCAAACCAGCCAGCCGCCAGGGAAAGTAGCGTGATACCTGCAATCAGAATACTCCAGGGGCCATTAGGGATCAGCGATGGCACCCAGGAGATAAACAGCGTATCCCAGAGACCTATCAGCGCGGCAAGGCAACCGACAAGCGCCATACCCCACAGTAAAAGATACGATGCTTTAGTGGGTTGCGTCGTTTTCTGTCGCCATATCGCCATAAGAGGCAGCAGCAGTAGCACTATACTGTAGACTATCCATATCATGGAAGCAACCGCTTGCAGGATATTATATCCCTCGATGACCAGATTGACCTGGCTTATCAGGTGGGTGAAAAAATCTGGAATTGCGACTATTGTAATCAGCGTGATAAAGAAAACAATACAGCTTTGCGTGAGAATACTCAGCACCGGCACGCCCATACGGTTAGTGCATAGCAGCATTGCCGGGAGACGATGATCTCTCGCAATGACGACCATACGTCGTGAAAACATAATGATATAGAGAATAGTGATAGAGATATAGCCCAGGAACGGGATGCTTATGCCCAGCATCGCCCATTGCGGCCCAAACGCAGATTGCAGGATCAACAAGTACGCTAGCGGCTGACCCGCCTGACTAGCTGGCACGACGACCATGATACCAAAAGTGCTGGCAACATACACGAGCAACGTGATGACGGTGGCCCACCAGACGGCATCACCAGAACGTTTGATCGCCTCCGTTCCGCCTGCTATTTCGCCGCTCATCACAAAAGGCATACTCACACCAAGCAGCGCCAGCACGACAATTCCATACACGCCCGCGTTATTAAAAGAGGGAAGCCAGGCATGGATATCGTTGAACGCGATAGCCGCACGATGCCCGCTCGCCAGCCACCAGAGAGCGATGGCTCCCTGGAGCAGCATAGTGCCCAGATAGAAGACGGTGACGAAGAGCAAGCCGCGCTTCAGCCAGCGTAAGGGCAGGCAGGCCAGGGCGGTACAGAGGCCCAGGATTGCACTCAGAATCAGCAAGCCGGCGAGTGAGGTCATTGCTAAGTTCGGTATCACCACCTGTAAAAACTGCACACCGCCCTCAATAGCAGCAACGGTAGAGAGCGTGCCACAGAGCCAGGCACAAAAGCTGACCATAAACGCCCATTGAGAACCTGCTATCCGCGTCACCAGCGCATACATGCCGTTGGGGCCAGGGAAACGCTTGATTAGCCAGCGTGTTGCATACGCCGTCGGCACCAGAAACGTGAGTGTGCCTAGCAACCAGTAGACAAAGGCCGCAGGCCCGCCAAATTGCACTCCAACAGTGTTCGAGATAAAGACGACCGTCAGCAAGATAAACACGCCCATATCAAAAGGCGTCAGCACAGCAGGCAACGAACGCGCCTGCTTCCTTTCGGCTTGAGTCGTTATCCCATCTTGCTCCGCTTCACAGCCCGCAGCGCCCGTGCCACTTATCCTTTGAGATAACGATAGTGGTCTAAGAGAAGAGGTCATAGTCCCTCCTGATCTATACTTTCAGCCAGGATTACCTACTTTCTCTTATCGGCACAATATCACGCACCGCCAGGGAGAGCCAGCCCCGTTCGTGTGTTCGGCCCCCATATTTCCCTCTTGACTTTTAGCAAGCGGGCAGGTATAGTTGATAGCAGAGATGATTTCAAACCTCTCATCTCGTTGCTTCTACTGTTCCTCGTATCCCAACTCCATCTTCAACAGGAGCCACTCATGCAAGATTTTTCCGCGATGGAGCGGGCAGGCGCTGAATCCTCAGAGACACTTGACCTGCTCGGTTCCAGCCCACAGCATCCCTTTCATGACCTCAATCTCGCGGGCAGTCAGGGCGTGCCCACACCGCGCCAGATTGCCCAGGCACGCCTGCCGCAGGGCCATCCCACAGCAGATTACGGCAAACCGGATCTGCGCGTCCCTGAATTGCAACGCACCGACCTGTCCACTCCTGGCCTGACCATTCACACCGTCACGAACGAAACTGCTTCGTTACCCCCCGACGACACCAGCGAGCGGCCTTACGCGCTCGACATTATCGATACCCCACCGGAGAGTCTCTTTAGCCAGCGTGACACTTTGATACCGGATATGCAACCGGCGCTTGACCCGTTGCCAGCGATGGAGCGACCGGCTGAGATGGACGAGAACACGCGGGCACTGCTCGCATTGTCTCCACTCGCACAACTGGTGGCGGACAAGAGCTATCCGGCAGATCAGATGGATCAGCGCCGCTATAATGCGGCGCTGGCGCGTCATCTAACCCTGCTGCTCAGCGGCCTGCGCGACGAGGATTAACGCCGATGGCACACGGCAAACGGCATCAGACGCAACTTACGCTGCACGGCCAGATCAGCGAGGGGCAGGCGACCACGCTGGCACAGACACAGGACATGGCAGATGCTGCCAGTGTGGGAAATGCTGGTCACGCGATACGAGTGACAATTATTCAGGGCGGCACCAGCAAGAACGGCTACACTTATGACGAGGCTGCGCTGCAAAGCATCGCGCAACTGGTTGAGGGAGCGCAGGCTTACGCCGACCATGCCGCCACACCGAACCAGATGGCACGCAGCATCCGCGATGTCGTCGGCTTTTACCACGACGCACGCTATGTACCCGCGCAGGCGGGTCAACCGGCACGCGTCGAGGCAACACTGCATATCCTGGAGAACGCCGCCTGGCTGTGGTCGCTCATTCAAGAGACGTGCTTGCTCGGTCGGCCCAACCTGGTCGGCCTCTCCATCGATATCCTGGCGCAGTGGCAGTTCAATGAGGCCACCAGGACCAGGGAAGTCACCCAGATTCTCGCCCTCAACTCGTGCGATATCGTCACCCGCCCCTCTGCCGGTGGCGCAATTCAGCACATTCTCCACTCATTCACACAAGGAGCTTCCCCAATGGAACCCATTACCCACGAACAAGAGCCAACAGAACCTGCGGCTCCTTCATCCCCAACTATTCCATCTCCCGCTACACCAACGCCAACAACGAACAGCAACGAGCAGCACATCACAGAGCAGGCACAATTTGAAACATTGCTGCACGAATTGCAACGCGAACGTTCGCAATTGCTGCTCGAACGGCGTCTGCTGGAATCGTCGTTGCCGGAGCCGGTGCGCGCGGCCATTCGTCAGCGTTTTCAGGGCCGCGTGGTCGAGGCGGCAGAACTGGAACGCGAGATTAGCACGCAAAATGAGGTGCTGGCCGCCCTGGCCGCTCAGGGCTTGATTCGCGGTCACTCGTATGAGAAACCCTCTGTCGGGCAAATGATTAGCGAGGCCGAGAAGGTGCAGGCGGCCTTTGATCGCATGTTTGATCTGGAGATCGACACCGCCCGCCTGGGCAACATTCGCGCCTTTGGCAGCATCCGCGAGGCTTATATGCGCGTGACCGGCGATGGCAGCGTGGGCAGCTTCTCTGATCGTTCGCTGCTCGGTAACATTCGCGTCTCCGAACACGCCCCCATCGGGCGTATCTCCGAGGCCGACACCACCACCGCTTCGTTCAGCTACCTGCTTGGCACCTCGATGAACAAACGCCTGCTTAAAGATTATCAGGCGTGGCCAGCAGAGTGGCAAAAATTCTGCACCATCGTACCTATCCGTGATTTCAAACAGCAGAGCCGCGTGCGCTTAGGAGCGTTCAACTCGCTCTCCATCGTCGCCGAGGATACGGCCTACTCGACCATCAGCCTGACGGATAGCGCCGCCACCTACGTACCGCAAAAGCGCGGCAACCTTGTGACTGTTTCCCGCGAAACCATCGTGAATGACGATCTGCAAGCCATCAAGCAGATTCCGACCAAGCTGGCGGTGGCGGCAGCCTATACGCTGGCCGAATTTGTCTACGGCTTCCTCGCCAACAATCCCACCATCTATGACGGTAACGCACTCTTTACTACCGGTGCGCCGCACAACAACCTGGGTGCGTCGGCGCTCTCGACCTCGGCAATGCAGAACGGTGTCACGACCATGCGCGAGCAGACCAACTACGCGGGCAAGCGCATCGGCCTTCGTCCGCGCTTCCTGGTCGTGCCCGCCGAGTTAGAATGGACGGCAATGGTCGTCACAAAATCCGCCGGTGTGCCGGGCAGCCCCAACAACGACATCAATCCTATGCTGGGCTACGTGACCCCCATCGTCTCACCGCAACTGACCAACACCACACAATGGTTCCTGATCTGTGACCCACGCGAGGTCGATACCATCGAGATCGGCTTCGTCGGCGGCCAGGTCAATCCCGCCCTCTTCATCCAGGATCAGCCACTCTTCGGCCTGAACTTCACGCAAGACGTTATCAGTTATAAGATCAGGCACGAATACGGCGGCGCAGTGGTCGATTATCGCGGCCTGTATCGCGGCATCTAAGGGACACCCACATGTTTTTCGATCAACACGGCAACCTGCTGGTCTCGGCAGGCGCGGCCACACCTGTAGCAAGCTCTGACCAGGTACGCGCCTACATCGCCGCCGGACAGGGCTTTGTGTATAGCACGGGCGAGCAGCAAAGTCCCGTCGGCAACGTCAACCTGGGCCTGTCGCTCTTCAATCCGGCGAACTCCGGCAAGAGCATTCTGGTTTACTCGATCAGAATATTCTGTACTGGCTACGCTATGTTCTTCCTGGCGCTGAGCAACATCGACCCGGCACTCGGCACTCCCGCCGTCATCACCAATGCCATGCCCGGCGCAACGCCCACCAGTGTGGCCTCCGCCACCTACACCAACACCAACCTGACGCCACCGGTCAGCAACACCATTCTGGAAGGCGTGCAGGCGGCAGGCAACTACACCGCCTGCGATCTCTTGAGCAACAACAGCATCTACATTCTTCCCAAAGGCAGCGCCAGCGGTCTGTTGCTCTTCTTCAACTCTTCCGCCACCAACACCTGGATCGCCACAATCAAAGGTGTTGAGTACTAGCCTGCACATGAACAAGTTCCGCCACCCGGCAGCGACGAGATTCGGCGCTCTCGTAGGGGCGTGATTGATCACGCCCTGCCCGTCCGTCGTGCCGCGCGCAGGGCGTGATTGATCACGCCCCTACGGCATGGCTTCGGCGGAAAATTTTCTTCACCTCTCTCTGAGAGAGGATTGACGGACGCGCAGGGTGTGATCAATCACGCCCCTACCGCATGGTTTCGAGGAAAATTTTTCTCCACCACGCTCTGTTTGTCCGTCGTGCCGCGCGCAGGGCGTGATCAATCACGC
>Ga0080006_1220406_pt1 | contig 33072 bp, 34 predicted proteins | sample RS3BMetagenome_FD_69209 | JGI IMG/M metagenome (GOLD analysis project Ga0080006, IMG submission 69209) | Ferric oxide microbial mat and aquatic microbial communities from Rainbow Spring, Yellowstone National Park, USA - RS3B (SPADES... ...
AATAATTATCTGGATGAAATTGATACATAATGTTTACAAGTGCATCAGGCATATTATATTTTATCCATCTCAAAACCGTTTTAGTACAGCATTCAACATGATTTGGCATAACTAAATGTCTTATCAGAAAATTTTCATTCCATTCATAAATCAACTTGTGATTTCTTGTTACTGTTTCGAAATACCAAGGAGTTCTTGCTAATTTTATAGCGCACTTATCGGAACCGAACTTAAAATCAGGTAGCCAAATATCAATGACCTCTCTTAAGATCTTCATAGTCTTTTCACTCATGAAAAAATTTGAATTCCATAATATTGGAACATTGAACTCACCTTCATACATAGCATATTCCTTTTTTAATTTATATTTAAAATAATCAGCATAAGCAGATGCAATATATGAATGATCATTATAGTTAAAATCGCAATCAGCTAGATAAGATATAGCTTCAATTATCGTGTGTAGATGTATCGTTGGCTCACCACCGACCAGATTTATATTATGAACACCTTCAAGCCTTAGTTGCTTCATCATTTGGGCAAGTAATTTAGAGTTAACTGGAATTCCATTATATTTGTCAGTACTTATATCTCCATTCTGACAGAATGCACATCTCATATTACAGCTTGAGAAGAATATTGTTCCAGAACCCATCGTTCCTCTTAATGGCAATTCTTCTCCTCGATGATGAAAATAACTACTTACACGAGTTATTGAATCCAACTGACAAGTGCCAAATTTTTCTCCTTTAGTTCTATCGATTTTACAATTCCATCTACAAAATTCGCAACTTTTTAGCATTCTATTTGTTATTTCAACTTTAAGGTCAAGAAAGCTTGGTTTTTTAATCTCGATATCTTTAATATTAACTTTACTAGATTTTGCATTTTCAAATAATTTCAAAAATTCTTCAGATAACCTTTCATGTTCATCCCAAAGTTGTTTTTCATCAGAATCTTTTAAATTAATATCGCATTTTAATCTTTTACATATTAAATATTTAGCAGGTTTTTTATTAACTGAAACTTGATAATACCAATTAAGCTTTTTCCTTATATTCTCTATAGACCAAATCCATAAATTTTCAAATAATGCCATAATTATCTAAAAAATTATGTTTAGTTTTTAAACTTATTGAAAAAATATTAAACGTGAGAAATATCAGACTTTACAGTCTCTTGCCAAAGTCTTAATCTTATCAGCATTGATAATCCACAGAATACTATTGTTACAATAATAACGTAAATAGTTGGATTACCTGAAAGAAGAATTGCAGGTAATAAGAAGGAATATACAAATCCCATGTACATAGCAGTAAATTGGTATGATACACCACTTCCTGTATATCTAAACTGCGTTCTGAAAAGTTCAGGGAAATAGGCAGTAAAGCTTCCTTCACCTATAAATGCAAGCGCATTCAATATTATCTGTGCGATCAATATATTAAATAGGTTACCAGATTGTAACAAAATAATATAAGGATATATGAAAATTGCAACAGATAGAGCACTAATCACGATCGTTGTTCTTCTGCCTATCAGATCAGATAAAAATCCACCAAATATAGTTGTAAATGGAATGATGAAATTAGATACTATTAAAGTATAGGTAACGTATGTTCTTGAAATCCCCATTTTTGCTAAGTAAGGTGTAGCAAAAAGTTGAATCGTAGCAGGATTAACCCAGAATATATATAACCAAGTAGTAGCTATTAAAAGCATTAAGCCTATATGAGTTTTAATTGCAACATTAGCTGGATTTTTCAAAACCTTACCTGCTTTCTGCAATTTTACAAATAAATTGCTTTCTAATGCAAAATACCTAATTATTGCTGCTGAAATTATTAAGACTACACCGATAAAAAATGGAACTCTCCACCAGAAATTCAATAAATCTGCTCTAGAAAAGTGAGTCGAAAGATAATAATATAATGCTGCACCAGTACCAGAACCTAAGCCTATAACTGCCATTGTCAAAGAAGTCCATGTTGCTCTCAACTTGCTATATGCATTAGTTTCTAAAACCCAAGTTGCTGCACCACCATATTCTCCACCAAATCCAATTCCTTGAATCGCTCTAAAAACAAACAAAAGTATTGGAGCAATAACGCCAATGGAATTCGCAGAAGGAAGAACCGAGATTCCAAACATTGCTACACTAACAGTTAATAATGTATAAATTAAAGATGATTTTCTGCCATATTTATCTCCTATATGACCAAAAATATAAGCTCCAACAGGCCTTGTAAAATATGCTACTCCAAATGCTGCTATAGAGAAGACTGTAGATAAATAGGGATAAGCACTAAAGAATACATCAGACCATACAAGCGCTGCTGCTGTCGCTGCTATGAAATAATCATACCATTCTACATAGGAACCGAATACAGCTAATGCAGCTATTTTTACTCTTTCTTTTAAAGGATACAATTCAACTAGTGTTTCCATAGGATAACCTAAGCTTATAACTTTATTCTTGTATATAAATATTACGATTTTTTATATAGAAATTATCTATTAAATAAATTTGTTAATCTTTTTATAGCTTCTTCAAGATCTTTTATCGATGCCGCATAAGATAATCTCAAATATCCCTCACCGTTCTTTCCAAATGCCGAACCATGAACTAAAGCAACATGAGCTTCTTTCAATATTTTGATAGCTAATGAATAAGAATCCATTCCCAATTCTTTAACATTTACGAACAAATAGAATGCTCCTTTAGGTATAAAGCTTTTAAAACCCCTTACTTCACTTAGACCTTTAATTAAAAGCTTTCTTCTTTCAGAAAAAGCATGTATCATTCTATTTGTAAAATCTTGAGGACCTCTTAGCGCTGCAATTGCAGCATATTGGCTTATTGTATTAACACATGATTCTTCAGCCGAAATAAGTTTCATAATAGCACTCATAATTTCTTGAGGACCAGCAACGTAACCTATTCTCCAGCCAGTCATTGCATAAGTCTTTGATAATGAATTTATTGTAAGTGTTTTTTGCTTTATTTCGCCATTTAAACTAGCTATACTAACATGTTTGTTTTCACTCGAATCTTCTTCATATATAAACTTTTCATAAACTTCATCGGTGAGCACAAATAAATTATGCTGTAAAGCAAGATTAGCTATATCCTCAATCGTCTTCCTTGAGTAAACTGCACCCGTTGGATTATTGGGGGAATTTATCATTATTGCCTTCGTTTTATTAGTAATTAACTTTTCAATTTCATCTACTCTAGGTTCAAAATTATCTTCTTCATATAAAGGATAAAAGACTGGTTTAGCTCCTATAGCCTTTACAGCTTGTTCATAATTTGCCCAACCCGGATCTGGAATTAATACTTCTTCACCCTCATTCACAATTGCTTCCAATGAATAATGTATAGCACCGTTTGCACCATTCGTAACTACAACTTCGCTTATATCATAGTTTATATTATTTTCAGATTTTAATTTATCTACGATTGCCCTCCTTAGCTCAGGAATTCCTGCACTTGAAACATATTTTCCTTTACCTTGTAGTATTGCATCGATTGCAGCTTTTTTTACATGTTCAGGAGGATCAAAATCTGGTTCTCCAAATTCTAATCTAATTACGTCGGGTATCTTTTGCAAAAGCTCATTAATTTCTCTTATTCCTGACAGTTTAAGGCCTTGAGCTTTATTAGATAATACCATATTTATTGCGTCGTTATAATTTTTGAAAAATGAAACATTGGCTTATTCATTGTCTCATCCATAAATGCATGAGGTGTTTTATCAGTGTTCCTAGCACTTCCAAAATTACCATTTTTATCTATTGCTATTACCGCTAATAAAGCCTTTCCAGCTGTTAATTCATTTATATAATTAACCATCCACTCTGTTGCAAACTTGGCTGAATAACCTTCTCTCATAAGGTCTACAATCCTCTTAGCTAATGTATAGGTCATAACAACTTCACCATGACCTGTTATTGAAACACCACCAGCTTCATTATCTGCATAAGTAGAACAACCTATTAATGGAACGTCTCCTACTCTACCAGGTAATTTCATTGGAAATCCTCCAGAAGAAGTACCTGCAGCAATGGAACCTTCTTTATCCATAGCTACAGCACCTACTGTATCTCCAATCTTTGCCCATTTTGAAATTTTTTTCCAATAACTCATTAAAGGAACATCCTTTCCTAGCATTAAATTCTGTTTAATCTCTTGCCATTGCTTTAATCTTTCTTCAGGAACCTTATGTTGTTCAAATAAACCGAATGCTCTTGCTAATTCCTCTGCACCTGAACCGACAATCAAGATATGATCCGTTTCTTCCATTATTTTTCTAGCTAATTTAATAGGGCTTTTAACGTTTTTCACCGCTGCAACTGCTCCAGCTTTAAGATTTTTACCATCCATTATTATTGCATCCAATTCAACTTCACCTTTCAAATTTGGCCAAGCACCTTTTCCTGCATTGAAAATTGGATTTTGTTCAAGCGTATATATAGCTTCAGTAACAGCATCTAATGCATTGCCTCCAGACTTTAATATTTTCATTCCTTCTAGAATGGCTTTTTGAATACCTTCTAAGAATTCGCCTGAATCTGGATTGATTGCTCCACCATGAATTATTATCTTAGGTACGTATTTGGACATGTTAAATAACAATTATATTGTCTCTCTCATATTTTGAGATTATCTCATTTCCATACTCTGTTATCAAAACACTATCTTCAACATTGAAACCCCCTAGACCCTTCACATGATAAGGTACTTCTAATGAAAGAGTCATATTTTTCTGTAAAGGTGTATCATCTGTTGCAGATATAATAGGATTATCGTACAATTCAACTCCCACACCATGACCAACATTTCCCCGATAATATTCTGGATCCAAATTTTTCTTAACATAATTCACGGCTTTCTCATAAACTTGAGAAGCTTTCATATTAGGAATTGCAGATTCTAATTCTAAATAGTAAGCTTCCTTAATTACAGTGTAAATTTTCTTCGCTCTTTCAGAGACTGTTTCAATTGCATAGGTTCTTGATAAGTCACAAGTATATCCTTTATAAACAGCTCCTATATCTATTCTAATCAAATCTCCCTTTTCAGGTCTCTTGTTAGGGTCTGGTTGATTATAAATATCAGGTCCATTTTCTTTTCCGATAGCTATCGTCGTTTGATGCCATGAATCTATTCCTTCCTTTAAAAGTTCAGTTTTTAAAAAGATATCCAATTCCAATTCCGTTAACCTATCTCTAAATGCTCCTTCCAACTTTTTCATTACTTTAACTAATGATTCCGTTGCTTTTTTCCATCTTGAAATTTCTTCCGGATTCTTTATCATTCTACTTTCCATCAGCGTCTTATATGCATCTACAAAATTATTTTGATTGAAATTATTCTTTATTTTTTCAAATAAAATAAGGCTAATATCTCTGTATTCAATTGCAATCGTAGTATTCTTATTAACATATTCCTTAATCGTGCTTAACAGCGCATCTTCATAAGATTTGTATTTAATATCTAATTTGTTCTCTCTCCAAACATAAGTTCCAGTTGGATATAGTTTATAATTTTTAATCCAGCTATTTTTTTCCATCACTTCTAGAGCTGCAGCATGAAATATTAAACATGGTTCTCCATCACTTGGAATTATACAAGTTATTGGATTTTCTCTTCTCAATGTCGAGGAAAATAATAATCTATTAGCTGCAGTATAATTTGTTGGAGCACTAGAAACATAGAAAACATTTTCAGGACTTGTAACAACCATAAGATCAATTTTATACTTTCTCATTATAGATTGCAGCCTTAGGAAATTTTCTCTCATTTTTATATTATATAAATACTTTACGCATTTAAATATCTATTCAAAAAATAATTTTAGTTATATTTATATATTATATTTTATATATTTAGATAAAAATTATGTTGTTTTTAAAAATTTAATGTTTTAAAATAATGGCCATTTAGATTTTAGTTTGTCTTTTAATCCAGCTTTTTCTAATACTCTTTCAGCTGCTTTTTGTGCTTTATTCAATATTTCATTTTCATCAATTGTTAACAATTTTCTATCTTTCATTACAATTTTCCCATCGATAATTACCGTTTCAACATCATGACCGTCTCCAGAATAAACAATATTGGGAACAAGAGAAAAATTATGCATAGGTATCCAATTTGATCTATTGAAATCTACTATAATTAAATCAGCTTTCTTTCCAACTTCAATTGACCCTATTTGATCATCCCACTGTACAGACTTTGCTGCATTAATTGTAGCCATTTCCAACGCCTCTTCTGGAGAAATCAAAGTCGGATTATATCTTACTTCTTTATGCAGGCAAGCAGCCTGCCACATAGCTCTAAACATATCTAGACTGTTATTTGCAGCACTTGAATCGCATCCCAATCCAACGATGACACCTTTAATTAGTAATTCAGGAAATTTACCAAATCTACCACTTCCATAAGCCCCCTTCATACTAGCACCAGGTACATGAGCAATTCTAACATCTCTTTTGACTATTATTTCAACTTCTTCATCATCTATCCAACCCATATGGATTAATAGCCAATGAGGTCCAAGAACATTTAAAGAATCTAACCACTTTACAACAGGTAAGCCGGTTTTTTGTTTTATGAACTCAACTTGTTCCTTTGAAACCGCAGCATGCATCTCAACACCAGTGTTGTATTCATTGGCTAGTTGATTTATTTCCTTAATTAATCTATTTGAGGCATTTGTTTCTATTCTAATAGCCGCTCTTACTCTTATTCTATCATTGGCTGTTCTATGAAACTCTTTTATAAGCTTTTCATTTGCCTTTATTGCTTCTTCAGTCGTGGTGTATATTTCTTTAGGTATGGGTCTATCTTCTGTAAAAGTATCCATGCTAGCCCAAGCAATCAACCCTCTCATTCCACTATCTTTCAAAGCTTTGGCAACATTTTCCATTTTATAACCACCTGGATCTATTGCAGTAGTTGTACCCGTTTTAATCATCTCTAAAATTGTAAGCATAGCACTTAAATAAGTAGCTTCATTATCCAATGCTGCCTCATAAGGTAAAATTCTATCGTGGATCCAAGTAACTAAATCTACATCATCTGCAATACCTCTTGCTAACATTTGTATATGGTGAATATGCGTATCTATCAATCCTGGCATAATTATTTTTCCTTTTGCGTCTATCACTTCATCAGCCTTACTAAAGTTTTTCAACAGTTCATCAGTTTTTCCAACAGAAACAATCTTGTTTTCCTTTATAGCAACTGCACCATTTTTAATTATTCTCCTTTCTTTATCTAATGTTATTAATATTCCTCCTTTTATTAATATTTCTGACATTACATTAAAAATAGATTTTATGTTAATATTTTTTATTATTAAGTTTTAATTTATCAAACTTATAATCCTTTTTTATCAAAATTTTAAAATTTTAAATCATAAGGTTAAATATGCACGAGAATCTTAATTCAAATAGAAAAGTTTTTATTGATGTAATATATTCATTGAATTAAACATCATTTGAAAGGAATTTAATGATTTAAGAGATTGGATGAAAAAAGTTGAAGAATTAGGATTACGAAAAAAGCTTGAAGGTGTTGATGCAAATCTTGAATTGGGTACAATAACACACATGAATGCAAAAAGCAAAAAAATGGACTATTTTGTTTAATAAAATAAAAGGTTACAAAGAAGGTTTCAGAGTTTTAGTAGGGGCTTTATTGGATGCAAAGAGATTTTCAATTACATTCAACTTACCACCTGAAACAAGCGATCTAGAACTCATGAAATTTTTCAAAGAAAAGATGCAATATGCAAGGAAAAATAATCAAAAATATGAACCTGAAGTTGTAAAGACATTTGACGTTATGAAAAATGTCGATAAAGGTGAAAATGTTAATTTATTAAAATTCCCTGCACCCAAATGGAATGAATATAATGGAGGTAATTATATTGGAACAGCATGAGTTGTAATAACTAAAGATCCAGAAACAAACTGGGTAAATGCAGGAACTTATAGATTAATGGTGCACAATGAAAAAAAACTAGGTACATGGATAGCTTCAGCTAGGCATGCAAGATTACACATGAAGAAATATTTTGAGAAAAAGGAAGAAGTCCCTGTTGTAATATCTTTAAGAAATCATCCTGCATTATTTGCAATGAGTGGAATGGAAGTACCATACGGTATATCAGAATTTAACTATTTAGGAGCAATGCTAGATATGAATTGGAAAGTAATTGAAGGACCTATTACAGGGTTACCCATTCCTGTCGACAGTGAAGTTGTATTAGAAGGATATATAACGAATGAAATGAGAGATGAAGGACCTTTCGGTGAATATTGTGGATATTAAGCAAGTGGTAGAACAAAACAACCAGTAATAAGAATTGAAGCTGTATATTATCGTGATGATCCAATTATTTTAGGCACATCTCCAGGGAGGCCACCGTATGATTATTCATATTACAGATGTCCTGTACGTGCAGCTTTGATTTAGGAAGAATTAGAGGCTGCTGGGATTCCTGGTATTCAAGGAGTATGGGCTCATGAAGCAGGATTTAGTAGAGCTTTCAACGTAATTTCAATAAAACAACTTTATGCAGGTCATGCAAGACAAACAGCATATATTGCAGCTTCATGCCATGCAGCAGCTCACGGTAGCCGATTTACTGTTGTGGTTGACGAAGATATTGATCCTTCAAACTTATACGATGTTGTTTGGGCAATGAGTAGTAGATGCGACCCTGTAAATGGAATTGATATTTTAAGAGAAATGTCTGATACTCCATTGGATCCAATAGCTGAAAGAAAAGAATATGCTGATGAATATTCTTTAGGAAGAGTGATTATTCTTGCTTGCAAACCCTTTGATCAAGTAATTAGAAATACATTTCCAAGGGTAGTTGAACCTAGCTTAGAGTTGCAAAGAGAAGTAAAAAATAAGTGGAAAGAAATTTTTTAACTTTCCCTTTGTTTCATATACTTAATTGCAAGCTTTATTGCTTCAGGCCAATAATAACCTGCACTACATCTGCAAAGATTACCTGAAAAAACTTCTTTTATATCTTCATCGCTAGGATTGGGATTATTTAAAAGTAAAGCATATGCAGACATTATAGCACCTGGTATTGAATAACCACATTGAACAGTGTTGGCATCGATAAATGCCTTTTGAACTGGATGCAACTTTCCATCCTTATATAGTCCTTCAACCGTAGTAATTTCCTTTCCTTCAGCTTTAATTGCAGGATACATACAAGAATAAACAGCCTTTCCATTTACAACTACAGTGCAAACTCCACAGCCTCCATAATCACAACCCCTTTTAGCTCCTGTCAATCCTAAATACTCTCGCAATACTTTTAATAATGATTCATAAGGATTTACTTCAATTATTTCCTCCTTGCCATTAACAATTAGCTTTATTTGTTTTTTTGACATATTAACTTATCATTTCTAAAGTTTCTTTTAAAGCGTCACGGAAAAGAACCTTTAAGACTTTCTTTTTATACCAAGCTGAAGCATTTATAGAATCTATGGGTTCAACACTTGGAATTTCTTCCATTATCTTTTTAATCAAATCCTCATTTATATATTTACCTTTCGCTATCTCATAAACTTTGTTCTCGATATACGGTGTTGGTTGAACGTTGCCAAATACTGTTCTTATATTCTCCACATATCCATTTTCATTTAATTTAACTTTAATTCCAACACTAACAATAGCATAGTCAAAAGCCCTTTCTGTCAATTTCATATAATATGAAGCTGTTTTAGTTTCCTCTAATGGCAAAATTATTTCTGTTAATATCTCATCTTCTGAAATATTTGGATTAAGCATGCCCAAGAATAAATTCTCTACATTTTCTATTCTTTCTCCATTTAAAGAAACCAATTTAGCTTTTGCATTAAGAGCTACTAATGCATTAGGAACATCAAGAAAAGATATAGAACTACAGACAGAACCTCCTATAGTTGCTACATTTCTTACCTGATAAGAACTTACACCTTTAGCAGCTAAGTATAGTGCATAATAACTAGGTTTGGTAAACAAAGAATTATTAACAATTTGATTGAATGTAGTTGTAGCTCCTATATGCAATCCATCTTTCTCTATTCTAACATAATTTAAGCCTAAATTTTCAATATCTACAAAATATTCAACTCCTTCAAGTAAATTTCTCTCCGACAATTCATGTATAACTGTTCCACCTGCAATAATTTTCGCAGCTCCTTTATAATCATGTAATAACTTCAAAGCTTCTTCTAAAGTTTTTGGCTTAATATAATCTTTTAATTCGTAATGCACCATTTTATTCAGCTAACAATTTAAGAATATACTCAGGCGTTAAAGGTATTTTTTTAACTTCTTTTCCTATAGCATTGCTTACTGCATTGGGTATCGCATCGGAAACAAGTAAACCTGCTTCACCTACACCTCTTGCACCAAAAGGACCATGGGGTAAAGGAGTCTCTGTTGCAATTGCTATGATTTCTGGTAGGTCAGCATGTTGAATCAATTTGTAATCTGCAAAATTCGGATTCAATGCATAACCGTTCTGCCACTGTAGACCTTCGAATAAAGCTATACTAATACCCATTGCACTACCGCCTATTATCTGGCCTTCTACAAGCTTTGGATTAATTACTTTACCTGCATCAACAACTGTAACTAATCTTTTTACTTTAATATGACCAGTTTCTACGTTTACCCATACTTCAGAAGCTACACCTGTTGGCGTATAAAAGTTTACCACTCTTTCAAATACCTTATTTCCGTATTTATCGTAGATTCTTCCCGTCTCTTTATCTATACCTGCTTGTATAAACCAATTTGCTGAAGCGATCAGCTCTCCCTCTCCTTCTAAAAACGTGCCTGTTCTTATCTTCCCCCGTGCAAATAGATCTTCCAATCTTATCTTTTTATCAGGATTGCGTTTTGATACAACAAAACCTTCCTTTACTTCTAGATGATCAGGATCTTCATTAAGCTTATTAGCTGCATATTCAGCGATTTTTCTCTTCAATTTCCTACATGCAAGAACTAAAGCATTACCTAAGGATACAGTTGTTCTTGATGACATCTGTGCTTCATCGAATGGTGAAAATTCCGTATCAGCAGCAGCTGCAATAGATACACGTTCCATAGGAATTTGAAATTCTTCTGCTACTATTTGTTGCATTGCTGTATAATTTCCCATACCTATTTCTGTGGAACCTATAAAGACTTCAATAACACCATCTTCTCTTAATTTTACTGTAGCTGATGATGCTGTAGGTGCTAAAGAATATTTACTTGATAATGCATATCCTATTCCTCTTTTCCAAGGATGCGTAGGCTCCTCATTACTTTCCTTTATTTTTTTCATTAAAGCATCATAAGCTGTAAGCAAAACTTTACTGTAATCTTCATCCACTATTTCTCCATATATATTTTCTTCACCTTGTTTAGAAATGTTCCTAAGCCTGATCTCAATAGGATCCAATCCAAGCTTCTTAGCCAATATGTCCATTTGTCTTTCAAAGGCAAAATCAAGAATTGCTGGACCAACACCTCTCAATGGACCTTGGGGTGGCAAATTTGTATAAATTGAGAAAGCTTCAAACTTTACACTTTCAGGTTTATATGTAGCTAGTGCTTGTGCAGCTAGATAAGTATAAACAGCTATGCCAGAACCACCTGAATATGCTCCACCATTAATATAAAACCTTACTTGTCTTGCTAAAATTTTTCCATCTCTTGATGCTCCATCCTTTACGTATATTCTTGTTGGAGGCCTAACAGTTGTAAATGTAAATACTTCTTCTCTTGTTAGTACAATTTTAACTGGTCTTCTTGTTTTCTTAGATAATATACATGAGATTGGTTCTGCATAAATCGTTAATTTATTTCCAAAACCTCCACCTACATAAGGAGATACCACTCTTATTCTATTTTCAGGAACATTAAGAGCTAAACTTAACTCAAATCTAAGTCTAAAAGGAGTTTGTGTTGAAGTATAGACAGTGAATGTATCATCATAATTATAAATACAAACACATGATTGAGGTTCCAAATGTGCATGCTGAACCATAGAAGTTTCATATATATTTTCAACAATAACATCTGACTTTTTAAAACTTTCTTCAACATTTCCAAATACAACCCTCCTATAATTATTCAAATTTGGCATGTCAAAAGGTATCCACGGAGCACTTACCTTAGACGTGCCATACTTCCTTAAATCTGGATGCAATATAGGTGCATCTTGTTTAATAGCCTCTTCAGGGTCGAATACTGCAGGCAATTCTTCATATTCTACTTCTATCAAATTTACAGCTTTTTCAGCTATCTCAGGCGTATCTGCTGCAACAGCAGCAACAGCTTCACCAATAAACCTTACTCTATCTTTAGCGATTAAATAACGGTCAAAAAGTACTAAACCATATCGATGATCAGGAATATCTTTTCCTGTAATAACTGCTCTTACTCCTGGTAAGCTTTCAGCTTTACTTGTATCAATTCTTTTTATTATTCCATGGGGTATACTACTATGTTTAATTTTTCCATAGAGCATCTTTGGAAATACTAAATCATAACCGTAAATTGCTTCACCAGTAACTTTTGGTTTAGCATCTATTCTTTCAACAGGCTTGCCAATTATATAATATTGCTTTTCAATTTCTTCAATTAATGCTTGTTTATTCATATATTTAACATATAAATAAACTTATTGTAATATAAGTTTTTGCAATAAATAAAATAATTTTTTATTTATATATAATTTTATTAAAATAATTAATTATTTATAAAATAAGGTATCACTTTTTCACCTAATATTTTTATACTGGAAATTATCTGTTCAGATCTTAATTTTCTTAACGATGTTCTGAAAATCAAATAATTGAATCCAAGTTTTCTTATTCTATCTATGAATTCAATTGCGTCATCAGGAGAACCTATTATAATCCTGTCTTCAATCCATTCTTCAATACTTTTTCTCTCACCACCTATTAAAGGATGTTGTGAAGAACTATAATCTATTTGATACATTTCTATTATTGACTCTTTTGATTCTTCATACGCTAAATCCTTATTTTTAGCTACATAAACATCCCTTAAAATTGGAAATACATTCACAGATCTTCCCAACTTCTTTAAAATTTCTTCATAGTAAATCTTAATTTTTGCAACTTCTGATAATTTAGCAGTTTGCCCTGGTAACCAAGCATCAGCTAATTTAGTAGCTCTTAAAACTGCACTCTCTTTCCAGGCTCCAACCCAAATAGGGGGACGAGGCTTTTGATACGGTCTAGGTATTATTCTAGCGTTTTTCATAGAAAAGTATTTACCTTCGAAGTTTACTTCTTCATTGCTTAGAAGCTCTATTAGCAATCTTAAACCCTCATCCATTAAATTAGAACGCTTATTCAATCCTATTCCAAAATTCTTAAAATCCTTCTCTCTATATCCTGCTACTGCTGCTATTATAACTCTACCTTTAGAGATACAATCCAACTGCGAGATTTCTTCAGCTAATCTATATGGATGATATAAAGGCAAAATAACAATGGCTCCTAGCTTCAAATTAGTATAGCTAAATATTGAATTCAATGCAGAGATAGGACAAGGTAAATATCTTTCATTTTCGTGATGTTCTTCAAACCAAACTGAATCAAAATTAAAATTTTCTGCTGCTTTTAATTGCTTATATGCATCTTCAAAGTAATCATTCCACTCTTTCGGTATAAACCCAAATTTCATATTATGATAACAAAAATTATCTTATTTAAATAATTATAAATATTATATAATATTTCATAACAATATATAACAATCAATATATGAAGTTAAAATTGAATTGTATTAATTATGAAATGAGAATGTATATATACAAGCGAAATTATTCAATCTATATGTCAAAAGTAGGCCTTGGTTTAGGATACAGTCCAGAACTTACAATACATGATATGATTGAACATGTTGTTGAGGCTGAAAAGAAAGGATTCGAACTAGCATTCTTCTCCGAAACAATAATGACAATTAGAGATGCTATTACATCGTTATCAGCGTTCGCTGTAAAAACAAGTAGAATAAAATTAGGGGCTACTCAAATACTCAGATTAAGAACTCCACTTGTTATTGCGCAAACATTTACTACATTGAATGAATTATCAAATGGAAGAGCTATTTTAGCAATTGGAGCTTGTACAGAGTCACATTGTAAGAAGCACGGTCTACCATTCCAAAATCCAGCAAAAGTTCTTGAAGAACATGCTATATTGATTAAAAAGTATTGGAATGAAGAATCTGTTAATTTTAAAGGTGAAACGATACAAGTTGAAGGAGAAGGTTTAACTGTCAGACCAAAGACAAAAATTCCTTTGTTAATTGCTGCTACAAGCAAGACGGGGTTGAAGATCGCTGGGAAAGTCGGCGATGGCGTTGTCGTAAACGCTACCACATCACCAGAATATGCGAAGAATGCTTTAGAAATAGTTAAGAGAAGTGCAGAAGAACATGGACGTAATTTTAAAGAATCTCTTATAACAGGTATTGTTGTTGCAGGAATTGAGGATGGAACAAAGGAAGCAGAAAGAGCATTAAGATGGGAACTTGCTAGTAAATTTGAGCCCTTACAAGTAGATTTTGCAGTAAGACCAAGATTAAGAGTTGGAGAACCTTACGTATCTGAAGAACTTATCAATAAATTGCTTGAATCTTACAAAAAAGGAGGAAAAGAACAGTTGGCAAGAGATATACCCATGAATGTAATTAAAGGATTAACCGCATATGGAACTAAAGAAGAAGTTATAAATAAAATTGAAGAATATAGGAAAGCTGGTGTTGAAATACCAATAGTAAGACCTGCAAGTTCAAAACTTATAAAACCTTTGATAGAAGCTTTAGCAATAAAATAAATTTTTATTTTCATTCATTTAAAATTCTTATTGCCTCTGGGGGGATGTAGATAAAAATGTATTTAATTTCTTCACGACTATGATATAAGCCGCAGTATTTGTGAGTAGTTACGTTTATAAAAGTTTCACCAACTCTTATTTTATGATCGGTCACTGAACCTCTATACTCTCGATGAATGATCTGCCCTTGTAGTATATTTTCTTTATTTTCAGGATTCTAATCATATATTCCAATTTCATTATTTCTTATAAGAATGTGTATATTGGTTTTTTTATTCTAATTTATCGTTAGTTTTACAAATTAAATCTGCATTCATATCGGGCACTTTTACTATATACATCGTTATCGTAAATCTCCTTTATTTCCGCTCTAAGTATATTGGACCTTCCGATAAATTCAGCTACAAATTTATTTGCCGGCTTTTTATATATATTTCGTTTGGAGTGCCCTCTTGCATCACTTTTCCATTATTTATTATTATAACTCTATCAGAAATTGAAAACGCTTCTTCTTGATCATGAGTAACATATATAGCAGTTATTCCTAGCCTTTTTAATAACTCTCTGATTTCACTACGCATTTTTTCTTTAACTCTTAAATCTAAACTACTAAGAGGCTCGTCTAATAATATAGAGGATTAAAAAAGCTTTAGATTTGGTAGGTTTATCCGTTAAAGATAATATATATCCTACCCAACTTAGCGGTTGAGAACAGCAATGAGTATCTATAACAAGAAGTCTAGTTTATGAACCAGAGACTTTATATATAAAGGTAATGTATAAATAACCTATCTTAAATAAACTTAAAATTAAAAAAATTTAAATATATAAGCTATTTTATTAATAACCATTATTGCATAAGGAGTATTGAAAACTTGATTAAAGAAAGTATATATGCTAGTTTTAATACTCAAAAACATGGTTAAAATTCAACATTCAGGCTTCATTGAAGTGGAAAGAGATTCTGCGTATGTCTACAGTTTTTTAATTGATCCTTACAAAGTATCTTCCATATTTCCTATGGTGGAGAACGTTAATGTGATAGATGAAAATAATTTTTATGTTAAAGTTAAATTAAAGCTAGGAATTATTCAAGGAAATGCCGATTTGAAATTAAAATTTGTAGAAAGGAAAGAGCCTCTTTTAGCAAAATTAAAGGGCGAAGGTTCTGGTTTAAAAAGTATTATAAATTTTGAGTTAAATTTCTATCTTGAAAAAGAAAAGGACAACACTAAAATTATTTGGTTTTTTGAAGGAGATGTTAGTGGTCTTGCAGCATCTCTTGGCTCTCCTGTCTTAAAAGCCTCATTAGAAGCAATTGTAAATCAAGTAATACAAAATTTAAAAAAGAACATTGAATCTGAGAAATTAACCAAGCCTTAATTAATTTATTATGCAATTTAACGAATTAAACTATATATTATAGCAGTATTTCGACAATCATGGTTGGGATATCTAGACGCTATTTGTATAAGGCTTATTTTTTCATTGCCGGAATTCTCGCAGTAATATCGTTTTATTTATTTGTTCAAACAAGCAATATTTCATTCCTTATTTTATTTGGACTTTTTACATTTAGTGGGTTTCCTCTAATTCTTTCTTTAGCAGGAGATATTGTATCAGAAAATTTAATTGGATTTTCTAATTCAGTTGTATGGGGATTGGGAATTACCGGAGGTAGTGTTATTGGTCCTATCATGGTCGGATTTATTTCTTCATATATAAATTTATCAGAAACATTAATGATATTAAGTATTTTATCTATACTAGCTAGCTTAATGATGATCTTGTACCAAAATCTAGAAGAAAATCCAAAGTCCTATTATTTGGTTAAAGTTAAATCATTTAACTTTGAAATTATCATATGAACATAGATAAAAAGCTTTTTAATGTCAGCTTTTACAATTATGAAAAAGAAGTTCTTGGTAACGTTACAGTTCCTAATAAAGTATATATACATGATGTAACTTTACGGGATGGCGAACAACAAGCTGGAATTGTTTTTAAGAAAGAAGAAAAATTAGAAATTGCTAAAGTGTTAATGGAAGCTGGTGTTGATAGAATAGAAGCTGGAATGCCAACGGTTTATGAAAAAGACTTTGAGGCTGTAAAAGAAATAGCTAGCTTGAAAACAGGCTCCTTAGTTTATTCCTTTGCTCGTTGCATGAGGAATGATGTAGATTTCGCTTTGAAATGCGATGTAGATGGAGTTGTTATGGAAATACCATCAAGCGAACATTTAATTAAACTTGGTTATGGTTGGGACGTTAATAAGGCAATAGATCTTTCTATCGATGCAACCAATTATGCCCATGAACATGGTCTTAAAGTAACTTTCTTCACAATAGATGCAACAAGAGCACCGTTTGAGACTTTTTGGAAAATAATTGAAGGAGTAATTAAAGAAGGATATATGGATTCTTTAACTTTAGCGGATACATTTGGAGTTTTGAATCCCCATGCAGCTTATTATTTTATAAGAAGAATAAAAGAAAAAGTAAATAAACCAATTGAAATTCATGCGCATAATGATTTTGGTTTAGGTGTTGCAAATTCTATCTTTGCTGTTTTAGGTGGAGCAAGTACTGTCCATGTTTCTGTAACAGGTATAGGTGAAAGAAGTGGCAATGCAGCACTTGAAGAAGTTGTAATGGCATTAAAATGTTTATATAACATTGAAACTTCGGTTGATACGACTAAACTTAGGAAAGTTGCACAAATTGTTAGAAAATATTCCAGAATAAACTATACTCCTCAGAAGGCAATTGTAGGAGATGGATTGTTTACTGTAGAATCAGGAATACTTGTTGCTTGGTGGAAGAGATTGGAAAAAACCAATGAGCCTTTAGAAATGTTTCCATTCCTTCCTGAGATGGTAGGTCATGAACCTGTTAAAATTATACTTGGAAAAAAGAGCGGATTGGATTCTATATTGTACAAGGTTGAAAAATTGAATTTAAACTTAGACGAAAAAATATCTCTAAACTTACTTAAGAAAGTTAAAGATCTATCTTATCTAAGAAAAGGACCAATCGATGATGAAGAATTTAAGATTATTTCACAAAGTTAAGAATTTTATAAAAATAAGTATTCATAAATAATTTATAAGATGAAATAAAGTATATATTTAAAAAAATAAAAAATATTTTTAATTTTCTCATTACAATGTTATTAATAATGAAAGAAAAAGTAGCTTTAATCACAGGTTCCAGTCGCGGTATAGGCAAAGCAATATCAATAAAATTCGCTAGGATGAAAATTAAAGTTGTTTTGAATTACAGAAAAAATGAAGATGAAGCTTTGAAAACGTTGAATGAAATAAAGAATCTAGGAGCTGAAGCTATAGTTATTAGGACAAATGTTTCTAAGGAAGAAGAAGTTAAAAGGATGATTAAAGAAGCGAAAGATAATTTCGGAGAAATTAATATATTAGTTAATAATGCAGCTCTAGGTTTAGCAGTTCCATTCAAGGATATGAGTTTCGAAATATGGTATAAACAAATCGATGTTTCTTTGAACGGTATATTTTTTGTTACAAAAGAAGTAGTAAATGATATGATATCACAAAAATGGGGTAGAATCATTAATATGTCAAGTATAGCCGGAATAAACGGTTTAAAATATTTAACAGCGTATAGTGCAGCAAAGGGAGGAATAATAGGTTTCACGAAAGCATTGGCTTCAGAATTAGCAGAATATAATATAACTGTGAATGCAATTGCTCCTGCATTCGTTGAAACAGACATGGGAAAAAGTTATTTTGAATGGCTTGAAAAAAGAATGAATTACAAACAGCCACTAATTAAGTATTTAAATTATTTTACGACAAACAGAAAATTAATAACCCCTGAAGAAGTCGCAGAATTTGCTTCATTTTTAGTTTCAGATAATGCAAGTGGTATTACAGGTCAAGTATTTACACTAGAATCTGGATTTAATTCACAATGGTATGAAGCATTAAAATAAAAATTACTTATTTAGATCTCTTTCAATCTCCTCTAAGGATTTACCTTTAGTTTCAAATGCTACTAAAAGAAACACTATAAAAATTAGGTACATCATTGCTGCGAAAAATATGAATATGGGAGTTACAGCTACAGGAATAGGTTTAGGCGTTATTAGTAAACCTTCACCTAACACTAATGCAATAACAATTGAACCCACAATTTTACCCAGTGCTCCAAAGCCATAACCTGAGCCCCATCCAGTAGACCTTAGATCTTGTGGCCAGATTTCAGAACCTATTACACTTAATGTAGGCCATAACGCATCTAAAAAGAAGTATCCAACAATTGCGAATATGTAAAATAATGAGATGCCGTTTATTACAACTGAATAATATACTCCTGATAATAAAAGAAACGTACCTGATACAAAACTAACAATTAAACCTACAACTTTTCTTCCTAACCTATCTAAGAGTAAATCATACGTTAATCTACCTAACAGTCCTGAGATAGAGACATAAACAAACAATTGTGAGGCTATTTTTGAATTAATGCTTAAAACTAGAACAAGTAACGAAGGCCCCCATACAGTAAAATTATAAGAAACAACTTGCAATGCAAAGCTCACGCTCCATGTAGTTATTACAGACTTAGGATACTTGAATATATTTTGCCAACTAGATTTTGGTTTCGTATATTGTTTAATCTCTTCTTCTGAGATTGATATACTATCTAGTTTAATGCCATACATTTTTGCTATAGCTTTTCTAGCTTCTAGTAACTTTCCTTTACTTATTAACCATCTAGGGGATTCTTCCATGTATAAATAAATAAAAGGCAAAAGAACCAATGGTATTCCACCTATTAAAAACAACCCTTGCCAACCTATAATAGGTTCTAAATAAGCTGAGCTTAATGATGCTAATAGAGTTCCTGCAGGTACATCAACAGCGCTAATCCCTGTGATAAGTCCTCTGACTTTTGTAGGTGAAAATTCTGATACGTATGGAAAAGTTATTGTGAAAGCACCCCCTATTCCAAGACCTATAATAAATCTTAGTATAGTTAATAACTGCCAAAATCCTTCAGGTACAAACGCACTAAGAATAGAAAATAAAGAATAAAATACCACTGAAATCATAAATGCAATCTTTCTACCAAGCATATCCGCTAATCTCCCAATTATAAATGCTCCTACAAATATTCCAGCACCGGTTGAAGCTACAAGCCAAGCGACTTCTGTAGCATCAAGTTTCCATGATTTAGATATAAATGTTACTACAAAACCAATTATGAAATTATTATAAAATGCTAAAAACGTGCCAGCCAATATAGCTAGTACTAGAAATCCAGCAAACCTTGAAGTTAATCTAGAATACCTTTCAGTTAATCCCTCTTGAGAATTTTTCATATCTATATGAAATTTCTGTTTTATATATACTTTTCTTTTTATATCCTACTTAAATAATTCATATTATATGATGAAAGATAAATATTTCGATTTGAGCCATACATTTGAACCTGGAATGCCTGTTCCTGATTGGCCAGGAGAGATAAGACAAGAATTCGAACTAATAGAGTTTAAAGTATCAGTCAATAGCGGCATACAAAACATAATTAAGATGAATTTGCATTGTGGAACACATGTAGACGCACCGTATCATTATTATTATAATGGAGCAAAAGTTGATGAACTTGATATAGATGCTTTAGTAGGAAATGCATACATAGCATATATTCCTAAAGACCCATTAGAGAGTATTTCAGCAAATGAAATAGAAGAATTAAGGAAATTTATTAATAAAAATGATATGCTCTTTATTAGCACTGGTTGGGAAAGAATGTGGGGTAAAAAAGAATACGAAAGTATGTATCCTTATTTTGAACCTGAAGCAGGAAAAGTTATTGTATCCCTTGGCATAAAGGCTATAGGTATAGATACTCCTGGGCCTGATGCGCCTATTAGAAGTGGTAAGAGAAAAGGAGATCCTTTACACATTGAAATTTTATCCCATGGCATACCAATAATAGAAAATTTAACTAACCTGATTAGTTTGGCAAATAAAAAAGTATATGTATATGCTTTTCCAATAAAAATAAAAGGCGCCTCAGGTTCTCCTGTACGTGTTATAGCTAAAATATAAATTGAAAGAATATATAAGAACTGAAAAGTTTTTAGTTTTAACAAGCATCGATAATGTAGGTGTAGCGTTACAAGATCTAAAAGAAGGGGAAAAAGTTCATATAAGAGAAAAAGAAGTTATCATAAAGGAAAAAATCGAATTCGGACATAAGTTTGCTATAAAAGATATAAAGAAAGGAGAAAAGATAGTGAAATTCGGTGAAATAATTGGTGAAGCCATCAAAGATATTTTTGAAGGTCAGCATGTACATATACATAATATTAGATCTCTAAGAGCAAGGAGAAATGAGTGATATAACAGGATATTGGAATGCAGATGGTAAAGCTGGAATCAGAGCAAAAACTATAATATTAGCCTTGAACTCCTTTTGTAGCAAAACTGTCAATAGCATTACTTCAATAATAAAAAACGCTGTCGGTATCACACATCCATTTGGCAGGAATGAAACAGGAATAAACAAAATTAGATTAGAAAAGAACTTAATAGGAATTCCATTAAATCCTAACGTATATAATGTTTTAGTAGTAGGATATGATTCTTCTTCAACTGAGTCATATTTAAGAAACTTAAAAAGTAAAACCAAAAAAAGAATAGAATATATCAATGTTCTAGAATTAGGTACAATCGATGCAATAAAAGAAGGTTGCAAACTGGCCCTTGATTTGGTAGAAGAAGCTTCTGAAGCTAAAAGAGAAAGTATTGATTGGTCAGATTTAATTGTAAGTGTTAAATGTGGAGGAAGTGATGCTACATCAGCACTTGCATCAAATCCAGCAGTAGGCTATGTTGTAGATAAAATTATAGATTTAGGTTCAACTGTTATATTTTCTGAAACAACTGAAATTATAGGTGCTGAACATATGCTTGCTAAAAGGGCAATCAATGATGAAGTTGCAAAACTTATTATTCAAGCTGCAAAAAATAATGAAATGCAAGCTTTGTTAAGTGGTGTTGACTTAGTTGGCACAAATCCAGTTCCAGATAACATTAAAGGAGGCATTTCTACAATTGAAGAAAAATCATTAGGTGCTATACTTAAAACTGGAACAAAACCAATAAATGGCTTTCTAGAATATGCAGAAACACCAAAATTTAAAGGATTATTTTTTATGGACTCACCTTCAGCAGCAACAGATGTTATGACAGCAATGGTTTCAGCTGGTAGTCAATTGATATTATTTTCTACTGGAAATGGTAATCCGGTTGGAAATCCAATAAGTCCTGTAATAAAAATAACTGGAAATCCAAAGACTATAAATAGGGTTAAATATCATATAGATGTTGATATAAGCGAGTTACTTACTGGAAGAATTACTCTAGAAGAAGCAGGCAATAAAATATATAATTATATGATACGAGTGATAAATGGAAAACTTACTAAATCTGAGATTATGGGGCACGAAGAAATAGGATTAATACCAGCAGGTCTGTAATATGAAAAAGGCTAAAATAATTAAATTTGGCTCCCCTTTAATGATTGTTGAAGAAGATGAACCAACAAAAATACCTTATAATTATGCAAAGGTTAAAATTGTTGCAAATGGCATTTGCGGAACAGATGTAAAATTAGCATATGGGGAAGGGCTTCGCCCTAATTTGCCTCTTGTACCGGGACATGAACCTGCAGGAATAGTAATAGATATAAATACAGAAGAAAAAGAATTTTTGGAAATTAAAGGTAAACAAGTTGTAATATATCCTCATTTAAGTTGTGGCAATTGCGAAAATTGTATAACGGGAAAAGAAAATATATGCTTGAATATAAAAGGCTCTCTAGGTATCAATGTGGACGGAGCATTGCAAGAATACATAGTGCTTGCATTAAGAAATTTAATACCTTTGCCTTCCAATGTAGGTATAGAAGAAGGGGCATTAGCCGGTGGTGTCGTTTCAGTTCCATTACATGGAATAAGAGAAATTGGTGATTTGGTTGGTAAATATGTATTGGTGATTGGTACAGGGGGATTAGCTTTTGCAGCAATACAGATTCTTAAATATGGTGGAGCTTACGTTGTAACTGCAGGAAGAAAACCAGAAAAACTACAAATTGCTTTGAATTTAGGATCCGATGCAATAATTGATACTAATGAAGATTATATAAGCAAAGCTAGAGCATTAACTCCTTTAGGAAAAGGTTTCGATGCTGTAATAGATTTAGCAGGATCATCAATAGAAGTTTTAAGATCTATCAAAACATTAAAAAGGGGTGGATTATTTATAATGATAGGATACTCAGCTGAACAATTAAATCTAGATTATTCTAAAATTGTCTTAGATGGTATAAAAATTTTTGGTTCAAGATCATACACAAGAAAAGATTTAAAAGATAGTCTAAAACTAATATCTGAAGGAAAAGTAAAACCTTTAATTACTGAAAGATTTGGCTTATATGATATTAATAAAGCAATCAGTTTAGTCAAAGAGGGAAAATCGGTAGGAAGAATAATTATAAGACTTGATAAAAATAACTAAAACTTAAACTGGCGATTTAGGAGGATGGATAAAATAATTCCAGATAATTTTCCATTCCTTTAAAATGAAAGTAGAAATTCCTAGTTTATAGTAAGGTTCTTCCATGGCTATGTTTTTTGCTTCATCCAATGTATCAACTTCCCAAAGCAAAAAGGAACCTGAATCATTACTCATCCTACCTGCTAATTTTAATTTTCCTTTTTCAGCCATTTTTTTTAGATATATTCTATGAATTTTTTGTTCTTCCTCGTTTGGTAATCTTAAAAATAAGACTATTTGAAGAACATACATAAATATTAAATTTAAACTATATATTTATATTTTTAATTTAAACTTCTTAGATATCGTATAAAATATATAATCAAAGATATTTGATTTTTTATATATAATTATATAATTATTTGAAAATCTATACATATCATATTCTGGTCTATAATTTAATTTTATTTTACTTCTTATCAAATCGATCGGTTGATCTAACGTCCTTGTGGGTTTAAACCTTTGTAATTTATCTTGATTATTTCTAATTATGATTTTGGCATTTAGTACTATTTGAGTCATAATATTTAATATTTCTTTAGGCGTATATATACAACCCATGCCTACATTGTAAACTTTTAATAAGTGGAATTTTAATTGAATCGCTAACGTTAATGCTTTTTTACCCTTAAGGACGTCCTCTACCATCTCCCTGATCATATTTGTTCTTCCACCTCAACCTTTACCTAACCAAGGTCCAAAAACACCAGCAGGTCTTAAGGAAATAAAATCAAGACCGTATAATTCAGAATAGTTAATACCAATATTTTCACAAGCAAGTTTAGTCGTTATATATATTAGTTTTTTTAGTTACATTTTCTTCAGATAATTTTCCATATTCGTTAATTTCACGTTTATTTGTATATAATGTAGCTGAGCTAATAAAAATTACTTTATTTACATCTAATTTTCTAGAAGCTTCAAGAATATTAGCTGTACCAATTGTGTTAATCTTAATTGAGTTTAAAGGATCTTCTTGTGCACCTACGTTCAACAAAGGATTTGCTGTAGTATGAATAATACACTTGACTTCATTATCCTTAACTATCTTTACAATAAATTCAAAATCTAAGATATCATGATAGATTATCTTAATTTTATTCAAATCTAATATAGTACCGATAGCTTCTAATTGAGGCGAAATATCTAAAACAATTGGTATTTCTTCTTTATCTATTAAGCTTTTAGATAAATGCGTACCAATTAAACCTGCTCCTGTTATTAATATCGTCACATGTATCAATTAATACTTAGGAATATTACATTTTATTAAGCATAAATAGCTCTTTTCTATTAAAGAAACTAAACTAGTTAATATTAAATAACTAAAAATTTGTTTTTGTTTTTTTTTATTTTAAAATTCGTATTCAGCTTTCAATTTATAACCAAAGCCTGGCATTTCGTTAACAGTAACTACACCGTTCTTAGCGTATAGAATTGATGAAGGTTCATCTAATACTTGAAATAGAGTGGCTCTTAAATAATTATCTGGTGGTACATATTCAATCCACATTGTATTTGGCTTAGCAGCTACTAAATGTGCACTTTCCACCGGAGCTAAATGCGGAGATACTTGAACGTCATAAGCTTTTGCTAATGACCAAACATTTAACCATTCAGTTATACCGCCTACAACATATACATCTGGCTGAACTATATCTACTAGCTCATTTTCTATTAGGATTTTGAAATCATAAATAGTAAAGTGTTGTTCACCTGCAGCTATCTTTATATCAGTATTCATCTTTATTTTCTTATAACCTTCCAAATTATCAGGATGTACAGGTTCTTCAACCCAATACAAATCATACCTTTCCCAACGTTGTAACATTTTTAAAGCAAGCTCAGTTGTATAGCTACCATTTAAATCTACCATCAATTTAATATCAGGACCTATAGCTTCTCTTACTTTCTTTATTCTTTCAGTAGCTTCTTCTGGTGTCACTGCAGTTAGCGTACCCCTTATTTTAACTGCCTTAAATCCTTTTGAAACTAATTCTTTCGCTTTATTTGCTAGTTCATCAGGACTAAGCTGATATGCAGTATTTGCATATGTTGGAACAACTTTTCTGTACCCACCTAATAATTGCCAAATGGGCTTATTGGATAGTTTTCCAAGTATATCCCATAAAGCTACATCTATTGTACTTATTGCTTGCAATATTAAACCTCTTCTTCCCCATCTTGTAGTCTTTATAAATAGTTCTTCCCATATAGCTTCAATTGATGTAGGATCCTTACCAATTATTATATTACCCAGTATATTTTCAATTAAAGGTTGAACAACAGTTGTTAAACTTTCACTTTGTGAAAATTGAAATAACTCTGGTAAAATAGCTATGCCAGTAACATTTTCATCCGTGTCTATTTTAACTACTAAATAGTCCATAGATTTACCAAAATCATGTGCTGATACATTTCCTTTTACTAACTTAGTTTTTATTTTAGTTATCTTTGTCATGTTATTTTTCTAATTTCATAGGTATATATGAAGGTATCAGATCCGGTACAAATGATTTATCTGGTTGTACAACCAGCCACAATATACCACCCATGAAAGCACCGGCTGCTACAAAAGTCAATGCAGCAGGCCAACCATAATAAACAACAATCGTACCCGTTACTATAGGCACTATTGCTCCAATAATGTTCGCAATTGTATTTAGCCATCCTGAATAAGAACCTGAATATTTTCCTGCTATTCTAGGTGTAATGGCGAATGATAAAGATAACTCTGGTCCCATAAATCCAAGTCCAAAAGATAAAAATATGACAGCGAGAATTGGTGAGGAAACAAATGCACCTAACAAAATGAATATCCCTGATAGGAAAAAGCTAATTGAATCTGGCAATGCATGAGCTTTAAACAATGTTGCACCTCTCTTTATAGCTCTATCCATAAAATAACCTGATAATATGCATGCTACAAGTAAAAATGCCCAAGGTAATGAAATCGCAAGAGATAAGGATGATGCCGTAAAACCTCTATATCTTTCTAGATATAACGGCAAAAAGGTCAAAAATGCATATAGTGGAAAATTTAGAGCAGCATGCGTGAAACCCCACGCCCAAAATCTTCCTGATTTTAACAATTTGTTCCACGGAGCATATTCTTTTATATTTTTACCTCTTTGATCGGGATTATCAAAACTTGAAACGATGAGTCCAACCTCTTCTTTTGATACAAACCTGTTATTTTCAGGCATATCGGTTATTAATACATATAAAGCAGCGGCAATGATAAATCCTATTATACCGAATATTATAAAAATCCATTGCCAACCTAAAGCATACATTATTGATGCTGCTATATAAGACCCGACTAAACCCCCTAAAGGAATGCCAATAATAGCAATCCCCCAACCTGTTGTAAACTCATCCTTTCTTAACCATCTTCCGAATAAATTAGATACACCTGGGAATAAAGGCGCTTCACCAAATCCAAAAAGGAATCTAATTATTAAGAATGAAATGTAACTAGAACCCAATGCCGTTAACATGGTAAATAAGCTCCAATATGTAAAAGCCGCTGTCAATACTCTCTTTGGTCCAAATCTTTCAGACCAAACTCCCCCTGGTATTTGTAATATTGAATATCCAATAAAAAATACAGTGCTTATAGCTCCAATCTGTGCCGTATTAAGATTAAAAATTTTTGTTATTTGTATTGCGGCAACACCTATGTTTATTCTATCCATGTAACCTATAAAAACCAAAAGGAAACCAAATAAGACAGCTAAATAACGTCCTCTCACGAAAATCTAATAGAAACATATAAATATCTCTTTATATGTTAACATGTTAACATATTTATTTAAATTACTCAACGAATAGTAGTCGAATATATTTCATCAATATTCTCCTTTCAAAATCAGAAATTATTTTTGACAAATATGCTTTTGATACATTAATTTCTTTACTTATCTCTGACAGTTTAATTTTCTTCTCTGGATTAAAGTAACCCAACTTGTATATATCGAATAAAATTTGATATTTTTTACTATTTATTCTTTCTTTTAGTTCAAATATTTCTTCAATGAATTGATTTAACTCGTCTTTAAGAATAAGAGGGAAAGTAAAAACTTGATGTTTTAATATTATAGTTTCAGGGAGTTCTTTTAAGATGTCTATAAAACTATAAGCGCTAGTTTGATTTTCAAATATAATGTTCCAAATTTCTATCCCGTTATTAACTAATGTTGGATACAATCTAACACATTTGTGGGTGAATGAGTTATAATACAACCCTAATATTGTATTTTTTATAATCATTTGAAAAATTTTTTCTTCAGGTGAACTTTTTATTATTCTGAAATTACTTCTAAAGCCTTCATTCAACAAGAATTTAAATTTGAAACTATTATCTTCTGATTTAACCCATTTTAAAGTAACAACTTTGAACTTAGAGAATAATTTTTTACTTATAGGTTTAGATTCAAGTATCTCAAAATTCGTATTTAATTTCTCTGAAATGTTACTTATGACGCAATCATCTTGATGAAGTTTAATATTCAATATATGCAAGTTGTGGCTTTCTCTAAAGAAGTAATAGTTCATATTGAAAAAATTATAATATCTATAATATTTATTAATAATGTATATCGCCAAAAATTTCTACCCGAAGAAATTAGAAATAAAATATTATTAGAAAATCCTAAATCAACTTTTAGATTATAAAATGAGTAATGAAGAAAATTGGTATTTTATTTGCGAAACTAATGAGGTGAATTACAAACATTTTAAAATTGTTAAAATAAACAATCTTGAGGTCGGGATAATAAAAGTTGGAAATAATGAATATAGAGTATATAAAAATTCATGTCCTCATAGATTAGGACCTATATGTAAAGGCACAATTTCAGGAACATTTTTACCATCTAAACCAGGCGAATTTATTTACGACCTAGAAGGAAGAATTATTAGATGTCCTTGGCATAGATATGAATATTACATATATAGTGGTAATATTTTATATAGTGATTTGAAGTTGAAATTAAAATCGTACGAATATAAAATAATAAAAAATAAAATATTTATAAAATTAAAATAAAAAATTTATTCTTTTTTTGAAAATATTTTTTCTATTATTTCGTTGGTATAACCTTCTAAAAGTCCTCCTTTTAATGTTTTCTGATATTTAGGTATAACCCAGTATTTCATTAGCAATAAATAAATTGGTGCTGCTACAAAGAAACCAACATATGTAGACATCGCAGAAATTATGTCATGATATGGCAAGTATGGGAATAATGCTACGAAGGATCCCACGATTGTAGCTATGACTGCAGCAGGATTTACACCTTTCCAATATCTAAATTCACCATTGGGTAAATAAAGTTGTCTTACATCAATCTTAAACCTTCGTATAATTAGATAATCAAAGAATACAACACTAACTATCGGAGCCAAGACTCCGCCATAAAATCCTAACCAACCTACCAAGAAGCCAATAGCATTACTGTATAGTGCCCAAGCCTGCAGAAGGGCAGCTATAATTAATGAAATAAGTGCTCCTTTCCAGAAATTGAGTTTGCCAGGATATAAATTTGATAAATCATAGGCAGGTGGAATAAGATTTGCTTGAACATTTACTGTGTATGTTGCATATCCTAACAATAGTAATAGCGTTATCTGCATCCATGCAGGCGCAGGTATTATTGTACTTAACAATATTGGATCATAAATTGGTTTACCAAAAGCTTTATATGCTGCGGCAGTGCCCATTAAGCCGTATAAATTTATCACTATATAAAATACGATAACGGTTAATTGGCTTAATATTTGAACCTTTTGAGACTTAGCGAATCTTACAAGATCTGGCATACTCATAGATATAGTAATGACATCAGCCAAAACAGCATTCATAAATATTAAGGCAACAATTGTTGTTGTTAAGCCATCAGGAGGAGGTATTGAAATCGACCAAACACCTGCCCAATCCCAACCTGTCAATGCCATTAATTCTAAAAATAGAAATGTAAATGATCCTATAGCAATTGGTATATTTGCATAGAATACATACTTAACAGCTCTTTGTGATACAGCAACTTTTGATACATACATTAAGACTCCTTGGAGAATGAATATTAAGATAAAAGTTGCTATAAATAAAGAAGGGTTCAATTGGTACATCGCTAAAGGTCCTGCAGCAGCAATTTTGCTAAGTTCCTCTACTCTTCCTGTTAGAATTAAATATATACCATCCGTTATTTCTGTGAAAACATATGTTTGTATACCAAACCATCCAAGCGCAATTATACCTCGTATAGTAGAAGCTATCCAAGCACCATAAACACCCCATCTCATTCTTGTTAATTGAGGTTCTGCTAATCCATATCTTGCTGCTGCGTGTGATTGAACTACTATGAGTATATAAAGCAATAATATTGATATCGTTGATACAGCTAAACCAAATCCTACAGTTAATCCAAGTGTTACAGCTGCACCAGCGACAGCAAAAGGAGCAGCATCGAATATAACGGACCAATTTCCTACATAGCTCCAGTAGCCCCAAGTACGTCCAGACTTTGATATCGGATGGAAATCTTCACCCCAGAGTAATTTATGCTCTGGATATTTTTTATGAAGTTCAACAATACCTGTTTTTGGATCGTATTTGACTTCTTCAACAACCCCTTCAACTTCTTTTGTTTCTGCCATCTTACCCACCTACAGCTAAACTTATAATTGTCTTTTTCAGAACTTCAACTCCTTTATGACAGTAGTCCCAATCAGTCCATTCTTCCGGTGAATGACTAATACCTCCTTTGCTAGGTACAAAAATCATACCGATTTTAGTTAACCTAGCAACATTTTGTGCATCATGACCAGCTCTGCTAGGCATTACAATATAAGAATAATTCAAGCTCTCTACTGCAGATTTTATAGTTTCAACGACTTCATTTGAGCAAGGTACAGGATTCGCAGCTTCATTTATACTATATACCAATTCAACTCCTTCTTCTTTAGCATACAATTCAGCTTCTTTTACTATAGCTATTGCAGCTTGATCAAGTTCATTCCTATCTAATGACCTTATATCCATGTTAACAACAACCTCTTTTGGAATAGCGTTAACAACGTTAGGTGTCACTTTAATTACTCCTGCAGTGCCAACCATATCTTTATAGTTTAATACAATTCTTCTTAGAGCTAGTATGCTTTTAGCAGCTGGAACTGTTGCATCTTTTCTTAAGTTCATTGGAGTTGTTCCTGCATGTGATTGTTGACCTTTAAAAGTAAGATATACCCACCTAATACCAACAATGCCGTTTACAACACCTATTTCTTTCTTGACGCTTTCTAGAATTGGACCTTGTTCAATGTGCAACTCAACATAATTCTTTATTTGAAAATCAAATTTTTCAACAACTTTACTTATCCCTTTTATTTGATACGCTTTTTTTACGACTTCACCAAATATGCTACCATCATACTTATTTTTGGTTTCAAATAAAGCTTCTTTAGTTATTAATCCTGCAAAATATTTACTTCCTGATAAGGGTAAATAGGAACCTTCTTCATCTGAAAAGCAAACAACTGCTACAGGGTATTTTGTTTTAACTTTTTCTTCGTTAAGCATTCTAACCGCCTCAATTGCTCCTAAGACTCCCAACGGTCCGTCAAATATACCCCAACGATAACCTGCGTCAATATGAGATCCTGTCATGACTAGCGGTGATTCTACAGTACCTTTTCTGATACCAACAATGTTTGCTGCCGTATCAACCATTACATCCATGCCTGCATCAATCATTAGCGATATAACATATTTTCGTGCTTCTATATCGGCGTCACTAAAAGAAGGTCTAAATACACCGCCATTTTCTAGCTTTCCTATACTTCCTAATTTCTCTAGGTCGCTTCTTAATCTACTTAGCACAAAAATCTAATTAAACACATATATATAAACTTTACTATTTTTGTTTTTAATAAGGTACAAATTACTGTATTTATAATACGATATTAGTATTTAAAGCTATCGTTTTACAAGATTTTAATATGAATGTAGTATCGTAAAAAGAAAAAGGTTTATATATAAGAAATAGATTAATCATCCATGCTTGATCTAGTAATAAAGAATGCAGTATTATTTACTGTTAGTGGTAGATTCGAGGGTGATATAGCAATAAAAGATGGAAAAATAGTAAAAATTGGTGACGTACAAGAACAGTCAAATAAAATTGTTAATGCACAAAGTAAGTATGTATTACCCGGTTTAGTTGATGGACATACACACATGGAAATGCCATTTATGGGAACAGTTACTGCTGATGATTACTACGTAGGCAGCAAAGCAGCACTCGCGGGTGGAGTAACCACAATAGTTGATTTCATTTTACCATCTAAGGGAGAAGATTTGATAACCGCATATGAAAGAGTAAAAGGTAATGCTGATAAAAAGGCTATTGCTGATTTCGGATTGCATATGATAATTAGAGAAGCTACTGACGCTAATTTATCTCAATTGAAAAAATTAATAGTAGAGTTAGGTGTAGTAAGCTACAAAATGTTTATGGCATATAAAGGGGAATTGTTGGTAGATGATAAAACCCTTTTTAAAACAATTAGAGAAATATCAAAATATGGAGGCGTAGCAGGAATTCATGCTGAAAATGGAGAGGTAATTGATGAGATAATTACGCAATTTGTTCTTGAAGGCAAAGTAGATCCGGTTTATCATGCTTATTCAAGGCCAGAAATTCTAGAGCTAGAAGCTATAAATAGAGTAGCTTCTATGGCTAGCGTTGTACCAAATAGTAAGCTATACATCGTTCATACATCAATTGCTGAAGGGGCTGATGTTATGACTAATTTTAGAAGACAAGGTTTAAAATTCTTCACTGAAACATGCCCTCATTATTTAGTGTTTAATGTTGAAGTTTTGAAGCGAAAAGATGGATATAGATATGTTTGCACTCCCCCATTTAGAAGTGAAGAACAAAGAACAAAACTTTGGCAAAGATTAGCAGCAGGGGAAATATTTACAGTGGGTAGCGACCATGCTGCTTTTACTGAAGAACAAAAGAAAAGATGGAGCGATAAACCTCCATCATTTCATCAAATACCTAATGGAGTACCAGGTGTAGAAACAATTCTTCCTATTTTGCATCATTACGGAGTAAGAAAGGGTGTTATTTCATTTGAACAGCTAGTTGAAGTAACATCATATAATCCAGCTAAACTATACGGATTATATCCTAGAAAAGGGGCAGTAATTCCTGGCGCAGATGCAGATTTCGTGATATTTGATCCTAATAAAAAGGTAAGGATTTCACCTGATGTATTGCATAGTAACCTATCATATACTATATACGATGGCATCGAAGTTGAAGGTTGGACTGTAGCAACAATAAGAAGAGGAGAAGTGGTTCATGAAGAAGGTCAAGTGTTCGGAGAAAAAGGTTCAGGTAAATATATAAAAGGTCAAGCGCCTGTAAACTTATAATTTTTTTAACTCGTTTTAATTGTTTTTACGTAGGTTAGCCAGTGCTTGTATTTTTCATTTCTTCCATGTATTGCATCATCGTACATTTGCTGAAGCTTCCTCGTTATTGGATAATCCCCATTTCCGATTT
>Ga0080006_1174748_pt1 | contig 33057 bp, 25 predicted proteins | sample RS3BMetagenome_FD_69209 | JGI IMG/M metagenome (GOLD analysis project Ga0080006, IMG submission 69209) | Ferric oxide microbial mat and aquatic microbial communities from Rainbow Spring, Yellowstone National Park, USA - RS3B (SPADES... ...
ATCGAGCGCGGAGCCTGTCGTGAGCACCCTCTGTAGCGCTTATACCGCTGAAGCAGGTGCTGCACAGAGACAGAACGGCTTTGCCATACCACTAAGGGCGTCCGCTCGAGGAATGATTCACCTGAACCGGAATCAGGGCTATTTGTCATTCTGGGAACATGCAAAATGCGCAGACAGACCTACTACCTACGGCAGCGCGGAGCGCAATACTAGGGTTCCACTTCGACCAGGGCGACGCCCAACCCATCCTACCATCTCCTAGTCCCAGAATCTACTGCGTTGCGAACGAGCTACGCAGGTCTTGCAGCAGCAGCAGCAGCAGCAGCGGCAGCGGCCACTTTAGAGGCATACCGAGCTTTAGCCCGGTAGACTCGACCGGGTCGCGGGACCTTCCGCCTCGAACATAAGCTTCCGATAATACGGCGATCTGTTTCCCCTTTAACGCTTATCGTAGAGCGGGAAAAAATTTTATATCGTTTCTTGTAAATCGTAGGTCACTGTCCTTTTTCCTGTATGGCGCGCTCGATACGTGCATCTCCAAGTATGGCACTTACGAGACACGACGCGTATGTCGCCTTTGAAGAGAAACGCGACTGTTACGACACGTTTTCTTGATGTTCTAACGGGCAAGCTGTATTTGCGTGGAAGTCGTAACAAATCATAGCTTCCAGTCCGATGCCGTTTCAACCCTCGACTAAAAATATTCGAGCGTTTTGTCGTGGCATATAACAGGAGGGTTCAAAGAGCGTTCTTTTTCACAAAAAAGATGAAAAAAAAAGCTATGAAAAAGCGAGTTGACGATCCTGGAGGTCCAGGGTCGCCGGCTGCCAGAAACAAAAAAGCAAAAGACAATGCCGAATCCAGAAGAAAAAAGAGAGAAGAAGGACCGAAAGGGGAAGGCCCTAGGTCGAAGGCGGCAAGAAAGACGAATGTGCAACGAGATGGTGGTGAAAGCCTGTCTTCTTGTACATATCATGGATCCGTTCAAGTAGCAAGAAGCTATCAGAAACCGTGTCGACTGGTACTCCAAGAGTATCGTCAAGGCGTCGTCAGGACTGATGCATTTGGCGAGCGAGATGTATCGCGACGTGACGCACATGGAAACGGTCGAGATTCCGGACGAGTTTTTCGATAAGAGCTTTATTCGTCACCTGATGGCTGACACAAGAAAAGCATCGATGAGGAAGGAGCGAGTGCATGACCTCCACAAAAAATGTCCCTTCCACAGCTTCAACAGTACTCCATACAGAGGTGATTCGAATGTTTACGTATAAGGGGCGACGAAGTACATCACGAACCTGAAGAATCACGTAATCGTGAAACTCGAACGTCTCATAATACGTGCCGTGTTTGCGCTGTACCCGGGCATCTCTCGCAAAGGAATATGGGCGATTATCAATGGAAAAGCGAAAGATCGCCAGCATGAAGATGAAGTCGAATTCGTCGATAAGAAGCCGTCAAGCAGGAGCACAAATGAGAATTCCCTCATCCGTTCGGTTATACATGAGCACGGTGCAGTCTTGGGGCTGGCGAATCCAGCAGACAGATATCAGAGTTGAAAAAAGACAAAGAAAAATACTATCGCCTCGTCCTGCGCTATTTCGTGTTTCTGGACCAGAGCTCGAACGCAAGGCAGAGATGAAGCAGAGTGAGGAAAAAATGAAGAGTGGGAGAGACGGAAAGCTTTCCTAATGAGAAAGCACCTCAACGCGGTTCCAATGTGCAACATCAAGTCACATTTTGTGAGTACCGACTCCAGAATCCTTCACGGCATCATGAAGGAGATCAGTCCCCAGTTCGATGCTAGTAGGGAGGACTTCGCCGGCGAATACCGGCAGACGTACTGGAAGAACATCTTCAATTTCAAACGTCTGAGAGCGAGCAAGCAAAGTTGTCCACTGGGATGATCGAAACCGATGGTGTAGCCTTGGGTGTACACTAACGGCTATTGAAGAAAGATCGTCGAGTCCCGCCCTTGGTGAGCCATGAAGATGAGAGAAAGGCGGGTCCTGCGACGCAGGAGGTGGAGGCTAACAACTTTATGGTTGGCGCGGACGCTGGGAATACGAATATCATAACCATCGCAGCATCGAAGCGTGGGTAAGATGGCACAGACGGCAACTAAAGCCAGAAAGACAAGCGTCTTTTGAGGTGCTCGAGATCGAGATACAATCGAGAATCGAGACATGGAATGGAGGGATGAAGGATCACCTGGAAGCTTTGAGCGAGGTGTCGAGCCAAAGAGCGGACTTTGAAGCTTTTCGGAAATTCATGGAAGTTCGTGTTGCTCATTGGGATGCACTGTGGGAGGAATATACCAAGCCCCGGTGGTCTCGTTTGCGTATGAATCTATATGGTGGGAGGCAGCGGGCGTTTGCCGACATTTTCAATCAGTTGAGTGCCTTCAAAAAGGACGAGAATCAGAGTCTCGTAGTAGCGTATGGGGCAGGGCTATGGAAGACCCAAAAAGGGACTACTCGAGCTCCAACGACGAGAACGTACAACGAGTGTGCACGGCGTTTCATTACGATACCTGTATATGAGTTTCGAACATCGTATACACTCCATGAGCTGGGGAGTATACTTCAGAGAGTTGAGATGGAAAAGTGCCAGAGGAGTCCTGAGGAAATAGCAAAGTACGGACTGCAGACGGAAAAGCAAATGCAAAGGATGGCAAAAGTGCGAGGGCTACTTGCACTAGTAAGTACAACTAGTAATGACAAGAAACGGATGGAGTTTGTGAATCGAGATTTTAATGCCGCTATCAATATCCGGAGATGTGCGGTGCTGGGGAACAGACCTCCAGAGTGAACAAGAAGGAACTTTTTTGGACAACCTCTCAAGGTCAAACTATATGAGAAAAAGTTGGAGACAGTAGTGGGTGGCCGGTCCAAAAAGACGGGGAGGCGTCTACACGTCTGATGGAGACGTCGTCTAGGGCGCACCGTCCGCCACTGCTGTACACGGTCGGCATCGTTCGACTTTTGGAAAGTGTTCGGTGTCGGCATGTGAAAGCTCGCGATACCGCTGCAAACATTCCCACAGTTCCATTTCGGTAATTTTCCAGTCCCGTTGACCATCAGGCATGGATACAACGCTCGATTCTGAGACGACAAGCCATCAAGGGGCTTCTCTGGCACTGCAGCAACTCGTTACGTCGATAGCGCCCCAAAATGAATCATCAGTGATGCTTTCAAATGATTGCTGATGTTTCGATCATCCCCAGTTAATCATCAGTACGCATCACGATCTCTATTCGCGCATCGCCCATGAATCGAGAGTTTGATCCTACACTTCATGCTTACATTTCGATCCTACTTTGCCATAGTCCAACGAGCCTTGGACTCGCGGTACGATACATGGCGACGAGCATCGAGGACGCCAGGAGGCAGGCTCACGTGGCACCCAAACAACAACGCTCTGCATCGACGAGGGATCCATGAGTAGCAACGCGCTCGGAATACAGCCATTTCTCATAGTGCGTTTTTATTGCATCGTGTCGAGCATCCCATCCAGTATCGTGCAGGAATAACAAACAACCGATACCTCTAGGGCTTTGTGATGCGCCTGTTGCGAAGCGCCTCTAGCCGAATGCTCGTGGAATTGTTTCCTCGGGCTGATAGCTTCGCGCTCGCCTCAATGTGCTGCAGGAGGTCATTCACTTGCTCGGCAAGCTCGTCGCGCTCCCTCTTGAGACGCTCGACTTGCTCGCGCCAAGCAGCAGCGTCACGAAGCAAGCGCTCGTTCAGCTCCCGTAAAAGCTTGGCATCAAACTCATTACCTGCTCCATCACCCGTGGCTGCGTCTCGCGAGCACTTCGGTTTGCTGAGTCGCTCAAGGCGTTGCTCGAGTTCCTGAACGCGTTTGCTCCAAGCTCGCTCCAACTCTGTCGCCTTTGCCTCGTACCACAGCCGCTGCGACTCCAGCTGCGAAAGCAGAAGCATTTCATACTCCTGTGAAAGTGAGTCAACTTTGCTAGCAATCGTCGCAGCAAAAAGCTGCGTGCGTTCCTCGTCTATCTCCGGAGCGCTTCGCTGGGATGAGCTTGCCGGTGCATTCGCACCTCCATCGCTGTGATAAGGAACACCGCTCGCTGCGACAGCGCGGCTGCCGGTCGACGCACGCATCTCGAGCACTGCATGCTTCCCATCGACTTCGTTCAGCAGCACGCGGTGAACGTACGAGTCGCTACCATAGTCCCAGACGCGCCCACTTTGCAGTTCCATGGCGAAGACATGGTTCGTGTCTCGAAAATGCGCAAGCGCATGGTGTTGCACATAGCGCCCGCATCCCACATGCCCACAAACGAGACAGATCCAGAGCTGCGTCTGAGCGTTACAAACCTGACAAGAGGTCTTTTGTGGGTTCAGCGTCTCCGACACGAAGCGGCACACGGGGCACGATGGATCGCCCCAACGTGCCAGACAGGCCGTGTGCAGGGCGTGATTGCAGAGGCCCACCAGTATAGACTCGAGATCGAGCCGATCAAGACACACTGGGCAGGTAGGCCACTCTTCCAGATGTCCGATATCCGCGTCACTCGACGTTGACTCGTCATATTCCACGATTTCGTCCCCGTCCTGCTCGCTAGGAAGCGCCAACGAGGCGACCAAACGGGAACTCTGTTTTGATGTGCAGCGATAGACCACGCGCTCCACAGGGAGCACCCGACATCGCTCGGGAGCGAGAGCCTCTGAAAACGCTCGCCCATCGTACTCCATTCGAAAGAGGACAGCATCGTCTGGGCTCAGGAAGCGCAGCAAAACCGCGTACGAATTCGAGTAGGACAAGTCCCAAACAATTCGCATTCGGCGAATTCTACTCCTGAATGGTGCTACAAACTGGGCCAGATCGGCAGTGCTCAAATAACCGGGAACTCCAAGCATACAGAGCAATGTCGTTTGATCGAAAATCATGGAAGCTTTTGCATGCCGTCGGGCAAAGTCCGAGCAAGTTAGCGAGCTAGGAGACGATTTCCAGTGAGCAGCCGGCACCTCTCCAGTGGCATGTGAACCCTTCACCGAGTCGCTGGATGCCTCCGCCAGCGTCTTGGGTGTACCCACTTCGACTTCGGCTCTCTTCGTTTGGTCCTCGTCTTCGTTCAAAGTGGATTGTTTATGCTCCAGTATGGAGCGCGCAATGTGGTCCCCCAGGCTCGATTCCGTGGGTTTACGCACAGCCGCTGTGGTGCTCGCCGCGGGAGCACTGCTCTCCAGCTGGGGCTCTTGAACACGACGAGCGCTCTGCCGGTCTGCAAGCAAATGAATGCGTCCAGTAACGGTGTCCAGTGGAATCTCTGGGTTTCCCGCCCTGAAATCGAGCCATTTCGGACAGTCCTCCGGTTCCCGGCGCGCATACCCTTTTGGCTTGCGAAAGTCATTCGCTCGGGCCGGCGGGTCAACTGACTCCGTACCTGTTGCAGGCTGCTTTCGCCAGGCCTCACACACTTCTCCGCGTTCACTAGCAGCACCAACCGCTGGGAGCGCGGTCGATGATTCAGGGCTAAGGTCGCTTACCGGTGCTTCAGGCGCCGCTTCGCTGGGGCCCTTTGTCAAACGAGTATTCGCCCAGCGCGGTGCAGACTCGTTTTGTACGCCTGTTGAGGACTCGTCCGCTTCGCTGCTCTGGTGCGGGTGCATGCACTGCGCCTGTTGAAGTACGGAGCGCCCCTTTCCATACACAACCTCTACAACAAGCAGCAGCATAGAGCATCAGGTCCACAGCCGCCCATTCGTGATCGAGTTGGCAGCAGAGCCCCGGTACTCATACTACCAGTGTACATTTCTCTCGGCACACGGGATGCGCGCTTCACGTCACAAGCCGAAGAAAGGCGCTCTCAAAGCGAGCTCGGGTGCCATTCCACAAGATGTTTCCTCAGTTTCCTATTGTCTGGAGGTTGGCTATCAATGCTTGGCATATTTATGGCTTGCTGACGAGCATCTCGCTGACGTGCCTGATTGTCTCTTATTTTGGCCCGTTGCTGTTCATGAGCTGGGCCCCACGGTGCAACCTGTGCCGACGCTACTTCGCGGACCTCGAGTCAGCGCGTGCTTCTGGATCAGAGTCGGTAGCCGAGGCAGTCGATCGTACGATCGGACGACGTTCCTCGCAACCTGCGAGCACCCAGGAGTCCAGGAGGAAGCGAGCGAACTCAGTAAAGAGGGGTGGCGCGGGCACCGCTGCAGCCGAAGAGCCGCGGAACCCCGTCGACGTAGCAAAAGAGCCCTGGGCGCTTGTGACAGGGGCTTCTTCTGGAATAGGGTTATGCATTGTTCGAGAGTTGGCTAGGCAGGGCATCAACGTGGTTCTGGTTGCTCGAAACGATGCGCTTTTACCAAAAGCCGTGGAGCAGCTGCACACTGAGTTTCCGGAGCGAAGTTTCCGCGTAGTGGCGACGGATCTCTCGGACGCTACCCCAGCGGACAACGCACTGGAGACAGAAGTAGGTGTGATACCCGGCTACCTCTCGGATGTGAAGGAAGCTACAGCTGATCTCTTTGCTGCAGACACATTGCGTTTGGTGTTTTCCAATGCTGGTTACCTTCTAATGTCGTTCTATTGGCAGCGAGGCCTCGCGGAGCAGATGCGCAACTGGGAGTGCAACGTCACTGCGGCGTTGCGGCTGACGCATTATGTGCTGGAACGTTGGGCCCAAAACCAGCATCGTTTCGGTGACTTGGATCGTACCGGTGCGACGTCGCGAACCTCTCGAAGACGACTGCTTGTTTTCACGAGCTCTTCGAGTTTCTTTCTGCCAACGCCATTCGCGACCTTGTATGGCGCCGAGAAAGCGGCGTTGACCTCGTTTGCACAGTCGCTGGCGGTGGAGGTGCGTGACCTTGGTGTCGATGTGTTAGTCGTCCATCCAAGCTATACGCGGACAAATCTCTATGCAGGCCAGCCAAAGCTGGCCATTCTGCGTTTCCTGGATCGGTTTACAGGTGCCAGCCCTGAGGGTGTTGCTGAAAGCATCATGCGCTCCATAGGTCGTGGCTTCCTCATCCGCGATATCGGTTTATATTCTAGCCTTACGCGGTGGCTGAATCACATCATTGACATTGGCCTGCTGAGCAGTATCCTGGTGCAACTGCGGCATCTCGTACCAGAATACCGGGCATTCAAGGCGGCATCGGAAGCACCAAGACAGCGCGCCTGTTAGGCTGTATTCGAAACGCTACGGTGTGCTCCATGCTCGGCGAAGACGGGTCGTCTGTGGACGGGTATACAACGATGCTCTCAGTGAACGAGATCGTTTCGCCCCTCAAAAGTCGCCGTCGGGGGATGCTGTTCATCACGAGCCCCACACTGTCGCATAGTCGACCTGTGCAATCTCGTTCGTGGATTGTTCTGAGTTAAACCCCGTTCTATTTACGATCGATCCTTACCTGCAAGAAACTGGAGACACCCAAATCGAGTCGTGGCGCACTCGGTGCCTGCAGCATTTTTTCACAAATGACACGAACATTCCTACCAGGTTCGACTTCCAGAGAACTTGGATTCATCGCTAAATCTAGTCACCGTGAGCGAGCGCCCTGGACTCTTCAACGCATCGAGCACATTCACGCTGTCGGCTGACGCAAATTCTCGAGTCCCTGCACAACCTTGGCTGATTCCACGATGTCGCCGACTTTGACATCCCGCAAGAAAAAGGCGCCTTCGGTCGTGTACCCAAAGACAGCGAAACGCCCGTCGAGCAGGTTTCGCCCCGCGGGAGTAAGATCTGGCTCGAACAGGAACCAGAAAAACTGGCTCGAGCCACTATTCGGCTCGAATTCGTTACGTGCAAAGCACAGGCTTCCAAAGGCCGTTAGTGGAAGCACCGTGGCCTGACCGCCTCTTCCGTCGTCCTCGAGCGTTATGCCGTAAAGAGGCATCGGATCTCCTTTCGCGAAAATTTCTAAAGGAATCGTTCGCTCCTGGTTTGTTTTGGAGTCGATAAAGCCGTGGATCTTGCCTTCTGGTTCGGGATCTCCGGTCTGAATTACGAAACCGTCGGATCGAATGATACGTAGACCATTGTAGAAGCCTCGGGAGACGAGATCCACAAAGTTACCACCAGTCACCGGAGCGGAATACCCATCAACAACCATTACGAGCCGTGCCCTGTCATAGAGATTGCCATCGATATCAAACTGCTTGGGCGAGCCCTCCTCGCCGCTCTTGCGTAGGACAAACTCGACGGTTGCCCGCCCCAGAAGCTGTGGGAGATGGCTGTATTCCTCCGGGACCTGGAAAGGAAAGCCTTTAACAGAGAGCTCTTCTAGCGTTCCAACCTGGCGCAGAGCGTCCTTCGCCATACTTTCGAAATTTTCAGCGTCTTTTGCATCCGCAGAAGCCTGCAAACTTCCGAGCATTGACTGCAGCGTACTGAGAGCCCGCTGCGCCTCTGCGGTTTTCGCTTCACTCACGTCCGCAAGCAAGTCATTTGCGTTCCTACTAGTCATTTGTGAGGCCTTGCGGACATGACTAGAAATTTGGGACCACTTTTTCTGCCGAAGCTCCCGCAGCGTCGCCTCGAGCTCCGTCTGGAGCTGCCGCAAGTGCTCGTTGTCAATGGGAAGCGCCCAACGCAACAGCGACTCCGGGTCTTTGTTGACCACTCCTGAAGCGCCGGACAAGGTCCTATTTGCCGCAGCGGCCTCTTCTACTACATGCCGCTCAGTCAAGGCAGCTACCCCAAGCTGCGACAGAGCTGCTGCAGTGAGGGCTGCGGCGGAGTGCTTCAGCAACTCCCGGCGGGAGACGGAGAACTCCCCGTCTCCAGAACCGTGGTGCAGACGCAGCAGCGGCTTTCGTGAACGGCACCGCGCACGAAACTTGCGCTCTAGCCGTTGCAGAGAGTGAACAGGTGCCAACTGAGACCACATAGCTCGACAGCCTAAAAGGAAAACCGACTCCTCGTTCCGGTGCTCAAAGCGTAGCGCCTCAATGCCGTGATCATCGTTACAGCCCCTGGCAGGCGTCGTCGATGCAGCGTCCTGGTGTGGGCCTGCCTGTGTTCTCCCTGAACGGCGAAGTCGGATCCTTCAGATTCGCATTTCTACCGGGGAAAATGATCACTCCATGCCTGAGAGATTCTCATAGTCCTTAGAGGTGAGCCTCGGATACGAGAAGATCATACTCTAGGCGCAATGGAATCAAGCAGGACAATTTTTCGATGTATACGGTCTAGAGCTCTGCCGACTATCCGAAATGCACAGCCGTCGACTCGAGCGCGATGCGTCGCTGCTCCAGCGATTTCTCAGTTCTCGAAAGCCGACAGAGCGTGTGCTGCAATTCGTAGCACACCTAGAAGCTTTCCTTGGCACGGCCGGATGCGCTATAGACGTTTCTTTCCACGGATACGACCCGTCACGTCGCCATGTTCAATAAAAACTGGGGGGTCAGGCATGCGCCCGCGAAACTCAGCTCAGTTGAGGCTGGATCCAATAAGCTCCGCGCATGTCGTCCTCAGCACTGCATATCGTCTGATATAGATGGCAGCGTTGAAGTCTCGGTCCACGCACTCTTTGTGCGCATTGCCTTGGTTGAATAAACCACCGCGAAGATTGCAAGAACTCGTTCACTCTGTGCCACTAAAGTCTTGTCACCGCCCAGTAGGGCAAATATGTTTTCCCGTCTATCTTCTCTCGTCTGTGCTACTTGCCTCCCTTCGCTCGATGGTCGGCGTGAAGAGTAGTTTTTCGTTTTCTTCGAACCCGGCGACACCGGTCCTCCAGGATCCTCGACTTTCATGTTCATAACTTGCCTTTGGAATTTTCATTTTTTTGAACATGAACGCACTTCTTTATGCCCCTAGGTAGGGACCTCCCCTGAGGCAGATGGACATACGCAAGAAGACGCAATGTGCACCGATGTGTCACCGAGTGCTGGATTCTTCTGTGATTCACACACTGGAGACGTCATTACCTTTCATCGTAGAAACCACTCCTTCGATGGGGATGAATCAGAGACAGTATCGCGAAATGAAAAGCAGCACTACTCCACCATACCATTGGCAAAAGCTAGAACACAAGCGGAAAGGTGAAATACTGCGTTGTCCACTAGCTCCAAGTTGCAAGAAGTTAGGAAAAAGACTGGAATGATCCGATGAAGTGGATACTTCTGTTGTATGAGCCTTCTCTACGATAGAAACTGCGGCTGTGAAATCAGTCCACTACGGCTAACACAGACGGTATCCTCGTTCTCTTAGAGCTCGATCGTAAGCATAACGGGATCCCTGCTCTGCGAATTCCCCTTTTCGATAGGACTGTCTTGCCAGAGGCAAGTCTCATGAACTAAAAAAACAGACCGACGTCCCTGTGCTACATACCGATAGGAGCGTTCTAGGAACGCTGTCGTTGCAATTTCGATGGAAGCTGGCCGTGCGTGAACTAGTACTCACTTTCGGGACTGGATCCTGGTGTTTCCAGGACCACACGAACAAGCTTTTGAGAGATAGGGACGCCCGCGATTGCTGCGATCGTCGCTTTAGCTTGCCGTAATGTGATCAATGAGTCGTTCTGTACTGTTGCCCGCAAACGCGCTTTAAGAATCTCGGTTTTCGATACGGAGAACATCCACTTGTTTTTCTTAGTATCACTCAACTATCTGAGTACTGTGTTCTGAGTGACCTGAAGAAGGAATGTCGTCCTCGTTCCACTTTTCAGTACATCATATATCCTACACGAAATTTATCTTCGATACGTAGACTACATTGCACCTTAGTTTCGATCTTCTGCTGTACACGGCAGTGTGGATGAAGCGTAATTGCATTGTTACAGTTTCAGTAGCGTATCGCAACGCATAAATCGCCATGTAGGCTCCCAGAATCATAGTGAGTCCCGACAGATTGCTGAAAGAGCAGAAACTAACGGCTAACTAGCAACTCGATAACAGTTTCGCATGACCTTGATAGTAAGCGTTGAAATGGGGAAAGTTTCCGTATGTTCGAAAGTTTACTTTCGAGGCGGAAGGTCCCGCGAGCCGGACGAGTGTCTGGGGCTAGCTAGTGCTTCATGCTTCCTCCAGTGGCAGGTGCTGTGGCGAGACCTGTGCAACTCGTTCGCAACGCAATTCATTCTGGAACGAGGAGTGCGTACGCTGCGTCTGAGCGTCGCCCTGGTCGCAGTGGACTCCTAGTATATCGCTTCGCGCTGTCGCAGGCTCCCAGAATGATTATGTGCTCCGACCCCGTATCGGATGAATCACGCCTCGAGCCGACGCCCTCAGTGGTATGCCAAAGCCGTTCTGTCTCCGTGCAGGATCTGCTTCAGTGGTATAAGCGCGTTACGGCGTGTCTTCACGGCAGGCACTTGGTACACGATAGAATATACGAAACGACCAGCATATCCGAGAGGAAGTATAAGTAATGACACATGAAGGTAGGTGCTTCATAGTAGACGCTTTCCCGAAGGCGAATATCCTTTCCGAATTCTGGGATCCATGGTCAATCTAAACGGTTTGTCATCTGAAAAGAAAATCTGAAAAAAAAATCGATCGCCCCGTGAGGCAATCCGCACGCCGGGCCCGCCATGAACAGGTGCAATCGTTCAACGCTTTGACTAAAATTTTTTGTTCACCCTGGCGTTTGGAGGCACCAAACAGGATGAAGGCCGCTTTCCTCAGTTCCTTCACGTTGGAGCCACTACTGCACACTGGTTGTGACCGAAAGGAACTGCATAGTACCCAGAATAGATTGGCGTTACCTGCTTTGTACGGTAAGCGGAGTCCGGGACGCCTCGCGCGTAGGACTCTGCACAGCGTGCTCGATGCGGACGTGAAAGCGCAGCGCTCTGGCCCGAGAAAGCCCAATAATGGAGACACTTCTGACTTGGAGCAACCACAGTCTGCTTCTGCATTGTTTGTTTCCGAGATTGTGAAGATCGCTGGTCCAGACAGAGGCATTTTTGCGCTTAACGAGTTCGAACGCGACGCCATCGCATCGCAGCTGGCCCGGCTCGAGAAGAAGAATCCCACCAAGGCCCCGCTGTGCGAATTGGAGTCGAAGCTCTTGGGCACATGGCGCCTTGTGTATACTGACCGAATGATTCTGGGTCGGAGAAGGGCGCTTCTGTACCTAACGTCGAGCGCGAAGCCAGGCCTGGTGCACCTCGGAGAGGTGACGCAGCAAATACACGCTCCGGAAAAAGTACCTGCGCAGTTCCATGGAGCGCACGTAAGTGAAACTGGTAGAGCAGAGAACCGTGTAGAATTTCGGGTATTCGGGGGTATTGACGGTGTCTACACCGTACAGGCTTTCTACGGGGCAGACGTGTCGAACTCGGCGCGGGTTTGGATCCAGGGCGTCTCGTCTTCGTTGCAGCCAGCAAATTTCGTGTCCATAATGAATGAGCAGCGCCAGCAGGTCCTGAAAGAGCTCTTCGATCCCACCGGATATTTAGATGTTACTTTTCTGGACGACGTCTACCGAATTACTCGCGATGAGAAGGGTTTCGTGTATTTGTGGGAACGAATATCGACAGCCTAGTCCCTTTTCTTGATTTCGCGTGTCACTGCAGAGGCGTGAGCAGAACGATTTCGTTCCTACTGGGATAACTCGGAGACACAAACACAGCGCGAAAGTGATCCGCAGCTCCGGTTGCCGACCGGGACTTGCCTGCTCAACGCGCCATTCAGGCAAGAAGACCCCTGAGCCATGCGCTGCTGCTTGCTCATCCAGAGACTTTTGCCGTTTGCACCCGGCCCGCACAGGCACAGACGGAAGCTCAGGGAGCCGCGATATGGCAACGATACGTTGACGGAGGTTTGGGAGAGAATCGTGTTGTCGTTTCGCGCACCAACGCCGAACGTTGCGGAAACGCGGTTCCGCATTGATGCATGAAGCTGCCTCGACGAGAACCCCGCTGCTAGTAAAATACCCTGGATTCGTTTAGCTGGATAGTGGTCGCACTTGCAGTGTTCATGGTGCATGTCTTCTAGTTTAATGCCGCTTGAGCCCACCAGTGGCGAGAGGGACGAGCAACCGTACTCGATCACTGGTTGAGACCTATATTCCGTATGCTCACTGTCAGAGAATGTGGATGGAAAAGAAGAGAACGGTACCAGTTGGCCAGAGAAACATTGTCCCGTCAATAGTGCGAAAGTGAAGAGCTAGTCTGGGCCCAGTGCACGTTCTCCTCAAGCTACCCCGTTTACAGTAAAAGCGCACCTTCTTCGGGTACTCTGGAAGAGCCGCAGACGCACTCCCGGTCATGGCAATGCGTCCGAGAGGGCTATGTACAATCATGTAATTGTCTGTTCGATCCAGCGAGAATGCTCTGAGAAACAGACTTTCTTAGGATGTGTCCGCCTCTAATGATCCACTGTTCACTTTACAACGTTTGCGCTTGGAATAGCTTTGTATCGATCTAACAGAGATGTGTCGGGAGCGCCCGCAACGCAATCATTTGTTTCTTTGCATCCGATGGATGCCGAATTGTCTGACACGGCTCTGTTCCAGCTCTCATCTCGACACGGCTGTAAATTAGAGGTTTCCGTTAAACTCAGTCCAATGAATTCTGCAACATGTGTACCATTGCGGCTTTTTTGATCTTCTTGGTTCTGGGTATTCAAGAGATGGAGTGTATCTTGGAGATTTGAGCAAAGCCGCAGAAAGGCTTTATGCTCTAACTGCTGGCCCCCCCAAAAACCGCCTCACTTTCAGATGTCTGTCACTCTCGGGTCAGCAGATATTTGAACCATCCTTATCGATGTCCTTATCGCAAACGAAGTTAACCCACCACAGAAATTATGAAACTCTATCAACACGAGAGTATCCGCGCCAATCCATTCGACTCCATACGTTTTCTCAGAAATGATGCGAAAGATGCCGCAGGATACGACGTCTCTGTACCTGTAATATGGCTGGTGACGGAAAGACACGGATGGAGCGACGAAAAAGTGCACTTTGTATCCCAGACCGTCACGCACTCAGCAGTACGTTGTATAATTTGTGCTCAAACCTAATTGTATAGTGCAAGAGGGACGGATGCTCATCGCACTCAGTTCGGCTCGACTTGGGAGGAATCGTAGACGTCTATTTGAGAACTCAAGGGGGGCCATGTATATGTTTGTAACGAAATGACACGCGTGCATTCCAAGAAAACGTTACCGCTACAGGCGATTCAGTTGTGTAGTCACCTAGAAACGATCAAACATACGGTATCGTTCTTCACCTCGTCCTTCATCGAACACCCGAAGTGTCCTCTCCTTTCTGAATCCCTCTGTCCTGACCTTACACAAGATTGCTTGCCTTGAATCGGGAGCTGAGAATGGGCGCACAGATTCACCTCGGCATTGAGCGGCTCTTCGTACCAGTCTCTGCTCCCCGATTTGATCGAGTTGAGGTCGTCTTCTCGGTTGTCAAACGCGAAATGTTCATCTTCGCGGATCAGTAAACCTGTCCTTTGCACCCGTGGCACCGTTCCTTCACAAAATCTTCTTCCAAAAATCGCTCCTTCCCTTCATAATACCTGAGCCGCTCGGTTGCTTCTCCGCTCGTGCGTGAGAGGGCGAGCGGGCAATCTCGTTTCTGTCCATGAGCATGCTCGGGATGGATAAGTAGACCAGAAGGTCCTCTAGAAAGAATCGATTCGTACATGTATAGAAACGGCGAGCTTCAGATTCATTTTCCACCCAGTGTGTCTGAATCCCGAGGATTTGGACCTATATCGCGTACAACGGCTATTTCTGTGCTGCTTACCATGTGGAGCAGAAGGTAAAGCTCTTCTTGAAACAGGTGACGAGCACGGGTGTGGGAAAACGTATCGGAGTGGAAAGATCAGTCTGAGACTCTGCCAAGGCCTATCTGCTCGAGCACATTGTGGGGGAGAATCCTGCAAAATATTAGATCCAGAACGCAATAGGGGATGATTCGCATTTCACGAGAAGAAGACCCGCTTATGCTCCTTTGCCTGAACGTATCCCTTCAAGCAATTATTCATACGAGTTCCTGACGCACCAAGGCTAGCTCTCCTCATCTGTCGAGAATTCTTCAATGAAACCTTCGTGCGATACCACAACTTGTACACGGGATCCTGGATGGAACACGGCCTGATCGTAGGATCCTCGACTTGCGGACACTTGCTTCCCAGAATACTTGGACACGTCTCCATCGTACGTCGGATATAGCAAGATCTGCAACGCGCTTGCCAAAATGTATCAAACGACCCTAGAACACCATAATTATAACGGTTCAATGTCGAGCTCTTCATGAAGCGAACGCTTTGGACGTTGCATCCCTCGTAGCCTCACCTCACATGCCGAGGAGGTGCATCCTGATGGAATGAATTCTGGGGTGTGCCGACGGAGACAAATGACGTACTCCTTTTGGAAGATCTCGAGATTGCGTCGAGTTCGAAAGAGGTGCCAAAATGAGAGTGCTAGACGCTTCAGATCGTCTAAGCGCATTGCACTGCCCTCGGCCTCAGACCGACGGAAGTTTAACGCAAAAGTTATATCAACCATGATCCCTACCCAGATTGCATGCTGCGCTATTTCTCTTTTTCCTAGAGCGCCGTTCAGAAGAAAAGCAAAACCGACGCCTTATCCGAATCTGAGTGCCCGAAGTCCCTCAAGCGCTTATTGAATATGGTCTCCAGTTGTAAGATCAAGGCATATGTTATCCAAGAGAAAATTTTTCTGCACAGTATTCTTTGGCCTCCTCAATGCGCTTCAAGTGATCCCTAAGAGAAATTTGTCGCATTCACAGAATTTCAAGAAGAGCATTAGCGGCACATGTTCATGATTCCTCGTCGACGAGGAGCAAAATGCATAGAAGCCCACACGGACGATAGAGACGCACAACATATGAAACATTGTTCACTTTGTGAACGCTAGGCCTGCGTCGAGGAAAAAGACCAATATCCAGTTGTTCAGGGTAGGCGCAGAGAAAGACTTCCAGGTGAGCGCTGATCGCTTTCTGAAAGCCACCGCCGCGGCTCAAGCAACTCTAGATCCAGAGGCTGGTGCGAAAGACTCAAACGGAAAGCAAATAAAGCTGCTGACCTCGTGCACGGGGCGGTACCTTCTTGAGCCAGACATGATGGGCAACAGGAGAGACCCCCCAAATGTGAAATTACGGCGTTCGTACACATCTCGATGCCTGTGCACCAAATCGAACAAATTTCGACGCTTGGTATGCTTCATTCAAATCGTATATGACTCGTCGAAAGGCTCGAGCGAATGATGCCTTCCAGGAGTACCTGAAACCATGCCAGAATTGCCAACGGCTTGTGTTGTACGGATGCCAAAGGGACTCACTCGTCTACTTGTTCCATGAGTCAGAACGAGAGACGGTCGATACGTAGCGTCTTGTGGTGCTGGTAGCAGATGGGAATGGACGTGCTGGTGGGTGCAAGGGCTGCACTGCTGTTCTGTCGACGAGGGCTTTTCTCGAGAGCATGAATCGGCTCTCGTTGACCACAACCGATGAGCTTAGGACGGCATCACCGCGTGATGAGCTCGGGCGCATGACTGAACAGGCCAAGGAGAAGAGAGTTAGACAGAGCCGGACGCGCGATATAATGCACGATAAACTCACCGAACGTCGGATGGTGCCGCAGTCGACGGTGAGGTTCTTCCGACAGTGCGATTCCTCTGGCTTCCATGCATGCAACCGATTTCTGAACCGAGTCTTTAATTTTTTGATACGCATCCAGAAAAGTCTCGCATTCCCGTAGCATACAGCCGCTTTGTTTCGAGCGAACTTTCCAGGGAATCCTTTATGAGTCAGCGTTGGTATTGCGCCGAAACACTGAAGAATTCCAAGGAAGAAAATTGATCGACGATTAAGAGAATTGTATTCTCGCTGTCAGCACTGCACGGGATTAGCATGAACCGTATTCGATAAGAGCGGAAGCGCCTGATTATACATTGGAAACAGTTGTTCAGGAAAATCGGGAGACGATGATGGTGTTTCGGTGCTCGATATTGTTCATGATATTTATATATTACGCAGCACGTGACAGCAGCGGGAAACATGAGGTCCGCATGGTGCTGTACAGCGCAGTCTCCGACAGGTGAACAAGGCTGCCGGCCGTCTTTGCGGTTCTCTTCTAACTATACGGGACCGCTGGTACAGTGGAATACGCTACCCCAAAAACCCGATGCACCGGTTGGAATGCGCTTCATCCCGTCGCTATATTGGACGCTATCTTTCAATGATCTGAATTTAATGATCGTGAGACTATTTTACACGTCAATGACACCGGTTCAAAATAATCTGTACATGGGAATGTTCGCTCTCTTTGAAAGCTCCGCGGTTGACATGCAGGAGACTCGTTCTGCCGCCAGCGAGAAGCGATGACGACAAGCAGTATGCAAGCGCATTTCTTGCTCACCGATGCTGAAAACTTGCACTCCACGCTCGAAGCGATTTCTCTGCGCAGCTTGCAGAACTGCTGGCATCAAGTACCAAGTTTAAATGTTTCGCTTGGTCGTGATTGCCTTTATTCGCGGGACGACGCATCATGTGGACTCGTTCGCCGACAGCTCCATCAAGGCGCGGGACATGTTTTTCATCGCACAGCGATGCAAATTGGAACTCCATCACAGGCAGAATGCAGCACACATGGGCACAAACGTGACACTCGGAGTGAAGCTGCTCCATGTGGCCCACATTCTTTCTATCGATATGCTGGTGCTTGTGCTGGTGGTGACGCTGGACCCCCTTTTCGCAACCACACCACGTCTGCCTATAGCAAACGCGCCTTGACCATGAAGCCGCCAGTGCCAATTACCCGCTCACGTACAGTGTCTTGTTATCCGCGTTCGGCGAGTCCAGCGAGCATCCATCGGCTCCTTTGCGACAGCGCAGTCAACAGGCCGTAGTACATTTGGTGACCTCGATTCTCACTTGCATTTGATACCAAAGACACCTTAACATACAGACACGGAAGATAGTAGGGGCACTTGTGCACAGAGGAATGTGGACCCTAAACGTGCATTCCTGCCAACTTCGACTCCTACTCTATCAAAATACAGTAGCTGCGTAAATCTTACAGGGAGCACTTGAGACACCAAGGGCAGTGTACCAAGGTATGCGAAGATCCTCTGTACATTTGGAGTAATAAGGGTGCAAAGAGCACTCAAGTGTTCCGCAAACCCAAGCTACTCGTGAAACCTAAGCAATCAAAATAAAAGAAGCAGCTACGATCTGCGAGTAGGTTCCATGGAATGAAACGATTCGCAACCACAGAGTCCATATATATGCACATTTACAGACGCCCCCCAGCCATTTTTGAGCAGTTCCTGCTCCGGCTTCAAGTTCTCCTTGTACATTTTGAGCCTGAGATTCTGTCCCATAAAGTTCGATCGCGTCAGCTCCTCGGGTCTCGTCTTCAGCATCGCACATTTCTCACAATGAAGGCAGCTTTGAAGTCTTGGTTCACGAACTCCTTGCATGCTTTGCCTTGGTTGAACGCACCACTGCACGGCTTCCTCGAACTCGCGCCCTCTCTTTCATTGCAGTCTCGTCATCATTCCGTCGGGCAAACGCCTTCTGTCGCCAATCGCCTCCCTGCGTCCTCTTCTTCGTCATATGCTCCTCTCCGCTTGATACTCAGCAAGAAGAGGATTTTTTCGTTTTTCCCGGCACCTGGCGACACCAGACTTCCAGGATCCCCACTTGCATACCCATGCCTATCCCTTGGATTATTCATTTCTTCAAATGAACGCACTTCGAACGCACCTCTAATAAATCGCGAACAAGCTTTTGATGACACGCTCCTGCGGTGGAACACAACTGAGGTGACAGGCCGCAAACAAACCAATCAGAAGACGTTTTTGCGCGCGCCACACCAATCACCTTGATCCCTCAAGTCAGCTGTTCACACTAAAGCGCACTATTCCATAACCCTTTACAGTCTGTGGTTACGCGGACGCAGTCCGCAGGGAAGGCATGCTTGAGGGGCAGGATCCCTACAAGCTGCTTGGCATATCAAGAAACGCGGCACAGGCGGAGTTACGCGCCGCATACCTTCGCCTCGCGTTGCGCTGGCACCCCGACAAGCACCCACCGGAAACGCAAGCGCTGGCGGAGCGAGAGTTCAAGAAGGTGACTGAAGCGTACAAGCGCTGTGAAGAGTTGCGCAAGCATTCGAGTACACGGGAACCGCACGAGGCAGCATCAAGTAGGTTTGGTTCGCGGTTTACAAGCTCACCGAACAGCAGCTATGCGGATGCCGCCACAGAGGCCTATTGGCGGGCCTTTCGTCGCGCGTCAGCGGTCCGCGACGCTGCAGGCTTTGCTGCGTTTACGGCGCCCCGGAGTGAAGCTGCAGACTCTCGCGCTGATCCATGGCGCTGGATACGCTGGCGTGCAGGACTCGAGTGGCGACGAATGCGTCGCGGTGCGCATGCTGCCACGCTGACCGGAGTGCTCGCGCTCGGTACGAGTCTTGTGCTGACAACCCGTGGGGTATCGTTGCTCTGGGAAAAGCGGAACGCTGCCCACTCATTCGATCACGCCGTGAAACGACGGGCCTCGGCGTCCCGAGACAAGCGATAGTGTCGCGGTTGCGGCTCCGTCGTGGATGGAGAGACCTCAGCGCGCGCCCGTGCACCGTCACCTCGACAAGTGGCCGCTGTATAGGCCAGTAGAATGGGCGCTCTGATCGATGTCATCTCGTACGGGATAGATCTGGCACGACCCAGGCGGTGCCGTCATCTCTGATCAGGGCGCTTGCCGGATCCTAGCCACCTGTACTGGTAGACGTTCGCAACGTCGTAACCAGAACGGGAACGAGAATCACCACGAGTAAAATAATCAAGCAATAAAACCCACAAAACATTAGACGATAATAAGTCCGCTGCCGTTTCCGAGCCGTCTGCAGCTTGCGTGTACCTCGTTTAGTCGAAACTTTGGCGGCGGCGATGTTCTTCTCGATCTCATCTAGAGTTTCGCCCTGCGATTCGACCAAGACGCTCATGTCGAGGAAAATGTTCCGCAACTCCTCCATGCCAGACTCGAGCTCACGCAGCGCTGCTGCGCGCTCTTCCATATCTCGTGCTACAATACGAATCTGCTCATAGTCGCGGTCGGTGGCCTGTAACATCTGCTGGCGCATGAGTTCGCCCGCATTACCAGACGAGCCGGCAGCTTCAAGAATTGCAGTCGCCTGTTCGTGTGTGATATCGGGATTCATGATCCGGAGCTCGCGTTCGGCCTGCTCCCGGAGCTCGCTATCGCATTCACCTTGGAGCTGCTGGAAGTCCTTCAAGGCACTGAGAAAACGGCGCGAGAGCGCGGCATGTGTTCCCCCGATTATCCGAGCTTGAGCCGAGCTCGAAGCCTGTCCTCGAGTTTGCGATGCTTTTTTTTGCTCTTCGAGCTTCATCTCGTCAAGCTGGCGCTTGATATCGATGGCAAGCATTCGCGCTCGACGCATATCCGGGGGTGGCTGCATCCGAGTAGGATCCTCAAGCCGCGCCCTGTGTGCAGCACGTATCTGATCTGTTTCCGCAACCAAGTCAGCGATTTGAGCTTTCACCATATCCACTTTTTCGTAAAAGGTGTTCAGCTGCGTGCTGCTTTCGCTAGCCTCGCCTGCCTCGGAGCTCTCAGCAGCACCAGAAGCATCGCCAGTGCGCTGCGCGCCTCTGCGACTCGAACCCGGGATGCCGCGCAAAAAGCGATGCTGGAGTCTGGCAAGACCGTTCTCCATACGATCGAACACGGTGTCGCTCTTGCTTGCGTCGCCAACAGCTCCAGGCTCCCCTAGCGAGCGGCCTGTTCCAGTGCGCACGGCGGTGCGAGTCGCACCGGACGTGCTAGGCCCTGCCTCCAGGTCGCTTCGCACGTCACCAGCGCTTTCTTGGACCCCGGAACCATTGTCAGGACTGGACTGCCCCTTGCGCAGCTCATCAAGTCTATCCATGCTTCAGTTTCCACGCCGTGGGAGACAGCCAAGTATAGGTATGATGAAGGAGCGTAACTACTTGTAGGAGGAAAAATCAAATTTAAGTCACGTGACATACGGGCGTTCAGGCCGCCCGAGCCCGCGATCAGGCATGGCCTGTCATCGGGGGCGCGCGCCATCATCCACAGCCCCCGAACTGACGATCCTCGGGTGAGGCGGTAGCGGGGACAAGGTGCTAACACGGCTATCATTCTTGATGCCTTTTCGTGTTTCAGGAAACGGTTACCGAAGGTTAGCGTTCTGCTCTGTATAGCGAAATGTGGTGTACCTGGACAGGCGCATCCTATTTTGTTTTTTGTACGATTTTCTTGCAGGGATTCCTCGAAAGGAAGATATTCTATTGCGAATGGAAATAGTGCGGAGAGAGCGTATGCAGTTGCGGATAGCCGGTGACAAAACGATCTTCATCGTCCAAAATAGGTCAATCTAGGGTAACAGGATGCATGAGACACCTTTCTTCGAGTGTTTATACGAAAAGACTTGCGCCAGGAAAGAGCTCCTCGACTTTTATGTATGTACACGAGTGTCTCCCCATACATCCCCTGCGGTCCGCACGTGCCCTAGGGCATACTACGAATAAATCCGGAGAGTGGAACGTTTCTATAATAACAGAGCGTCGCGCTTTGAACTACAATTAATATTGATTTCATATTGACGCGTCAACGCTTATCACGAGCGGCACGAGTTTTCGTCTCAGTTGATGAGACTGTATTCGGGAGAAATTGTAGACATGTACATGGGTACTCAACGAAGATCAGACGAGCGTTCGTAGAGAAGAGACAAGCGAGCATTCCGAAAACTTCAGCAGAAGCGGGCGAATCAGTTGCCTGTGCTCCTACGAATCATGAAACAGACGGGATCGCTCAACACCGTGTCCGTCGTAGAGGGTCTCCTTGTGTCTCGCTCCTTCCCAAATTTTTTGTCGATGCCCTGACACACCTATGGACGGTCGTTCATGTCTGTGGCACCAATCTTAGTCGAGAAAATGTTCTTGTACAAGTTTTTCCTGCGTTCAATATCCAAAAACAGATGTGCTGCTTCCTTGCTAATGCGAGGGAGCGAACGAAAACGTGTTCGTCGGTACATGGGTATCCTCGAAAAGGGATCGTAACGGAAATATAATTCAGGAACAGTGAACACGTGCATAGAGGAGATGAGCCTCCAACGCGCCCTCGACGCACTGTCTCCGGCTCCGAGACGGAAAACGGATACAGAGGGTAGCAGCCATATTTATGCCAGCCCGCCAGGTGAACGGGACGGAGAGGAAACGACTTAAAAAAGAAGAGAAAATCGTTCCGATTTACGGACGATGAAGTACACCCAGAGAAAAGTAACGGAGCCGAAACATCAGTCCAATGCTGTTGTCAGGCATTCCGTAGTAAAACACGTCAGGGTGATAATCTTCGAACTTTGAGCTGTACGACGCCATGAGGGACGGTATATCTTCCTACTCGAGAGATTCTCGCCGGGCATCCCTTGCCTTGACGCACCTTTTCAAGCAACCAGTCGCAATAATTTCTGGTCAATGATCTACCAGCTGTCTGCATTTCTATTCGATTTTTCGACCAAAACCTCACGTGACATCTTATGCTCGGTACACACTATGCAACGCGACCTGATTATTTCAGGGTTCGATATCCTTAGGTGTCGGACATGATCAGCACTAGGAAGCGTACCAGTAAGCGAAACTGTGTTGTCTGGAACCATCTCGACGCTCTGAGCATCTCATCGAGCAGAGGCTGATGCGTTGTACGCTTCATTCAGAGAGTCCGTGTGCGTCCAAACAGCTCATGCGGATGATCTCTGATAGGCTGCCATGACACTGGGCGAGAGATGTCAACGGTCTCGTTCCTACATAGGCAAGAAGCGAGCACTCATAACCTTCGATGCGTCGGAATGGAAGTAACCGACAAATGACGTCATTTAATGGGACCCAGTGGATGCAGACTTGCTGCAGCGAGCATGGGCTCCACTTCAGCTCGTTCGACGAGGGCACCCAACGAGTCTAGACATCAATGGTGTACGATTCCCATCGATGGATTCAATGCGACATTCATGTATCTCCAGCCTGGTTATATGATGAAACCGGTTGAGATGACGTCCGTGAAACGGAGACGGGTTGACGAAAAAGATTATCGTCAGCAGAGCGAAGGTCTGATGGTGACGCGATCGAAAGTGAAAGGCGTGGTGTTTTGTGCATCGATCAGCAACAGTGAATGCAAACATGTTCTGCGTCCAGAGTTCAACGTCTCGATCAACAGCCGAAAATATTCGTGCTTCTGGAGCTTCCAGCGGCTTTGTGTGTGGAGCGAGGATTCGAGGAAATCCTTGAATACTCAGTGAGAACGGTGTGCTAAACCCGTAAAAACTTACGGCGAAAAAAGCAGTTGTCAGGAGAGAGAGAACTTGATTCTTGCTCGGAGCAGGGCATTCGCTATGGTGCAGATCAGCGATCTCGCAATGCACAAGTGCTGTCTTTCTCAAGACTGGGATCGATTTCCCTGGACGATTGGTAAATGAGATTCCTGCTCCATTTTTCGATGTTACTGGATATATCAAGGGTGCGCCATAAGATAAGCGGTGACATGGAGTAGTCATACGACTGGGATACAAAACTGCTCCAGTTTGGTTGTTCTCGGTACGTTTCCATGTAATGCCTTCACTGGGTGCGCTGGCTCAGGGATTGCAGGCGGGATTTGAAACGTCAAGCTGGACGTTCTCCAGGGCAGCGAGCTTTCAGCGGTTACCAGCTCCCTTTACAAGACGTTCCGCACTTCCAGGAGCTTCCTTATGGCTTGCTGACACAAGCTCGATTATTGGAAGCAAGCAACCGCTGCCGTTCCAGATTGTGTTCGTTCGTTTGTCACGATGGTATTCACTGGCAGAAGCATCCGAAGCAACGCGTGGCTCGGAGAGAGCGCTTCACCAGAGCCAAAGTCGTTAGCCGCTCTGCGCTGCTGCCAAGCAAGGGGCTTCGTGGCTGGAAGTCCATTCTAGGCACGTACGCCTTGGCCTGCTATGCGAACTGGTTCGCGAACGGTCTGGAATGCCTCCGAAATGGGCCTGCTAAACTGAAATGGGGAAGCACTGCATTGCGCGACGAGGCTAAAGAATTCGATGTGACGTAAGTACTAATCATTATGCGTATTTCCAGCCATGCGAGTCGCGGTTCATTGACTCGAACCACGAAATGCACCGGGCGCAAACCGCAGTGCCGGAGCTGGCGCTGGCAACTCGTTTCTGGACACTGTGCGCGTCGCGAGATGTCGATATGACTCTGATGTAAACATTATTACCCCGAATCCGCGGATATAAGCATCTCCACGAGTTGCCTATGTCGTACGCACGGCAAATATAAGCTCGACGCAGCATCGAGTTCCTCGTTGCTCGATATTTCGCCACATTGCGTCCCGAGTTTCACGCCCTGTGCTGAAGCGTGTCTCAAAATCGACAATTCGCGAGCTTCTGAGCTGGACACCTTCTTTGGGTGCTCTCCCGCATCCGCAAGCTACCTGCAATGGAGCAGTCTCGAGCTGCGGACACGGATACGAATGCACGAAGCGCATACGATGATGCTTCTCATCTTTACAGCGACGAAATAGCTCTCCTGCAGAAAACGTGACAGCAATCGCTACCTCTTGACGCCAGCTCCTTCTGCCTACAGCGCATACAGCCTTGCTATGCTGCAATTGCCCTACGCTGTTAGGCAGACCATTCCTGTAATGGATGTATGAAACGAAACATGGTACATATCATCACAGCTGGGATACGTACCTAAATGTTCCGCTATTGAAAGCGCTTCTGGGACGCGTAATGGACCGAAGCATCCGATGCTGTGGAGGGGCCATCGTCCAGGTTTCGCTGACTTCTCTGCAGGTGTCGAAGATCTCGCCTCAAACTTGACGATAGGCTCGATTCATTGCCTAAGAAACCTCTAAAGATGCTCGAGTTCTCCGTAGAATTCGACGATCGCGATGCGCTGTGTTGTTCCTCAGTGGGCGCTGGACGTCGCGGATTGCCGATGCCTTCCAGGCCACTGCCTTTTGGTAGGTGTCGAATGCCCGCCAGCAGACTTTGCTGTTCATCGTCGTTGTCGTCGCGGACGGCACCAGTGTACGAGCCGTTATCGGTGCGTCTCGTCATCTGAATGGATTCCGTATGCGAGGTCAGCTCTTGATGACCTGTATTCGGACCCTCCAGTAGATTGGCTGCCCGTGAGATCCATGCGCTCAACTTCATCGTCGCTGTGCGCGCAAGTTCCGTACCCTGCTCCGTCAGCTCGCTTAGCGTAGAGCCGGCAGTCTTTAGAGCTTGCTCCACGCTCAAAGCATCATGGTCGACGCTACCATGGGGAACGGAACGCATTGAGCGACCACCAGAGAGGCTCACTGGGCGGCTGGAGACGCTCTCGATCCGGCCCGATTGTGCAAGGAGTGGTGTTTGTCGTGGAAACCCCCCCGGAAAAGCACCGCTTGATACACTTGCAGGTGCGGCTGGCCCGCCACTATCGGAGCACCCACTGGGCGCTGGCATACGAGGTACGCGCCCGGGTTCAGGGTCTTGCCAGGGCTCGCCTCGTGCTAGTGCTCGAATACGTTGCGCGTAAATTGCTGCAGCTGGAGTCGCATACTTGGCGGGAATGTCAGCAGAGACGCTGGGCGTGATGCCGGCGAAGCGCCGCATGAAGTCTATGAACGCAGCGTTCCCGCCGACTTGCATTTGACGCAGCTCCAGAGGTTTCCAGCGATCCATACTCACAGAGCGTACAAACGAAACATGCACGCCGAGACCGCGATGTCGACCTGAACACTCAAGACAAATGAACGTGCCGTACGTTACTGTAGCCCACTGCGGATGATACGCGCCGCAGTCTGCACAGCGTTTATTGTCTGGAAGACGCTGCAGCTCCGCGAGGACTTTTGCCGCGTCGAGCTCCTCGGGCTCATCATCAGGAGCCATTCCTCAGATTGAGCAGTACGCGAGCTCCCCAAGCAGGTCCACTGCTCTGGTAAGCAGCTTTGGCCCGTGCTTAAACGCGAAACGCGCGGGGCACGCTATCCCAACGGAGACCGTGAACCTCCAGCGCGGGGATCCTGCTAGCCGAGCACCAACCAGCTTCAGGTGGTTGACTCAGCGCTCCTGACGGCTCCCGTGCGTACCACCGGAAGCTACCTGCCGCAGACGGATCAAAACTGCACACTAGATACCCCGGACGTACCGTTTATCGCGGTTTGCGGGTCTGGCACTTCGACCTGGCAACGGAACGGGACGTAACGGCGCGCTGCGAGGCATGGCACTCGGGCGGCGCCTCTGGTGAATGTTCCGATCATACGGGGATGCAGGATCATTTACTCCAGCCAGGTAACCCCAATTGTACATCGAATATTGGCATCAGAAAACGCATCTATCATGCCGCACCAGATCTCCAGTCTCTGTCTGCCACGAAGCAGACGTCGTTTTGAAAATAATGCCATGTTCATCCGATCTTCTGGCTACTGAGCCTGTCGTGAGCGCCGAGGCCCGCGCCTGCATAGCACCGCTGCGAACGCTGCACGGATACGGATGGGTCCTGTTGTAATCACCACCAAGGCGTCGAGCTGAGCGAAAATCTCGATGAGCTAGGTTCGATGAACTGGTTACTGAGGCTCTCTGAATTCACGACTGCGATCGGTGTTCAAGTTGCGTAACTACCACCCCATTTCAAACGATGTCGCAGTTCCTCAACCGACAGCAGAGCACCTGTTTCGGGAGCATGGATCGTTCGAAAACAGTTTTCCCAGGTGCCGAGCGTACCCTGTGCAACTCCTCCGCCGATGGAAGCGCTATGCCGGATGCCGTACAGAAAACAGAGGGGTTCTGGGGCGCGCTCCCAGTGCTGGCTCCAGGGAATGTTGTGGAGGGCGACGTCGGCGCCCACGACACTGTGGTCGTACTTGTTCCTGCGTGGGTGCGGGTTTCGCGCATGCCACAGGTACAGCGAAGCCACCGACGTATCCTGGTGGCGCTCTTTGTAAGCGTGTCGCCGCAAGCGACTTGGTGCTCTCAATGCTTGGACACCGGGCAGTGCTCAGGGCTGTTGACAAGCGGTTGTCGTATTGAGACGTGTCGCTTTCAGAGGAAGAAACTGCGGGCTCCACTGGCCACTGAAGGGCGGCGCGCAGTGACCGTCCGTGCAACCAGCTCTCGAGCGCAAACTTATTGGAGACACCTGCCTGGAACTGCGTACCTGTTTGGACTGCGGAACGTTCTGCGGAACTGGTTTCAACTGACGCAAGCCCGAAAGCGGCGTTGGCAACCGCTTATGGGCCCAGGCGGTCGCACTTCATCTGGCCAGAGCAAACCACGAACTCTATTGATGGCTTCGGATGAACATCGCACGACTTTCGGGCACACTGAGGCCCTAGCCGGGCTGCCCACCGAGGTATTCGCTATCGAGGTTGGCTTCGGCGTGGACTTGCACGGACAAGACGCTCAGGTAGCGGCTGAACGGGCCTGCAACGATGCCTTGCACCGAAATTCGTACCCCGGACTACGGAAGTTTCTGCCGCCACCGGGGGACCTCCAACAAATGCGAGTACATGTTCTGCTAGGCTTGCCGCCAGAGTTCCACAATCGCGTCGACAAGCACGCTCTCCGGCGACTCTTTCCATATGGGCAAGTTGAGGTGGAAATCGTACCTGGCGGCTTGGCGGCGAGCTCCGGCATTTATCTCGGGGAGCACGGTGATAGGCCGGGCGATGATCGGCTTGTTATCGCAAATGCTGTGATAACGGTCGGATACAATCCGTGATGAACGCAGCAGCCGCCTGCTCACTGGAATCCATCAGAACGAGTAGCACAGCCACACGTACACGGATACAGTCAGGAAACAAATAGTTGAATGCTGTAGTGTGCTCTGCTTAGTGCCTCGTCACGAGGGGAAAGGGGTTCCTGCTCGCATCGGAAACCAAGTCCAGCGCACGTACTATCGCAATATGGAGGTCGCTGTATGCCCGCTCCGAAGGCGGTTTGCTCGTGTGATCGACGAGAGCTCCATCACTCTTGGTTTGTGTGTTCATATGATGGACGGGAGCGTCGACGGTGACCGCTTGATCCAGAACATGCAGTATCCGGGACTTGAAGATAATCCGCTTGCATATGGTTGCACGACAGGCATACCGGCTCAATGGAGACTGCCGCAAACGCACAGCACATGGTTCACATGCCCGTGCGGAACAATGCTGGCAGAGCGATTAGCCTGTGAACTGCGGCACGAGAGCGGAACACATGAGTCCTATGGAGACTGTATGCTCGGAAAAGACACGCGTTCCCCAGGGAACTGCTGGGAAGATACTACTTACGCCCAGCGATTACCAGATGCTGCGGTGATGCAGCGATCGCGCCTTGTCACAGTGCTCGCGCTCCTGGCTCGACAACGCGAATGTAGCACAGCTGGCTGGATGCTTTGAGCACCGCCAGTCATCAGCGGATCTCGCTTCAGTTCGCAGACCAGTGCCGGCTGCTACTGACCATGCAATAACAAACAAGCATCAAAAAGCAGATCTTTCATCCTCGGGGCATTTGCGCATTTGCGATATTTGCGAAAAGCACCTAGCTCGTTTTGCTCATGCATGCCACTGGTTCCCGGCAGCGGCCGTGTGCGATACGCACTCCACAATGTGAACCGAAACGCGGCAGTGCACAAACCAGTGACTAGTCCGGGTCTTGTGCCAGATATCTCCATGCCTTGAGCTGACTCTCATCAACGCAGCCCAAAGCTGTTCCACCTCTGCAGGACGTCCATGGCTGCGACGGCGCATCCAGCGCCGTGTCAACCAAATGACGCGTGCGCGGCACCCGCAAGGGCGCTGCCTCGGTCTAGCATCACATGCACTATGGATTATCGCTCTGGATGTTGCACTACGCCGTAACGTATCTGGAAGGACCAGAAACTCACTAGCTTGTTCACCGGTATCATTGAATGATCTGGGAGATTCCGGTTCAAGGCATCGACCTTACATCATACATCCATCATCCTGCGGATGCTCGCCTGATTTGCAACGTACTCCTGATCGTATCGCATCGGTGATGCTGCGGGCGCCAGCGTCATTTCACCGTATCCAGGATCCGCGAGGGGAAGTATGGACGGTGGTACGTGGAGGTAGGGCGTGGAACGATAGGTGCTTCACCGCACGCTGCTATCAAGCGTGCACTCGGGGATCCCTTGTCTGCGTCGACCCTCTGTCAAGCAGCAGAGAGATCTCGCTGTATTGCCGCCCAGCACGAGCGCGAATGCCACAGCAGGCGCTGATGCAGTGCCTAGCGGCGGATGCGGCATGTGCCCTGCATGCTGCGCCACAAACAACGCACAGCGATGGACGCATGCGTGCGCGGCAACTGACTGCATGCGTGCGCGGCAACTGACTGCATGCGTGCGCGGACACGTCGGCAAGGTGTCCGTGCGAAGGCGTCAAAAGTCGAGTGTTTGGTATTTGTGCCACAGCGCACCAGCCGGTGACTCTGAAACGAGGCGGATGGTCGTTTCAAAACGCAACGTCTTTTGCGAACTCGTGATCGGAGCTTGAGCGCGAACGACTACTGGTCTAACGTTCGCCCACAAGAGCTGCGTGTTCGATACTTGTAGTTGTGCTGTTGTGTTGGAGCGCACGCGCACTTCGGCTACCAGGCGGTCGTCGTGAGCAACTTTCGTGACAGCGTTGGGAAAGCCCCGTATGTATACGGTACGGTCACTTGAGTTCAGTTGGTAAGCGGTTCCGAGAAAGTTCCAAACAGGTCCTATCGACGCATAACCTCTCTGGAGGAGCGCGTCGCCGCACTCGACGGTGTCACGGACCAGGAGGGTCCGCTCTGCAATCGCCGAGAGAAAGAGCTCGCGGGTCCAGATAGTATCCGCTGTGCCGTACCCGCGTATGCGATACCGAGCGGCTGCCTGCCACGGGCTTGATCCTGCTTCGCCTAGCGATGTCATAGGCACCGCCTCAACGTCTCGGGGTCGAGGCATCGGGTCCGTAAGCACGTTGATATCGAATAGCGACGAGGGCGATGCCCGAAAGATCAACAATGTGTAAGAAGGTGCGGTAATACTGCCGGCACCAGCTGGCGGTGGCTTTCCCGGCTCGCAGGCAGTGTTCGGAAAAACCTCGAACTTCCAATCAAAGGCAACATACGGGTATTCGGTGACGCTGAATGTGACGCTGCCGTTGCGCAGGGCATATGTGTTGAAGGCAACCGCATCACCGCCGCAGTTCTCGAAGGCGACCTCTGCACCGTTATCGCTCGCACCGCGCATGCCCGTGGAGGCCAGCAGGGGTGCAGCGCGCTCCTCTCCGGCACCTGATACGAGCCTCAGGTTGCGCACTGTAAGCTTGCCGGTTCCGGGTCCTCGGTACTGCACTCGAAACGTCACAGTCCGGTTGAAGTTGCGCAACAAACTCGCGGTTTGCTGCAGGGACAGAAGACCTGTTGCAAGTGTCTCAAACGACATTCCGGCGACATATGGCTCCAGATTCTCGGTCGGGAGCATCGCGCTCTGCCAGATGCCATTCATGACACTGGGCATGGATAGTTGTTGACGCGGAACGAGCACCATTGTATTTGACTGATTTTGGAGGCGATTATTGTAGCCGAGGCCGTACAGAAGTACGGCATCGTTCATCGAGAGCATGGCCATTGTTCCCAGTTGCTGTGCATGGGCATGGTACGCGAAAGGCGATGAATACACACTCGCACAGACGAAAAGGGACTGATTCCCGGCATCGGAGCCATCCGTCGCGGTAACGATGACTTTGTCGGGCGTTTGAGGCACGCGCGCTGTCACAATTGCACGGGTTGCGGCGCTGTTTGCGCCCACAGCAGCAGTAGCGCCTGCTCGCAAGTCGGCCCATGTTGGGTGTGCTAGCAGCGCCATGTGAAACAACGGCTGTGTTGAGCGGACAGGATGGAGGAAAACGCCAACCGAATTGCCAGCTTTGGTGGTGAGCGGCCCGCTAGTTTGAAACTGCCAGACGCGATACGCCGCGGCCTCGAGGAGCGACACTGCAGTCATGTCGCCGCTCCCGGTTACGTGGCCGGCGTAGAGCTTCGCAGCGAGCGCCAGCACGCTGGCCCAGTCGCCAGCGAAAACCAGCGGCGTCCCGAGTCCGTCGTCGCCGTAACTCGGCAGTATACCGAGGGGCGACACCTGGTTCGCGAAATCCATGAACATGTTGAAGGCATTCGCGGACTTTTGTAGCCAATCGCACCTCGTTTGGTTCAGGTTGACCAGGACCCACAAACCGCTGAGAAATATCACGTTATACTGCGGAGCATTCTCGGTGGTATCGCCTTGGGCGCGTACCGCAAAGTCATCCCATACTGCCTCGATATACGCAGCATACGTGGTTGTGGCTGATCCGCCTAAAATCTGGGAAGGGATCGACGCGAGACAGAGCGCAGTGCCGGCTGCCTTGATCATCGCTTGATTCTGCGCACCGCGCAGGGTCCAGTCCGGCTTACAGACCGCATGGATCACTGCTGGGTCGAGACCAGGGTCAGACACAGTTATCCAAGAATTTTCGAGACCGTAATGGATAGCGGCCGCCAGTGGTAATGCAGCGAAGAAATCACTGGCGAGAGCTTTGGGGTTTCGAGCGAAGGCCGTACCGTATTCACGTAGCAGCTCGCGAAAGAAGGGACAGTCGGAAGCGTTGCCCCTCATCGCTAACATGGCCGCATACTCAAGGACATTATGGGCATATCCACGGCGCACTAGGCTCGCTGCAGCCTCTGATGATGCGAAACTGGTATAGAGCAATTCTAGTGCTGTTTGAAAGACAAACTGTTGTGCGGCACTGTCGTTGAAGCCAGCCGTTGCCATCAGGGATGAGTTGCACCGGTCGTATGCGTGTGCAGAAACCTCTCCGCCAAGCGCGACCGTAGCAGCATAGCAGATAAATATGTTGAAGAGAGAGAGAAACACCCAAAGGATTCGACTGTGTGGGTGCGCTCGGCGAGGCCGCCAGTGGCGCATGAGCTGCGCACCGCGGTGTGCAAATGCCTCGCCCCAGCCCGCACTTGCAACTCGTGCTGATGCGAACGCCTTCTCGAATCACGAACAAAAGTTATTCGGGAAAAAGTGCCACAAGAGCTGGGCCAGAGAGGCACATGCGATAGCCAGCATCGGGGCCAGCTGACCCGCACGCCATGACGCTGGACCCGTTCCAGGGCGACGTTTCGGCACACAGTGCCAACACAGCGTCGCCTGGTGCGCCCCGGTGGTACTGATGCGGAAACGCTGGCGTCGCCATAGGACAGGGGCTTTGGACTCAGAATCGGACCCGGGCTCGGGTCGATGCAAACCCCGCCCTGTCGACCGGGATCAGAGCTGGTGGGCAGGTCGCCCTGGATCGAAGGGCATTCGGAACAGATTCTGCATAAAAATGGATCTTGCGGACAGGGTGTCGGTTACGCGGCATCGGTATGCAGATCGTTCAACGATCCATCCGTTTGACGGATCGGGTGTCGCGGGAATGCCCGTAGCCAGAGAGCGGACACGAGCATCTATGCTCAGAACGTCTGCTGCTCCGTCCGTTTGTCTGGTCGCGTGTCGCTAGCATGTTAGCAGTCGGGAGGAGGATGCCTGTAACGCTGGTGAGTGCTTGATATGCCACGACTCACCGCCGATAGAAGCGAAACAAGGAATGTGCGGGTGCGTTCGTTTGACGTGCTGTATGAAAGGTGACTGGAGTTCGCATTCAGTGATATTGTTCCTCTGAAGCGCTTCGGGGGCTGACAGTCTGAAAACCCGCAAAGTGTCGTCGCCAAAGCAGAAAATAAACGCAGATCCTGAAGAAAGCTTTTCGACTTGGCCGGCGCTGCGTTTCCAGATATTCGTTGCACGCGACAAACCTGCCGACTGCGAAAAGCAGTGTCTAGGCACGGACGAGGACATGAGTTCACCGGATGCGCGTGCTGATAGCCACTGGAGCAGCAGCATGCTCGTGCAACTGGGGGTATCGCTGCTTCGCAAACGCATCGAGCTGTCTGCTAGTACTTGCGTTGCACCCATGTCAGAACAGAATAGAATAGAACGAGTCCAGTCAGGGAACGCGGGAGAGCATATTCAAGTGGGAATCCCTTCCAATTGCTCTCAACGCGAGCCTTTGGGGGCGTTTTCGTC
>Ga0080006_1108142_pt1 | contig 33036 bp, 30 predicted proteins | sample RS3BMetagenome_FD_69209 | JGI IMG/M metagenome (GOLD analysis project Ga0080006, IMG submission 69209) | Ferric oxide microbial mat and aquatic microbial communities from Rainbow Spring, Yellowstone National Park, USA - RS3B (SPADES... ...
AGCGATGTTTCACGAGATTGATGAGATGTCCAGGGAAGGGTGATGAATCACGCCCTGTTCCCGACCCGTCACACCCCCGCGAGCCATCCTGACCAGGCCGGAGCGATGTTTCACGAGATTGATGAGATGTCCAGGTAAGAGTGATTCATCACGCCCCTACGGGAGAACGGATGCCCGATTTTGGTTGGAAACGTGCATTATCATGCATCCACCGCCTCGCGGCGGTGCCAGTCGGTCAGTTGCTGGTAGGCGTGGGCAATGCGTAACACGGTGGCCTCCTCGAATGGTTTGCCCGCGATTTGCAGGCCAATGGGCAGACCTGAACTTGAAAAGCCGCAAGGGATTGAGATGGCAGGCAGGCCGGAGAGATTGAAAGGCATGGTCAGGCGCAGCAATGCGACCGTCGCATTCTCCTTGACGCCATCGATTTCGATCTCCTGGCCCGCCTGCTCGGCCAGGGGCGCAGGAATGGGCAAGGTGGGCAGCACGAAGGCATCGACGTGTTGCAGGATGGAGCGCAGGCTACTGGCAAAGATGCGTCTCTCCTGCTGGGCGCGCAGGTAATCGACCGCCTTGATCTCACGTCCGAGCAGCAGGGCCGTGCGTGCCACTTCGCCGTAGCGCTCCAGCCGCTCGCTGAGCCAGCCTGTTTGCATATGCGCCAGCGTGGCCTCCGGTCGCTGCACGGTGCGATAGAGTTCCATTGTGGGGCGTGGCAACTCTACATCGATCAGCCGCGCCCCCTCCTCTTCCAGCACGTGCAGAGCCGCGCGCCATGCCTGTCGTACCTCTGCATCGAGGGGCGCGTAGAAAGCCTCCTGGGGAACGCCCAGCTTGATGTTTTGTAGCGAAAGCGGGCCGCGTCCCTCCGGCCCTGCGATTAACGTCGCGGTGGGGCTGAAGCGTGCCGGGCCGGAGACACTGTTGGGGTCGCGCGGGTCATATTTGGCAATGGCATCGAAAATAAGCGCGCAGTCTTCGGCGCTGCGAGCGATGGGGCCGGCGTGGTCGAGCGACCAGCTAAGCGGAATGATGCCATAGCAGCTTACGCGCCCGTAGGTCGGCTTGAGGCCCGTCACACCGCAACAGGCCGAGGGAATACGAATGGAGCCACCGGTGTCGGTGCCAATCGCGCCCAGGCACATGCCCGTCGCTACCGCCGCTGCCGAGCCACCACTGGAACCGCCGGGTGTGTGGTCGCGCCGCCAGGGATTGCGCGTCGGCGGACTATAAGGGCCATAGGCGAACTCAAAAGTATTGGTCTTGCCGATGAGTATGGCTCCCGCCTTACGCAACTGCTCTGTTACCATTGCGTCTTCCTGCGCAATATAGTCGTCCAGCACCCGTGACCCCGCCGTTGAGCGCACGCCTTTGACGGCGATCAGATCCTTGAGAGCGATGGGAACGCCGTGCAGCGGACTACGATAAAGACCCGTGCGCATCTCGCGCTCGGCCTGCTCCGCGTCGTTCATAGCCTGCTCACGTATGACCGTGATATAGGCTTTGATCTCGCCATCCAGCGCATCGATGCGATCCAGTGTATCGGCCACCAGTTCGGTGGGTGTGGTGAGGCCGGAGTGCAATGCTTCAGCCGCTTCTTTCAGAGAGGTGTAGAGCATCGTAATTCACCCTTTTCTTCCTGAGATATGGTGCAATATATCGGTATGATATTTGCTCTATTGTATCAGGTTTTAGGGCTTCGTTTCGTTCCTGAAAAAAGCAGGGGGCCGGTGTAGTAATGGCATGTAATTCAGACAGAGAGTATAGAACCGATTGACGTCCTCATTACGTCTTGATAGATGAGGGTACGTTTTTCCCTCTTTTATGTTGACAAAAAGCGTGACTGGTGTTATTCTTTCTGTTATAGTGAACAAGAGTTGTATGCGTAGCAAATCGTCGCTGGTGGAACTCGGTGAGACAAAGAGTTTGCTAAACTTGTGCGTTGTGTTTCATGTGAGTCCGATCAGCCGGTGACTGCGCGTGTAATGACATGCATAAGCATGTCAGAGTATCAAAAGGGAGGATTACCCACTATGCCAAAGAGAAGCTCATCCGCTCTGTCGGAGAACCAGGAGGAACTGTTTACTGTATCTGAGGTGGCAGAACGCCTGCGCGTTGATGATACCACCGTGCGCCGCTGGATCAAGAATGGTGTCCTGGATGCCATCGTATTGCCCCATGCTGGCGACAGGCAAGCCTATCGCATTCGCCGCTCGACGCTTGATCGGCTGCTCCAGCCAGCCAGCGCCAACTAGTTGTCCATGCGCAAGGTGGTGGGGATACGTGGCCAGGGAGTCTTTACATCATAAAATCCTCAATCCCGTAAAAACGCGATAATAAATTTTCACCATCGAGTAGGGGCGTGATTCATCACGCCCTGGGGGGAATTGGTGGATAAATTGTGATTTTGACGCCCTGTGGGGAATTGGCGAAGTAAATCGTGATTTTGACGCCCTGTGGGGAATTGGCGAAGTAAATCGTGATTTTGACGCCCTGGTGGGGAATTGGCGAAGTAAATTGTGATTTTGACGCCCTGGTGGGGAATTGGCGAAGTAAATCGTGATTTTGACGCCCTGTGGGGAATTGGCGAAGTAAATTGTGATTTTGACGCCCTGGTGGGGAATTGGCGAAGTAAATCGTGATTTTGACGCCCTGGTGGGGAATTGGTGGATAAATTGTGATTTTGACGCCTGGGAGAGAATTGGCGAAGTAAATCGTGATTTTGACGCCCTGGGAGGGAATTGGCGAAGTAAATTGTGATTTTGACGCCCTGGTGGGGAATTGGCGAAGTAAATCGTGATTTTGACGCCCTGTGGGGAATTGGCGAAGTAAATCGTGATTTTGACGCCCTGGTGGGGAATTGGTGGATAAATTGTGATTGATCACGCCCTGTGGGGAATTGGCGAAGTAAATTGTGATTTTGACGCCCTGGTGGGGAATTGGCGAAGTAAATTGTGATTTTGACGCCCTGGGAGGGAATTGGTGGGCAGGCAGGGCGTGATGAATCACGCCCCTACGGGTTTCGTTTGAAAAATTTATTATTACGTGTTAATCTCTATCTATCCTTGCCTGCGAAAGCGCACTGGGGACTTACACATTTTTTCCTACTCAGCAAGGAAGGGGGGCGCAAAGTCGGCTAACTATGCTATAATTGCCACAAATCAGGTGTTCTAACCCGGTATCAGCCGGGAGAACTGCATACGCCCGGCAAGCGAGAGAGGTGAAAGAGTTAGCCCATGGTTATTGGGAAAATCGTAAAATCAGATTCACATATCAGCTATGTGTGCCGCATTTTTGGCCCACACGAGGTTGGGGACGAACCAACACCGGCAGATTATGCCTTTGGACGCTTCGTGCGCATCGCGGTGCGCGCAGGCCAGAACGACGTGGCCACGCTCTCGCCGCTCAATCGTTTGTCAGGCATCAGCCAGGAGCCGGTGACTTACGCAGTAGGCGTGATTTATGACACTATTTTGCAGAACCCAGACTACGGTATGCTGGGGCCACGCCTCTCTAATGAGACACAGGTCGAACTCTTCTCACCCGATTATTTAGCCGAGAAGGCCGTGCTGATCTACATTATGATCCTGGGCATGATGGAGCAGCGTATCGTCCCTGGCAGCAACGTCGAATTCCTCTCGGTCATGCATGGCGTACCGTCGCTCGCGCTGGAACTGGATAGCGAAATCGAAACCATGATCGATGATGAGGTGCGCGCCTTCCACTACTTCAGCGACGCTAATCAGCCGGAGCGCGGCTCCTATCTGCACATGGGCTATCTGCCTCACATTATCGCTCAGCGCAACAGCCTTTTACCAATGGTGACGCTGCGTATTATTGATCAGTTAGAACAACTCTTTCCACAAAATCACGCCCTGCTCTCCATCGTGAAACGCAACTTCGCATGGCGTCTCAAGGTTGAGACTGCCGGTTAACTATGTGTAGCGGGCAGGACGACCACAAGAGTTGCTCCTACTCTATACGAGCCATTGCGCACGACGGGTATGGGGGTGACTCTTGCGGTCTCCCTGTCCTGATAGGCTTACTATGGTGATATCCCTGATGGGTATCATGGGCAAAAGGATGAGATAGCTATGCTCACAGAGAACTATGCCGCGCCATTGCAACGCAAAGCCGTTGGCATCACCAAAGGGCCGGGCGAGACGACGCATGAATATACTTTTGTTACACGTGATGAAGAGCAACAACTGAAGAACGGCGAATATGTTTATTATGAGCTGAACAGTGCCGAGTTGGCCGAGCAGAACAGCCATAGCACAACCCGCCGCGTACTCGGTCGCATTCTCAAGCGCGTGCCGCTCAAGCTGTATCCCGATACCTTCCTGGCCGAGCCGGAGATCGTGCCCTCGCAGGTGGCGTCGCTGGTCGGCTATGATGACCGCGCCAACGACCTCTTCGAAATCCATGTCGCCATCATGGGTTATTACGATGCTCCCACCGGCTCGTTCATCAACCCCTGGATTCCGCCGCAGTCCGGCAAACAGATCTATCTCGCCGACGACCAGATGCTCTCTGAAATTTTGAGCCGCAAGCGCGACAGGCAGCCCGGCTCGGCCACTATCGGCTCCCTGCTCACACGTGCTCCCGGCGCGGTGCCCATTGTCCTCTCCGTCAAGGATGTGGTCAGCACGCACATGGCGATAATCGCCAGCACGGGCGCAGGCAAAAGCTATCTCGCCAGTGTCTTGATCGAGGAACTGATGCAGCCGCACAACAAGGCCTGTGTGCTGGTCGTTGACCCACACGGCGAATATGGCACCTTGGAGCAGATTGCCAGTTTCCCTCAGTTTGCCAGTGAGAGCACCGGACGCGGCAGCGGCTACCGGGCGCAGGTGCGTATCTACAAGCCGGAGCAGGTCAAGGTGCGTATCTCGACGCTGAACATGGGTGATATGCGCCAGTTGCTCACTGAGATGACCGAAAAGCAGCAATATTTGCTGGGCCGAGCACTGAGAAAAGTCAATGAGAGCGCGCACGGCTCTATCTGGGGCGTGGCGGCCCTGAAAAAGGCTATCCGTGAGGTTGCCAGACAGAAGAGTGAGGACGAAGAGGGTGGCGATGATTCGACGACGGTGCGCGCTCTGGAGTGGCGCATCGAGCAGCGTTTCGAGCATAGCTTCACCTTTGATGACACCCAACACCTGGACCTGCCCGAAATCTTCAAACCCGGTCAGTGTACCGTGCTGCAACTGAACGAGATTGACGAGCGCGATCAGCAGGTCATCGTCGCTACGCTGCTGCGCCGCCTGTATAAGGCGCGCATGGACACGGAGCGCGGCAAGGTGCATGCCGGTGAGTTCTATTTGCCCTATCCCGTCTTCGTGCTGCTGGAAGAGGCCCACCACTTTGCCCCTGGCGGAGCGGAGGTGGTCTCAACGGCTATTCTGAAGCAGGTGCTGGCGGAGGGCCGCAAGTTCGGTATCGGTGTCGGCCTTATCAGCCAGCGCCCCGGCAAGCTGGATGCTGATGTGCTGAGCCAGTGTCAGACACAGTGCATTATGCGTATCGTCAATGAGATCGACCAGAAGAGTGTGGCGGCAGCTATCGAGGGCGTCGGACGCGACCTGCTGGACAACCTGCCCGCACTCTCCAAAGGTCAGGTCATCGTGGCGGGCGCGGCTGTCAACACACCCGTGATCTGTCGCGTGCGCCCGCGTATCACACAACATGGCGGCGAGAGCAAGGACGCCCCGGCTATGTGGCAACAGTACTTCAGCCAGGAGGAGCAGGAGAGCCGCAAACGCAGCGAGGCTCCGCTCAGCAACAACAATCGCGGCTTCAACCTGCTGAAATAAGGATTGGTGTAGCATGACCCATCGCGTCTCACTCTTCACGCTGGTGATTCTTGCGCTGCTGGCGTGGGGAGGGTTATTGCTCTATACGCGCTTCGTTGCGCCCGGCTCATTCTTCGCGTTCGCAGTCTTTTTTGCGCTGCTTATCGTGGCCTTGACCTGCACGCTGACGCCCGTGACCTATGCTATCGGGTCGCGGCTGATCAACGTCTATCACTATCGGGCCACCATCAAATACGCCTTGCGTCAGGCGCTGCTGCTCTCACTGGCCATCGAACTTAATCTGCTGCTACGCGCCCTGCATAGCTGGAACATCATAGTTGGTATCGTGCTATTTATTGCAGCTATTATTGTAGAAATTCTGTTATTGGCGCGTAAATAATGCGAAAACGACATATCACTATCATTCGTCCCGGTGCGCTCGGTGATAGCCTGCTGACCTTCCCGATCATGCGAGCCTTGAAGAACGCACAACCCTCACACATCACCTTTGTGAGCAATGCCGCCGTGCTGCCGCTCGCGCAGGCATGGGGCGTGGCTGATGTCGTCTACGACTATAGCGACCCGTGTTGGAGCGAACTTTTCGCCGATCAAGGTATCCAATCGCCCGTTTTGCAAACCCTGTTTGCCAACTGTGACCTTATCATTTGCTGGTTGCGTGATCCCGATGGCGTCGTGCAGCACAATCTGAATGCAATAGCGATTGGGCAGATTATCGTGGCTCCCGGACGCCCGGCGGAGGGACAGTGCATCCATATCGTAGACTATCTGGCGCAAACAATAGGTTTAAGTGATGTGGTGAAAATGGAACCGATGAGCAGGGCGAGTGAGAGGGTCTCCCCCACTGTATACGGGCTTATCACGCACAGTGGGTATGGTAGAGACGACCCTCTCACTCGCCCTGCCCTGTTTGTCTGTCCCGGTGGTCGTGCAGCTCCGCTGGCTATTCATCCCGGCAGCGGTGGAGCGCGTAAATGCTGGCCCATCTCATCGTTCGCCGAACTCATCCAGCGCCTCTGGCAACAGGCTATTCCCGTGCTATTGCTGGGTGGGCCAGCCGATCATGAACGTATAGCCACCTTACAGCAAATGCTGTTGGCCCCAGAGGTAGATATGCTAACAATGCTGGTTGATGCGCCGTTACTAGAGGTTGCAACGGCTTTGCAGGGGTGTAGAGGATACATAGGCAACGACTCCGGCATTACACATCTTGCCGCTATGACAGGCATTCCTGTGGTTGCGCTCTTCGGGCCAAGCGACCCTGTTGTCTGGCGACCGGTTGGCCCGCACGTGACTATACTCTATGAAACCGTGCTGAACAATCTGCCTGTGGAGCGGGTGTGGCAGGCTACTCAGGCTACAGGAGATTCACGCGAGATGCCCCTACAATGAAAACCCTGCAAAACAGCTAGCTATCATTGTAGGGGCGTCCTATTTATTTACCTCGTCTTATTTGTATGAGCTTACGCCGCTTACGCCCGTGCGTAGAGAGCGGGAACATTATAGAAGGCGCTAAAACCGGCGTAACGCGCCGTTTCGGTGCCCAGTTCATCCTCAATGACCAGCAGGCGGTTGTATTTGGCGACGCGCTCGCTACGCGCTGGCGCGCCGGTCTTGATCTGTCCCGCGTTGGTGGCAACGACAAGGTCGGCAATCGTGGTGTCCTCGGTTTCGCCGGAGCGATGCGAGATCACGGCGGTGAAGGCGGCGCGTTTCGCCATCTCGATGGCATCCATCGTCTCCGTCAGCGTGCCGATCTGATTGAGCTTGATGAGGATGGAGTTAGCCGAGCGCTCCTCGATGCCGCGCCGCAGACGCTTCGTGTTAGTGACGAAGAGATCATCGCCGATCAGTTGAACGCGGTTGCCCAGTCGTTCGCGCAGGATGGCCCAGCCTTCCCAGTCATCCTCTGCCAGACCGTCTTCGAGCGAGATAATGGGATATTCGCCGATCCACTGCTCGTAGAGGTCTACCATCTCGTGCGCGGTCAGCGTGCGACCCTCGCGCGCCAGCACATATTTGCCATTCTCATAGAACTCGCTTGAGGCGGGGTCGAGGCCCAGGCAGATGTCGCGGCCAGCTTTGTAGCCCGCCATGTCAATGGCGGCTAGAATAACCTCTAACGCCTCGCGGTTGGAACTGAGCGAGGGGGCAAAACCGCCTTCGTCGCCGACGTTGGTGTTCAGCTTCTTCTGGTGCAGCACCTTCTTGAGCGATTGATAGACCTCGGAACCCATACGCAGGGCCTCGCGGAAGGTCGCCGCACCCACCGGTAGAATCATGTACTCCTGCATATCGGTCGAGTTATCGGCGTGTTTGCCACCGTTCAAAATATTCATCATCGGCACGGGCAGGATGCGCGCGGCTACCCCGCCGATATAGCGGTAGAGTGGCTGACCCTGCGCATTCGCCGCCGCTTTGGCCACGGCCAGCGAGGCCCCCAGAATGGCATTTGCGCCGAGCTTACTTTTATTGGGCGTGCCGTCGAGCGCAATCATCACGTCGTCGATCATCGACTGATCGGTGGCGTCCAATCCTACCAGCGCCTCGCTGATCAGGTCGTTCACGTTAGCGACCGCGTTGAGAACGCCCTTGCCGCCGTAGCGAGCCTTGTCACCGTCGCGTAACTCGACCGCTTCGTGTGCGCCGGTCGATGCGCCGGAAGGCACTGCCGCGACGCCGCGTGCGCCGCCCATCAGCAGCACCTCTACCTGCACGGTTGGATTGCCGCGTGAGTCAAGAATCTCACGCGCGGTAACTTCCTCAATGGTCGTAATATCGTTGCTGTTGTTTGGCATTGTTCAAAACACTTCCTTTCACCATCATTCGTCATGTTTCTGCTGTTTCAATGGAAATATATTCGCGCACCGTGCATGTGACAATGTATCGCACCCTTTGAACAGATTGGCAAGCAAAAAGGGTGTGATGATGAAATTTCACCCTCGATCTTGACACTCCCGTAGGGGCGTGATTGATCACGCCCTGTTGGCCCATCGCACAGCGCTCAGGGCGTGACCAATCACGCCCCTACAGGTTCATCGCACAGCGCTCAGGGCGTGATCAATCACGCCCTGCTGGCCCATCGCACACGCTCTCAGGGCGTGATCAATCACGCCCCTACGGGGCCATCGCACAGCGCTCAGGGCGTGATCAATCACGCCCCTACGGGGTCATCGCACAGCGCTCAGGGCGTGATCAATCACGCCCCTACGGGCCATCGCACAGCGCTCAGGGCGTGATCAATCACGCCCCTACGGGCCATCGCACAGCGCTCAGGGCGTGATCAATCACGCCCCTACGGGTCTATCGCACAGCGCTCAGGGCGTGATCAATCACGCCCCTACGGGCCATCGCACAGCGCTCAGGGCGTGATCAATCACGCCCCTACGGGCCATCGCACAGCGCTCAGGGCGTGACCAATCACGCCCCTACGGGGTCATCGCACAGCGCTCAGGGCGTGACCAATCACGCCCCTACGGGGTCATCGCACAGCGCTCAGGGCGTGATCAATCACGCCCCTACGGGGTCAGGGTATTACAATCGTTCGATGATAGTGGCAATACCCTGACCGACACCGATGCACATGGTCGCCAGACCAAAGCGCCCGCCGCGCCGCTCCAGTTCGTAGAGCAGGGTGGTAAGGATGCGCGCGCCGCTACAACCGAGCGGGTGCCCCAGCGCAATCGCGCCGCCATTGACGTTCAGCTTCTCAGTGTCTATCTCCAGTTCGCGTGCGCACTGCAAGGTCTGTGACGCGAAAGCCTCGTTCAACTCGATCAGGTCCATGTCGTTGATGCTCATGCCTGCGCGTTGCAGCACCTTACGGGTGGCATAGATGGGGCCGAGGCCCATGTATGCGGGGTCTACCCCGGCCACCGCCGAAGCCACGATACGTGCGCGTGGACGCAGACCAAGCTGTTGCGCTTTGCTGCTCGCCATCAGCACGAGCGCCGCCGCCCCGTCGTTGATGCCCGCCGAGTTGCCCGCTGTTACGCTGCCGCCCTTGCGAAAGGCCGGTTTGATCTTTGCCAGCGCCTCTAATGAGGTATCGGGGCGTGGATGTTCGTCCAGTGCAACCAGGACCGGCTCGCCCTTCTTCTGCGGTATCGGCACCGCGACGATCTCCTGAGCAAACACGCCGGAGCGCTGCGCCGCCACCGCGCGTTGATGGCTGCGCAAGGCCCACGCATCTTGTTCTTCGCGGCTGATCTTATACCGCTCGGCCACGTTCTCTGCCGTCTCGCCCATGCTATAGGGATAGTGCATCTCGGCCAGTTTGGGATTGACGAAGCGCCAGCCAATCGTGGTATCGTAAATAGTTGCCGAGCGGCTAAAGGCCGTCTCTGCCTTACCCATCACAAAGGGCGCGCGCGTCATGCTCTCCACTCCACCGGCCACAAAGGTGTCGCCCATGCCGGTCTGGATGGCCTGCGCGGCGCTATTCACCGCCTGCAAGCCGGAGCCACACAAGCGATTGACCGTCTGGCCCGCGACCTCTAGCGGAAAACCGGCCAGCAAGAGTGCCATGCGCGCGACATTGCGATTGTCCTCGCCCGCCTGGTTGGCACAGCCCATGATAACATCTTCAACCATGGCCGGTTCGATGCCCGCACGGCGCACCGCTTCTGCGATCACCAGCGCCGCCAGATCGTCGGGTCGCACATCTTTCAACACACCGCCGTAGCGCCCGATGGGTGTGCGCACCGCCGAGAGAATAACGGCGTCTTCCATTGCTACTCCTTTCATTCTATTGTGTTGTGAACACGACCAATCGTGTTCCGGCGGATCGTGTTCGTGGAGAAGCTCTAGCGGCCTTTGAACTCAGGGGGACGTTTCTCGATGAAGGCGCGCATGCCCTCGCGCATGTCTTCGGTGGCAAAGAGCAGGAAGAAGTTCTTGCGCTCGATCTCCAATCCTTCGCTCAGCGAGGTCTCGAAGGCGGCCAGCACGGCCTCTTTGCCCAGGCGCACAGCGACCGGCGGACGCTCCGCCACCACTTTCGCCAGCTTGATGGCCTCGTTGAGATGCTCGCCCTTTGGCACCACGCGGTTGACCAGGCCGTGCGCGGCCATCTCTTGCGCGGTAAACGGCTCACCCGTTAGCACCATCTCCATCGTGCGAAACTTGCCGAAGGTGCGGGCCAGCCGTTGCGTGCCGCCCGCGCCGGGGATGACGCCGATCTTGATCTCCGGCTGGCCGAAGCGCGCGTTCTCCGAGGCCACGATCATGTCACAGTGCATCGCCAGTTCGCAGCCGCCGCCAAAGGCGTAGCCACCGACTGCCGCAATCATCGGCGTGTGGATGCGACGAATGCGCTCCCAGTTCTCGAAGCTGCCCAGCATCATATCAATCGGCGACTTATCCGACATCTCTTTGATATCTGCGCCTGCTGCGAAGGCTCTATCACCCGCACCTGTCAGCACGATACAGCGCACTGCCTCGTCACGATCCAGTTCTTCCAGCGCCGTTGCCAGTTCGCCCACCAGCGTGGTGTTCAGCGCATTTAGCTCTTTCGGTCGGTTCAGGGTGACGATAGCAATGGGTTCCTGCCGTTCAACCAGTATATATTGATACTCTGCCATAGTTCTCCCTCAAATGACACATCTACAGCGACATGTCCTGCTGTTCAAAGCGACGAAAATAGACGCTATAGTATATCACCCAAAGATGGGCGCTGGGAGAACGCAAGTAGAAAGAACACCAACAAAGCGCGCGCACGGGAGCCTGCGCGCTTCTCAGCTACTTTTAATCTGTCAGGTGCTATACTTTCTAAGTGTTAAGAATACGTATACTTGCTTAACGGAGAATAATAAGCACATGAGTAACTCTATGCCTCGGCGTCAATTCACTACGAATACTATGATCTATGACGCAGCTACTCAGCCTATGCCGCGCGTGAAGCAACTGATGAAAAAGGTGCCTGAAGTCACCGCCATTTTCTGGGTTATCAAGTTGCTCACCACCGCGATGGGCGAATCCACTTCTGACTACCTGGTCTTCCACATCAATCCGTATGTCGCGGTAATCACTGGATGCGTGGGTCTGATCGTTTCGCTGGTGCTGCAATTGATGGTACGGCGATATATTCCGGCGGTCTACTGGTTCGCCATCGTGATGGTTGCCGTTTTTGGTACGATGGCCGCCGATGTGCTACACGTCGTCATAGGCATTCCCTATCTCGTATCAACCACCTTCTTTGCTATCACGCTTGCTATCGTCTTCGTAGCCTGGTATGTGAGCGAGAAAACGCTGTCTATCCACAGCATCTACACCCGACGCCGCGAACTATTTTACTGGGCCACAGTTATGGCCACCTTCGCGCTCGGCACGGCTGCCGGTGATATGACCGCCTCAACGCTTGGCCTGGGCTACTTCGCATCGGCCATCCTGTTTGCTGTGTTGTTTGCGTTACCGGCTGTGGGCTACTTCTTGTTCGGCCTGAACGAAGTCTTTGCCTTCTGGTTCGCTTATGTCATCACGCGCCCGCTCGGTGCCTCTATCGCCGACTGGCTTGGCAAACCGCCCAGCATCAGCGGCCTCGGCTTCGGCGATGGGCGGATCAGCCTGATTCTCACCGTTTTCATCGTCATCCTCGTCGGCTACCTGACGGTGACACAGAACAAACGTCTCAAGAGTTGACATAGGGCGTTTGTTCTTGTTAGGATAAAGACGAAAATATGGGTGAGAGATATAAAGCCAATGGAAAGTATCATGGAAATATATCGCCAATCGTCAGGGCATTCGTTAACATGTGGGGCGTTGTTTGCGGGTGCCGGTGGCTTTGCTGTCGGTTTTAGCTTCGCGGGTTTTACCCCTCTCTTTTTTAATGAGATCGACCAGCAAGCTGCCAGTACCTTTAGCCTCAATTTCCCGCAAACGCTCCCTTTTGTTTGTCCAATTCAAGAACTGACCGCGCAGCATATTCGTGATGAATGTCCTTTTACTGAAGACCTCGACGTAATGATCGGTGGCCCACCCTGTCAAGGTTTTAGTATTAACGCCCCCTTGCGTCGTAGCGATGACCCACGCAATAGCCTTTTTCAGCATTATGCTCGCCTGGTGTTGGAAGGCTTGCGCCCAAGGTTTATTGTGATGGAAAATGTTCCGGGGCTTCTCTCGCTAGATCAGGGTAAGACACTAAAAGCAGTTATCAGCGCATTTGAGCAGTCCGGCTATAAAGTTATTTTTCATATTCTTAATGCCGCCCATTATGGGGTGCCGGAAGAACGTTGGCGACTCTTCATTCTTGGTACGCGCCTGACCGATATTAAGCTTTCGTTTCCATCTCCCACTCATTATAGCTATCAACGTCCTAATTTTACCGGCGGACGTGACTACACATTCTCATATGCCATCAAAGCTCAACAGCAATCGCTCTGGTATACCGATCTGCTCCCCTCTATCACAGTTGGAGAGGCCATTGATGATCTGCCCCCCATTCCATCGGGTGGTGGTGCTTATGAGATGGATTACACTACTGAGCCGCACAATTCGTATCAGCGAAGATTGCGTGCCGATGCTCAGAAGCTTTATAATCATGAATGTGGTAATGTAAGTGAGATTAATCTTGAACGTATGAAATATGTACTTCCAGGGGGGTCATGGCGCGACATTCCCTTTGACCTTTTACCCAAAGGGATGCAGAGAGCCAGACGTAGCGATCATACCAGACGCTATGGGCGTCTCGAACGTAACGGCATATCCGGCACGATCCTGACCAAATGTGATCCTCATTGGGGAAGCTTCTTCCACTACGAGCAGAACCGCGTTATCAGTATCCGTGAAGCTGCCCGTATCCAATCATTTCCCGACTGGTTCCGCTTTACAGGTACAAAGGGTGAACAATACCGCCAGGTAGGCAACGCTGTTCCGCCACTGCTGGCCTATGCTATTGCGCATCATATCAAAAATCTGCTCGCTACGTCCCAGGAAAAGAGTGCTATATATGCCACGAGCCAGAGGTAATGACCTTTGTGAGATATTTGGTTATGCACCAGATGATTTCACCGAAGCTGCTCAAAAACAACGCGCCAGTCAGTTATGCCCGTTTATACCTACACGTTGTATCAAGCATAGTCATCCTCAACAGGGGCAGGTAACAGTCTACGGCTCTTGTAGCGTGGTCAATAAAACAAAAAACGGCACCGAAGAAATTATTATTTGTCCCCAGCGTCTCTATGCTAATGAATATCAGGTGTTAAAGTCTATTGTGTATGATGCGCTGCAAACCACTCTTCCATTTTATACCGCCGATATATTTGCTCAGTACAAGAGGGTACAGCAGTTGCCTGATGAGTACATAGTCATTCTAGGGCATAATTCGGGTAAAGAGATTGCGCTATCTAATCCTGGGTTTATCTCTCTAAGTTTGGACTGGGTTCTGGCACATATTGTTGCAGATACAGTGCAGGAAATTTTTCCTTGTGAGGTGCAGAGCATCGATATTACTGGCAACTACTATGCGAACTGGTTAGCCTATCAGCAAAGAAAAAAGGAGATACCAGACTCAGAACATGGCATGAATTGGGCCAATGTCTGGAAACGTCTCATTCCTCAAATTATTCTGAAAGGTGCTATTGCATCTACATCAGCATTGTGCAAATATGGATTCTACTTTATTGTTCCTGATAGAGTTTTTCGTCAGTTTGAGAAGCTGGTTGGCGAAGTAATACCTCTTAGCCATGCAGAAAAAGGGTGTCTCACTGTAGTAACTTATGAACTTGGGCTGCCGGTTTCCCCAGGCGCGATTCGTTCCCTTGTACAGAAACGTATTGTAAGAATGCGACTTACTGATTTTGCGGCAGCTTTTGCTTCTGGCAAGCAACTTCCCTCCGGCGCACAACTAGATGATGCAGTTAAAAGAGTATTGGAGAGTTTGTAATAACATTGTTTGTGTCAAGAAACAATGGGGTGCGGGCTTGAGCCAGCGTAGACCGCACCGAAAATGCAAGCCCACACCCCATCACTATGGAAAAACGTGTCTAAACACTACTCCTGACGGATTACATGCTGCCGGTTCTGGCCGTCTCTTGCAGACCCAATTCCTTGATGGCCTGCTCGCGCAGCTTGAACTTCTGTACCTTGCCGCTGGCCGTCATAGGAAACTCGGTCACGAACTGGAAATAGCGCGGGATTTTCTGATGGCTGATCTGGCCGCGACAATAGGCGCGCAGCTCCTCTTCCGTGACCTGTACTCCCTCTTTGGAACGTACCACTGCCAGAATCTCCTCACCGAAGAAGCTGTCGGGCACGCCCACGATCTGCACATCGGCTACTTTGGGATACCGAATGAGAAATTCTTCTAGCTCGCGTGGATAGATGTTCTCGCCACCCCGAATGATCATCTCTTTGAGCCGTCCTACAATTCTGACGTAGCCCTGGTTATCCATCGTGGCAATGTCGCCCGTATGGAGCCAGCCGTCGTGGTCGATGGTCTCCGCCGTCTTCTCCGGCATATGGTAGTAACCCTGCATGACCAGGAATCCGCGGCAACACAGTTCGCCCGTTTCATCGCATGGCACAAGCGTGCCGGTTGCGGGATGGATGATCTTGACCTCGACGTGGGGCAACGGTAGCCCGACCGTGGCGGCCTTGAGTTCAAAACTGTCATCGGGTATGGTGAGCGTGATCGCGCCCGCCGCCTCTGTCTGTCCATAGACGACCGCTACATCTGCGCCGATGCGCTCCTTGACCTGCTCCATAACGTAGACCGGCACCGAGGCCGCACCACTGACAATAATGCGCATGGAGGAGAGGTCGTACTTATCGAAATCGGGATGCTGGAACATCGCCAGCAGCATGGTAGGTACCGCCCCCGTCATGGTGCAGCGATTAGTGCTAATCACCTGCATCATCTTGAGCGGCTCAAACGCGATGAGCGGGTAGAGCGTAATGCTTTTAGCGAGCGCGCCAAGTACCGCCAGCACGCAGCCACCGACGTGGAAGAAAGGCATCACGCAGCAACTGCGATCCCCCTCTTTGACGCCCATACGCTCGACAAAGGCCAGCGCGTTGTTAATGATGCCATAATGGCTTAGCACCGCACCCTTCGGAAAGCCGGTCGTGCCGGAAGTGTACTGTATCATGGCGGCATCATGTGGCCGAACTTCAGCCTGCCGCTGGTAGACCAGTTCATCATCGATCTGTTCGCCTTGCGCAATCAATTCGCGGAAAAGGGCGGGTCGCCAGTCCTGTGTGGCATCCAGCGGGCCGGTCAGACCTCTTGGGGGCATACCAATCAGGCAGACATAACGTAACGCGGGCAATCGGCTATCGCTCACCTCGCCATAGTGGGTGCCAGGGGTGGTGAGCGCGCGCACAGTAGCGATGCAATCGTGGTCGCGCACACGCGCCATGAAGAACAGCGCGACCACATCGCCCTGTCTCAATACGTACTCCAGGTCGTGCTGCCGATAAGCCGGATTGATTGTGACCAGCACCAGACCAAGCTTCGCGGCGGCCATTTGCAATAGCAGCCATTCAGGAAGGTTGGGTGCCCAGACGGCGATATGCTCGCCCTTTTTGAAGCCGCGCGCGATCAGGCCGCGCGCGACGGCATTTGTCAGGTCACGAAATTGCTGGAATGTCCAGTGAATGTCCAGTGCGCCAGCAAATTCGGGGTAGCAGGAATAAACAATTGCATCACGGGTAGGAAATTGCGCGGCGCGTTGGTCGAGCAGATCACCAACGGTCGTTTCCAGTAGAGGGCTGGTCGTCTCGGCCTGCCAGTACGACAGACCACCTCTGGTCATGCCCATATGCTTGCTCCTTTGGAGAATAGTGAGGATTTTAAGAGAGCAACAACCATGAGTACCGTAACAATAGTACATGGTGAGAAATCGGACTGTCAAGCTTCGGTGTGATACAATCTCAACGGAACCTTGCATGGGTTCAGTCCCCAGGCAGCCACGTTGGCCGCCTGCATATTTATTCAGCATACAAAGGAGTACGTCTATGGCAGAGAACACGTTTAAGAAGAGCAGCATTACGAGCGCCGCCGCTCAGCGCATGATTGCTGCCGCCGAGGCGAAGGCCAGAGAGATGGGCAAGCCGATGTGCATTGCCATCTGTGACGAAGACGGCACGCTCAAAGCCTTCAGCCGCATGGACGGCGCGCCGCTGTTGAGCGTGCAGATCGCGCAAGATAAAGCCTATACCGCCATCAGCTTTAGCATGGCAACCCACGAGTGGTTCGAGTTCGTTAAAAATGATCCCCCCCTGCTGCATGGCATCATCAAAACGGATCGCCTGATCGTCTTCGGCGGCGGCTTCCCCATCAGCACCGACGAGGGCATCATCGGCGGCATTGGCGTCAGTGGGGGCCACTGGACAGACGACATGGAGGTCGCAAAAGCTGGTCTGGCCGCTCTGTAGGGCATCCACCGGTGGCAAACGCACCCGGCGCTTGCCCTGTTCGTCATAGTGCTAACAATTCGGGAATATCTTACAAAATGTAAGTGTTGCCAGAAGTAGAATCTTGCTGACGGCTTTTTGCTGTCATGCATGTTCATTCTCATCAAGGGGAGACTTACTTCATGGCAACACAAATGATGCAAGCGATACAGGTACATGATTACGGGGATGCCGATCAGCTCAAGCTGGAACGTATTCCGCGACCGGAGCCACAGGAAGGTGAGGTGCTGGTGCGTGTCCATGCGGCGGGCGTCAACCCGGTGGATTGGAAGATTCGCGCAGGCTGGATGAAGGATTTTCGTCCCTCAACCTTTCCTTATGTGCCCGGAGCAGATCTGGCCGGTGTGGTAGAGCAGGTCGGGCCTGGCGTCACCGCGTTTCAGCCTGGGCAGGCGGTCTTTGGCCGCAGCTCTAAGGGGTCATATGCTGAATACGCCATCGCTCCGGCAAATGCGCTCGCGCTCAAACCCAAAACCCTGAGTTTTGATGAAGCGGCAACCATTCCCATCGGCGCGACAACCGCGTGGCAAGGCCTCTTCGATTACGGAAATCTGCAAGCCGGTCAGCGCGTGCTGGTGCTGGGCGGAGCCGGCGGCGTGGGCCTCTTTGCCGTGCAATTCGCGCGCTGGAAAGGCGCTCATGTGATCGCTACAACTTCCACTAAAAATGTAGATTTCGTGCGTTCCCTGGGCGCAGAAACGGTGATTGACTACACAAAGACGCGCGTGGAAGACGAGGTTCGAGACATAGACCTGGTATTTGATAGCGTTGGCGGTGCGGTGCTTGCCAGTGTCTGGCCCACGCTGAAACGGGGCGGCACCCTGGTCGAGATTGCCGGTCAGCCCGACGAGGCGAAAGCGCGCGAACTTGGTGTGCGTATCGCACGTTTCTCGGCCCAGGTCAACAGCGAGTTGCTAAGCACCTTCGCGCGCCTGATCGACGAGGGTCAGATCAAGGTCACAGTCGGCGCAGTCTTTCCGCTCAGCGAGGCCGCGCAGGCTCAAAAACTCTGCGAAAGTGGCCACGGTCGTGGACGTATCATCCTGCATATCGCGTAAGTAACACGACGAACATTTAATATAGTGTGTAATCGTTGTAAGACGAGGCGACCGTGAGGATAGTCCTCTGTAATGACGCGTTGCTGGTCATTATAGGGGTACGTCCTCGCGGTCGCCTTGTTCTTGCTGATGCCCTTGCTCGTTATACTCGTCTCATCCTCTTCTCAATTACTGATTGCTCTGTGATCAATAGGAGGCCAACGTGGTCGTAATGAACTTTGTGGAGAAGGCCAACGCCCATCGCCTGGTAAGCAAAGTGCTGGACGAGTACAAACGTACCGGCAAAGCCACAACGCGCCTGGCCCCCAACGTCACGCGCGTGCTGGACGCGGAGACGCAGAGCGCGCTGGAGCAACTTGCTCAGGGGCAGTCCATCTCTCAGGAGCAGGTCAAAGTCATCAGCAACAAAACGCGCCACCTGACCCAACGTCTGGATGGAAGCATATAGAGCCTCTACTGCGAGACGACCTCCAGGCTGCGCCCTGTACTCTTGGGGCCAAGAAAGCCCACGTCCAGGCAGAGAATCGCCATGATGATCGCGGCACCGATAAACACGGTTACGGGACCGGAAGTGTGTAACAACGGCACCGCCACGAAGGGCAGCACTGCACTGGTGACGCGGCTCAGGCTGTAGGCAATGCCGACGGCAGTACCGCGCATGCGCGTTGGGAAGATTTCCGCCTGGTAGATGTGAAACGAGTTGGAAAAGATATTGCTGACTGTTGTGAGCAGGAAACCGGCGGCGACAATCAGTGGTACCGCTGTGGCGAAGCCGAAGATCAGGCCAAAGATACCAATGCCCACTGCCGAACTGACAATCAGCCATTTGCGCTCGAAACGCTCCACAATTGGCACAGAGAGCAGTGAGCCAAGCGGATAGCCCAGGAAGATGAGCGCTGTGTAGCTGAGCGTGGTCACGACGCTGAAGCCTTTGGCAACCAGCACGACCGGGGCCAGCGAGCCAAAACCGTAGTAGCCGACGGTCTGCAAAATCTGGAAAATCCATAGCATGGTGGTACGGCGCGCGTAGGGGCCGCTGAAAATCTCCGAGATGGGTGCGTGTTCCTGCGGCTCGACCACGACCGGCGTCGGCGCAGGCAGTTCTTTCATGCCGGTTTCGCGCATGGCCCACTCCTCAATTTCTTTCATCGTCTTCTCGGCAGCGTCCATGTCGCGGTGCGTCTCATACCAGCGCGGGGACTCCGGCAGCCTGCGCCGCAGGAACCAGACGATGAGAGCGCCCAGTGCGCCGATGACGAGTAGCCAGCGCCAGCCCGGTATACCCAGAAAATGATACTGCACGACCAGCTTGCCCACGAAGCCCGCCAGCGGTACACCGAGGAAACCAAAGGTATACGACCAGGCCGTGTAGCGTCCGCGCGCATTTTTGGGGATCAACTCACCCATGTAAATGTCCGTCAGCGGCGGCTCCGCGCCCAGCCCGATACCGGCCAGAAAACGAAAGATGATCACGAGAAGATAGGCAGTTGAGAAGGCCGCGAGAAGCGAGAAGACCGAGTAGATCAGCAGGTTAATCATGTACATGGTACGCCGACCGATATAGTCGGACACGATACCCAGAACACTGGCCCCCACAAACATGCCGATGAAGCCGGAAGCAATCACCAGCGCCGTTTGCACTGCATTGAGGTGGAAGATAGGAGTCAGTACCGCGCCCAGCAAGCCGCCGAGGAAGATGTCGTAGAGGTCGAAGAAGGTGCCGATGCCCAGCACAAAGGCCAGCCAGCGATGCAAGGAGAAGAGCGGTAGACGGTCAATGCGCGATGCAATCGTGACCTGCGGATTTGCAGCAGTTGCCATAGGTGTATCTCCATGAGGGTTCTAGTTAGAAACTGATACAACATTGGATCACATTCAGAACACATGGCAATACATCATGTCATACGTTTCTCACCTCCTTACACCTGCCACTGAGACATATGATTAAGGTGGACAGGCATGTTCTGATGAGAAGAGTAGCACGTCAAGGCTGAGTACGTCAAGCAGTTCAGAAGATGCTGGTGCGCTGTTATCAACACAAGAGAGCGTGGCAACAATTGCGTTGTTGCCACGCTCTCTTGTAATCTCATTGCCACATTGGCGGTTTTGCGGTCGATGGGCTACGAGCGGATATCCTCAAGCATAGAGAGGTTGATGAAGAGGTCGCAACTCTGGCGCAGGGTGGCCGACATGGCCTCATCGAAAGCCGCGACCTCGACGCGCACTCCATGATCGGAACAGTAGTCCAGCATGGGCATGAAGTCGCTATCGCCGCTGACCAACACGATACAGTCTACAGCGCGTCCTTCTACCAGGCGCACGACATCCATGCACAGGTCCAGATCGAGGTCAGCCTTCTTGGCACCGCTGGCGAAGGTCTTGTAGTTCTTGGTGGTGATGCGATAGCCGAGACCTTTGACCGCTTGCAGGAACATCTGCTCGTCGCCGGCCTGGGGACTGGTGGGGCAATAGGCATGGGCGCGTACCAGGCGGCGATTGCCGCGCAGGAAGTCAAGCAGCTTGCCAAAATCGATGGAGATGCGCATGGTGCGCGCCGAGTAGAGCAGGTTAGCGACATCTACGAAGACGCCGACGCGCTCGGTAGAGGGGAAGGGCGGGATAGAGACCGAGACATTGGTCGGGGCCTGGTTGGCGCGGCGCAGTTCGGCCACCATGCGATCAGTCTGCATCTGAATGGACTGCGATAGGACGCTGGCCAGTTGTTGGATGGAATTGACGGAAGCACTCTCGCCGCCGGTACGTGATGGATAGATGGGAGTGCGCTGCGTCTCGGCGCGCAGAGTGCGCCCATCGCGGGTAAGGACGCTGCCGCGCGCGGGCGATGGCTCCGGTCCCATGAAGGGGCCATTGTTATCGGTGCCCTGATTCATCTGGTTCACGGTGTAACCGGAGACGATAGAATACGTGGGGAACGATTGCCCATTATTTTTGCTCGCTGTGGGCGTAGGAAGGGGTGTGGGCATGGTCGGGGTTGATGGTGTGCCTTGTGTAGTCGGCGCATCCGGCTTATTCACATCAGTCAGCGGCGTCGGTGTGGCCCCGTTGGCGCTGACCGTCGGTGTTGTGGCCGTGCTTGAACGATGGCGGCGGCGGCGACGACTGGTAGTCTTCTGTAAATCGGCATATTCTAAGGGTGGCAGATCCTCTGGCGCAATTTCTTCAATCATAGGTGGTATTTGCTCCGTAACTGGTACTACAGGTTCCTGTGCCGGTATTAGAGGAGTCGAAGGGGTGGGTGTCGTCGTTGCGGCGGCGGGCTGTTCTTTCTCGCGCTGCCCATGGCGGCGACGACGCTCCGGCTCACCATTGGTGGATGCATGGGTTTCAGTGCCGTTTACCTCTGGGGTTGTGGTGGTGAGCTGCGCCTGTGCTATCTGCGTTGGCGACACTACCGCTGGTGCCTCAGCAACGGGCAATACCTCCGGCTTCTCGACACTCGCGGCGGCATGCTGATTTGTCTGCCCATTGTGTGTAGCATGTCCGTTATGTACATTAGTATTGATGGTATGCCCGTTACGTGCCACCGGCTCTTTGCTCTCCTTGCTCTCTTCGCCCCGTTTGGCAAGGGGCGTAGAGGGTATGGAAGTCGGGGGAACGATGGCGTTGCCGTTAGCGGACGTCCCCCCGCCATTGGGCGTGGCAGGGCGGTCGAAGCGGTAGCGCCGCGTGGGGCGTGGTGACTCCGTGCCCGTTGCGGCAGCGTTCTCTTCCGCCGCTCCTGCGCTGGGCGATGTACCGGTTGTAGTGCCGCGCGTGAAGCGGAAGCGCGTAGGGCCGGATTGTTGCTCGCCTGTTTCTTTCTGGTCGGTGAATGTATCTGCCGGGGTTTCCTCCGCCGCAGCACCGACAGCTGGTTCCGTTTCTTTCATCTCGGTTGAGACCCGCTCATCGGCGCTGGTGGGGCCGGAGGGATGGGCTACCTCAAAACTGGTGGCTCGTATCTCCGGGAAGAGGCTGAATGGCTCAGCAGCGTTCTCGCGCGCCTCCGCCTGTCGAAATTCCTCGATGAAGGCGGTAAATGGCGGCAGTTCGCTCTTCTCCTCTTCCGTTGCCGCCAGCAGCGACAAATCGTTCGCTCTCTCCTGATGCCCGACCTGGAGCGCGACCGACTTTTCTGCTGCTTTCACATCTGGCGCGTCCTCGGACACGACGGTTGCCGACGGTTCATCAGGTGCTGTGAAGCTAACCGTCTCCTCCACGTGGACAGCACTGAGGATAGGCATGTTCTCGGCAACATCGACGTTGCTCACCAGCGCGACTGCTGCATTCGCTTCATGAGGTATTGCCTCTTGCGGCTGGTCCTGTTCAGCCGAGGCAGGCGATATATCCTGTGCAGCAGAAATGATCTCAATGTTCTCAAACGCGGCTGATGTAGTAGTCTCTGTTGCGGCTGTCGCTGCGGAGCTATCGGCGGCTTCCACCGTCTCACAGGTGGGTGTTGGCATATCCTGAGCCGATGGCTGTTCCGCAGGAGGCGTCGTTGCCTCGATGGTGGGGACTGACAGGGCGGCCTCCTCAGACGTGGATGAGGCAGCGATGTCCGTGGAAGGAGTGGGCCGTGTATCGCTTGTGTCTTCTATCAGCGCCACCTCTTGTGTGTCTGCTGCGGAAGTAGCAGAGGCATAAAAAGAGTCAGATGGCGCTTGCTCCTCTGGGGTTGTAGAGGAGACAGATGGAGAGACCTCGGCAGGAGTAGAGTCAGCCGCGAATTCGGAGGCATAGGATTGCCCAACGGCGGTCAATTCAGCGCCGTTCTGCTCATCGGGTGTATGTTGTGTTGTCACTCATGTCTCCAGTCTCAGTTGCTATGGACCAGAGCGCAGGTTTTATTGTACATCATATACTGTGCCGAGCCGAGCAATTATGCCCGCAAGGCGCGGCACCGCAGTATAGAATTCTTCGACTGGAAGATAGTCGGGGCGGACCCGCTTTATTTTCACCTTCGGATAGTGGTTCGCCAGATTCAAGAGCGATGGGCGGGGACAGGCCATGATGCCTATGGACAATGCGGGCATCAGAGGTGTCCGCCCCTACGTTTCTCCGTTAGTAGTCTTTTCACGCTGCGCTGTAGAGTTTCTCGGTCCAGCTTTACCTTTGCCAATGCCGTTCGTATTACTTGTTACGTACCCGACCGTTGAACGGCAGAATGCGGGTGGGTACCGGACGAACGGTGGTGTCGTGTGTCTCGTTCGCCCCACTTGTTAGCAGACGATGGTCATGCTCGCTGGCATCTTGCTGTGGCACTACTGAAGCCGGTCGTTCTGCAACCTGGTGGGTGGAGCGCCATACGGAGATCATGCGCTCGACCGCCGTGACATTCGAGAACACTGCCAGAAGGACTAAGGCCCACAAGCAGATACCAGTGCCAGATAAGAGTCCAATAGCCAGAATGATGACACGTTCGGGGCGGGCGAGGATGCCCGTGCGACACTCCAGACCCAGACCTTCCGCGCGAGCTTTGGTATAACTGACCATCAACGAGCCGACCACTGCAATATAGATTAAGGCGATCATCCAGGTCTGCTCGTGAGCGAAAGGCCAGAGTGTATCATGGAGGCCCGGATGGCTCAAGGCATAAAAGAGCAAGCCCATCAGGATGATGCTTTCCGAGTAACGGTCCAGCGTTGAGTCAAGAAAAGCTCCGAAGGTGGTGGCAGCGTTGCGGACACGCGCCATCGCGCCATCGAACATATCAAAGATGCCAGCAAAAAGCACCAGCCAGCCTCCTACAAACAAGAACCCTTGTACCAGGACTGCCGCAGTCACAATGCTTAGGAGCAGTCCGACGATGGTCAACATATTTGGCGATATGCCAAGCCGCGCCAGCGGTCGAATCAATAGCATTATCAGGCGTCTGGCTTGTTGCTGTATGCGTCTGCTAAACATATACCTATTATATCGTATGGGGCTGTTGATTGTCTATAGACCCTGCTTACGGGTTTTAGTGAGCATCAATGTTGTTCGTCTGTGTTCGTCTATTATTGACCTCTTTCGGCTTAATTGCTATCAGTTTTGCTATCAATGGTAATTGACTTCACTGATTGTTTACCAGGTCTGAGACACCTCTTCTAATGCAGCTACGATGGGTTCTTTCAGCCATTGTTCCTTCTATTTTTTGAAATCCTAGCAAAACTAGCAATGATGGTGGGCATAGTCCTCTCGAATAGCCCTGATCTGCCTGTACGCAGCACCACCGTAGCTAGCATCAAACCAGCCTAGTGGTTCTCGACAGGCCGGGCAACGAACTACGATCTTATCACCTTGTTGCTCAAAAGTAACATAGGCATCCGGTGCGGTACCACCTGTGAGCCAACGAACAACGTTTGTACCCTCATGCTGAAAGCGCCAAGCGTTCTCAGCAAGCCGGTCTCTAATCTTCTGTTCTGCTGTGGATGTCATAGACTCCTCTTCTACTCAGGGACTTGAGACGTTCTAGCCCCTCACTATCAAGTTTGAACTCATACGCTACACGGCCAGGAGCAAGTGACTTTCCAGGCATCAGGTGAAAACCTAGTTTTCTAACCAAATTATCACCTTCCTGGGTAGCCGTCACAGTATAAAGTGTCTCGATTAGGTAGCCATTCGCTCGCAGGTCGAGAATGACATCAGCGAGCCGAGAAACAATAATACCGGCGTATAAATGCCGAAGGTGGTGAGGTAGTTGCGGGTCAACCGCCATCACGTCGATATAGACGTTAAACGGCTCTAATCTCGTAAAAGGCAAGACTTCATTAACTGTGATATCACGTTCGATATGCCGACCAGTGAGAATATCATCAAGGAAGCGTGGAGGGAAGCGGAACAATGATACGTACCCAACAACGCGCCCCTCAACTTTCAGGCTCCAAAAGGTATACTCACTCTTCTGTTGAAATGCTATGCGCTCTGCCAGAGGAGTGATAAATTCACTACCAAAGCATCGTATCCCGATATCCCGCTCTTCAACCTGATCCCCAGGAGTTGACCGGGAAAACACAATCCTTTCATGCATCCGAAGCGCAAGGTTCATTGTAAGCGCCAGTGCATCAATATCCCGCTTGAGGTAAATACCACGTTTAGCCCCTGGTCGCTTCACTTTCGGAATAAGACCATCAGCAACGTATTGATGGAAAGTGGTTCTAGCTAAACCCAGGCGCTTCATTGCCTCACTGGCCGTATAATAGTCTCTCTGTTTTATATCAAACTTATCTTCTTCAGGCATACAGGCTCTCCCAAACGCTTTCATAACCATATTTTAGCACAGACTTCCCGAATTTAATAGATCAACCGAACTTTAAAATATAGGATTATCAGGATTATACGGACTTGACAAACTGGAAATGCCCAGGTATACTAGAATTAATCCTATTAATCCGGTTAATCCCAATTACTATAAAAGACTTGGAACGGAGGGAGCTATCGCGTAAGAGCAACGAGCGACGAAGCGGCGCGTGCCGGTAGCGGAGGCTAGCCGGTCGGAACAACGCGACGTCACAGTCCCGATGGCAAGGACACCAGGCGTGGGTGAAGCTGGACAGGGCATCAGCGCGTGAGCCAGCACAGGCCCTCAAGGCGGTTCAAGTCCGACCTCGCCGCCCTTCTTCTTTCTTTCTTTCACCGTTCGGTTGACGCTGCTCATCGTCTCCCTTCACCGGCGAGAGGGTGAGTAGCGATGAGCCTGAAACGGTTCAGGTTCGTGATGCTCTTCTTGCCACACAGAAAGGAGTCTTGCCGATGGCAGACTATCAGGGTTCTCCCTCTGTTCCTTCTTCACGCCCTACCCACCAGACCGTTGACACGGTGCAAGCTTTACTTGAGAAGCTCAAGAGTGAGGCCCGCGCTGCCGAACAAGCCAACGATGCCTTCATGTTGGGCGTCTACAAGGAACTGATTAAAGTGGTTTCCCCCATTGTCACGCGCGCGATAGCACGCATTGACCGCGAGGAAAAAGCGGCCATTAACAAGGCGCATAAGGGGCTGCTCAAGGCCGAACGCGAGGCGCGCCAGGCACAGCCGCCCTCTGCCTGACCGCCCACTCCTGATGCGCTGTTCATAATGACGCAACTGGGCGATGTCTGGCAAGGCACAGACATACGTCACACTTGCGTCGTTGTTGCATGTATCCTCATGTTTGTTACGATTATGATGGATTGTGTGTCATTTTCACCGATACAGAAAAAAGGAGATAATTATGCTCTTCACGGCCCCCAAACCGTTCGTCGCTCTCGCTAACGCGATTGCCAACGCCCTGGGCAACGAGGAGGTGGAGACCGGCCCATCATCGGCTCCGGTGCCAGTGGCTTCGCCCTCCACGCCTGCCCCACCGACCCAGGCGTCGGCTCCGGCAGCCCAGACCCCCGAAGCGTCCGCCAACGCTGCCACCATCGTGACCGGGCGCTTCATTCCCGATCAAGAGGCCAGCACGTTGTATACGCAATCGGCAGAGCAGACCGAACGCTTTCGCCGCCTCGTCGAGAAGTTTGACGAAGACCGGCAAGAACCTATTGAATGGGTCATTCGCAAAGGGGCGGCCCTCTTCTGCTATGTGGCCCCTTTCGTGCTGGCAGTGCCGATTGGACTGGCAGTGGGCGATGTGTTTACTCCGGCCCAGGCGTCTCCGCTCATGGCCCTTGCGGTGCATCTGTTGTCCGTCTTCTTAGAGGTCATCATGCCCATTCTTGGGCTGGCGACCACGATCTCGTTCAAACGGGGCTTCAAAGATCGCTCTCGCTTGCCAGGAGCCGTGTTGGTAGCGCTGCTGTTTGCGATGGTCTCCATCGCCAATGCCCTGGCCTTACTGTTTCTGTTAGAGAGAAACGGCATCGCCATCAGCAATCTGCCCGCCTCTATTGGCATCCTGGGACGTTCGTTCGGCTCCTTCATCATCGATATTGGCTCGACGGTCTATCTGACCGTGTCCGGCTCACGCAGTCTGCAAAAATACCTCAGTGACCAGCGGGCCAAGATTGTGGCCGTCCGCGATGTCAACGCCGTGCATATCGAAATGGAACAGACCCAGATCAAGGCCGCTATTGATCGACAAACGGCCTTGATGGATATGCAATCCAAACAGCAGCGTGCCCAGACCTGGAATGAGATTGAGAAAATGCAGTCACAGGCCATGATTGAGCAAGCCCGCCGCAGCTTCAGCAACGGCGGCGATGGCTACCGTCGCTCATCCTGGTAAAGGAGGTGAGGGCATCATGCAGCCTGATTCGGAACGAGCGGGACGTCAGCAGGTCGCCCAACAGTTTGAAATCCAACTCAGCACATTGACTGGCTACAGCATCAAGCAGCGACTCAGCAACTATCGGTATGTGTTGCATGATGCCGTGCAACAACGTGACCGGCGCGCCATCGCCCTGGTGACTTCCTGGGGCTTCTATGAGCATCAGTTGTATCGGGGGAACTGGTCAGTAGACCTGCTGATTGTGCAGCGTCATACGGCAGTTGTGCCGTGCTACGTCTTTGACCTGGCAACGGGCATCGAGTACCGCCCAGGCAAGATACCGGACCTGGTGCGACCGCAGCGCCGTCGGCGCAATCATGAAGAGGCCATGTTGTTTGTCTCGGAACTGCTGGCCGGTGTGGAGCGGGCACAGCAAGAGCTAGCCGCGATGCCCACGCGCACTCGTCAGTATTACACCGCCTTATGTCAGCAGTACAGTCGGCCCCGTCGTGGACGCCCCTGGGCCTCCTGAGCGCAGTGTTTCTCTTGTCGTACAGTACACCGGCTCACGTGTGCGATCACGTGAGCCAGTCGAGTAACTCGGTATTTTGTGCCAGGCTTCCATCTGAAGAACGAACCTGGCACAGCCGAAAGGAGTCACACCTCATGATACAACAGCGATCCGTTCTCGTACAATCCCAGCCGTCCGTCCGCTCTGTGCCGGATAGGGCGCTCACGCCCTCATCCGTGCCTGACCTGCCTGATGATTCTCTCCACCAGTACCTGGCCGATATTGCCGATCTGCCCAGGCTCTCCAACGGCGAGGATGACCGGTTACTGGCCCAGTTGGAGGCGCTCAAACAGTGCCAGGCTCCTGATGCAGAAGGACGCCGCATTGTGCAGCAACTCATTGAAGGCTCGCTGCACCTGGTCATCTATCTGGCCGAGCGCTACTATCGCTATTGGCACGCGGTTGCCGGTTACGCCCGTGTGCCTTTGCCTGATCTCATTCAGGCGGGCAATCTGGCCCTGGTGCGCTGTGCGATGCGCTGCTGGACGGAACCACGCACGCCCACCGATTTTAGCGCCTATGCTTCGGCCTATATCCGCCATGCGCTGATTGACGCCCACCGCGAGTCTGGCGTCTTTGTCCTCTCGCATCACGAGCTGGTCAAGGCGCTCCACTACCACACCCTGAGCCATCTCTACGCCCCGCTCAGTGTAGAGGCCACGCGGGATGAAGATGACCAGCCCTTGCGCGACTGGCTTCCGGCTCCTGAGATCACGCACGAGGAGGACAGTCCCATCAAAGCGCGCCAGGTAGCGCAGGTGCTAGCCAGTTTACCGTCGCTGGAACAACAGATTCTGCGTTTGCGCTATGGCCTGGACGAAGCAGATCAGCATGAGCATACCATCGCAGAGATTGCGCACAAGCTGCACCTGGCCTCATCGACGTGTAGCGATCTGCTCCAGCACGCCTTGCAAGCAGTACGTGACCAGCGCACGTTGCGTCACTCACCGGAGTTCTACAGCGCCACACAAGCCGCCCAGGTGCTGGGAATTTCAGAGACCACATTTTATAGACGGGTTCACCAAGGTCTGATCCCACGGCACCTGCTTTCGCCTACCGATCAGCGAGGCGTCTACCGCAAGCAGGAGATTGATGCGCTGGCACAACAGTACCAGCAGGTGGCTCAGCAGGGCTATTTGACACAACAAGAAGTGGCCGCACGGTTGCATGTCACTGTCTTAACCGTGCAAAAATGGGGCAAGAAAGGCCGACTCACCGTCTATCGCTTCCCAGAGAGTGGCCCTCGGTATGACCGCTACGAAGTCGAAGCCCTGGCCCATGAGCAAGAAAACGCCTCTCACCACTACTACACGGCGGCTCAGGCGGCCAGCCGTCTGGGCATATCCCGAACGAGCCTCTTCCGTTGGGTTCGGCAAGGGCATCTAGCTTGCTATGAGGTGAGCGGATTCCCCCATGAACGCGGCTATGCTCGCCAGGAAGTAGACGCCCTGGCGGCCCGCCTTCAGCACCCCACCGCCGTCCCTGAGACGATGGAGAGCGCACAGGAGCGTATCGCATGACCACCCTTTCCTTCCCCCCTTCAGTGTTTCAAGACCCCGCCTACCGGGCCTTATCCGCTCAACATCGCTACGGCTTGCTCATCCTCTTGCTGCATACGGACAGCGCCGGACAGGCGACGAAAGATCAGACGGACCTGGCCCGGCTCCTACACTGGTCTCCACCTGCTGTGGAGACCCTGCTGATCGATCTGCATCGGCAGGGATGGCTTCAACGCGGCACCGCCGGACAGCCCTGCTACACCCTCATCCGCGAGGGGTATATCCGTGAGCAAGCCGCTTCGCCCCGTGTAGAAAAAGGGGACCCACAATGATGACCACGCTGCTTGCCGTGTATGGGTCAGACGGACTGATCGGGCGCTGTGATGCCAAATGCTATGAGGCGACCTACCCTGAGTGTGCCTGCATCTGTGGCGGGTGCAATCACGGCGTCGGGCGTAGCCGGGCGATAGCCCAAACCCGCCAGCAGGCCCTGGCCTGGGTGAGCACCTTCACCCAGGCTCACGGGCTGACCCCTTCCCGCACCGATGTCGCGCCGATCTGTCAACACACCAGTTTATGGGAGGCCCTGGATGCTGAGAGCACGATGGAGACCACCGTCGTCCCCACACCGACGAAAGGAGGTGAGCCATGAGCGTGTCGCAGGATGACGCCGCCGCGCTTGCCCTCATGCTGCAAGCTGATGGTTTGCCCGGCGTCCTGCTCGCCAACGAACCCACGCGCCACTACGCCAACCAGGTGCTCACCGCTCTGGTTCAGCGTCACACCCCGCTCTATGTGCGACATGGGCACCTGGTTCGCATCGGACGCAAGGAAGATGGCAGCCCCTACATTGACACGCTCAGCGAGACCGCCCTCAAAGGCATCTTGCTTCGTTCGCTCAACTTTGTCAAGCTCAGCTTGCGGGGGGCCAAACATGTAGACCCGCCGGATGTGCTGGTCAAAGACCTGCTGTCCCTGGGCGACTGGCCCTTTGCGCCCCTGGATACCATCGTCGAGTTTCCCGTGTTTCGTCCTGATGGCACATTGCTTGACCAGCCAGGGTATGACCCGGCGACGCGGCTGGCCTATCTGCCCTCCCCGCAGTTGCACATCCCGCCCATTCCCGCCGCGCCAAGCGCCGAGGAGGTGGTCAAGGCCCTGGCCCTGCTGGATGAGGCAATAGGCGAGTTTCCCTATGCCGACGAGGCCAGCCACGCCAACGCCCTGGGGCTGCTGCTCACCCCAATCATCCGGCATGCCATCCCTGGACAGGTGCCCCTGGCCCTCATCGATGCCACGCGCCCAGGCACCGGCAAAAGCTTACTGGCCGAAACGGTCGCCATGATTGCCACCGGGCGCAAGGCGGCGATGATTATCGCTCCCTATGATGACAACGAGTGGCGCAAGCGCATTGCCTCCACGCTGGCCGAAGGAGCGACCATTATCGTGATCGATAACCTCAAAGCCAAACTGGAGGCGGCCAGCCTGGATGCCGCCCTCACGTCCTCGGTCATCAAGGAACGCATCCTGGGTCAGAGCAAAAACGGGGTCTATCCGCAGCGTGCCACCTGGATGGCAACCGGCAACAATATTCAAATTGGTGGGGACCTGCCCCGACGTTCCTACTGGATCCGCATGGATGCCAACATGGCCAAACCCTGGACACGCGGCGGCTTCAGCCATGATCTGGAGACCTGGGTGCCCGCCCATCGCGGCGAACTGATCGCGGCCCTCTTAACGCTGGCGCGCGCCTGGTACGCCGCCGGGCAACCGCAAGCGGATGTGCCGCGCCTGGGCAACTTTCAAGGCTGGGCCACCACCGTCGGGAGCATCCTGGCCCATGCCTGGGTAGAGGGCTTTTTAGGCAATCTGGACACGCTCTATCAGCAAGCCGATGAAGAGGCAGCCCAGTGGGCGGCGTTCCTGCACGCCTGGCAACGTACCTACGGCGAGGATGCGGTGCTGGTCGCCCGGCTGGAGCAGGACATCCGGGCGGGGGCGGTGGAGGTGCCGCTCATCGGGGCGAGCCTCTACCACGCACTACCCGATGAACTGGCAGACATCCACAAAGGCGACTTCAAGCGGCGCTTAGGCAAGGCGCTGGCCCGTCGGGTGGGCAGTCAGTTTGATGAGAGTGGGCTGCATCTGGAACGGGCCGGGGTAGACAGTCATACTAACGCGGTGTACTGGCGGGTCGTGAGTGCGGGTGTGCGGGTTTGGCGGGAACCGATGAAACAAAAGGAGGAACAAATCCCCTCTCAACCCCCTTCAAGTGGCCTGGGAAGCGGATTGACAAACGATTTGGAGCAAAAAGATGTGCTGGAATCAGTGCGGAACAAACCCGCAAACTCGGCAAACCCGCAAGAGCAGCCCCATAGCGAGACGGCAGAGCAAGCAGCCCAGACGGTCAACTGGCAAGCCGTGAACCAGACAGTGAGTGAGACGGAGGCGCTGATCGCCCAGGCCCGTGAACGGCTGGCACAACGCGAGGCGAGGTCGATGGCGCACCTGGCCCGTCTCAAAGGGGTCAAGCGGGTGTGGACGCCGCGCGGCACGGGCACGTTACGGCAATGCTTCTTAGAGCAGGTGTGGGTCATGATGGACGGGGCAGACCTGACCACAGTGTTTGAAGACCCGGAGGAAATCGAACAGATCATCCCCTGGGAGGACTGAGGAAAGATGAGCAGTGAAGCAAGAGAGGAAGAGCATGGCTGCAGTGATGATCGCGCTGTTGGCCCTGGTGCTCGTCGTCGTGGTGCTGGGGCTGAGCAGGCAAGCCAGGCATGATCTGGAAAGCCTGCAAGCCAGTGCGCACTGGCAATGCGAGCAAGCCCGACGAGTTGCCGAGGGCTGGACACCTACCCTGTGGGAGGAGGAGGCGAACGAGGACGAGAAGGCGGAAGCGATACGGCGGTACCTGGAGGAGTAGGTCATGGCCATGGGGGTCAGAGCGAGCTAAGTCAATGAACGTTTGCGGGTTTGCGGGTTTGCGGGTTTGTTTCGCATCGATTCCCAAAATTGAATCAGGCCAACGCTGTGAGGCATGAAGTCGCCTGGAGAGCCAGAACACGCAGATAGGCAAACGAGAGAGAGATGTCCAGGGTTGCGGGTTTGCGGGTTTGCGGGTTTGTTTCGCATCGATTCCCAAAATTGAATCAGGCCCGTGACTGGTTGCGGGTTTGCGGGTTTGCGGGTTTGTTTCGCATCGATTCCCAAAATTGAATCAGGCCCGTGACTGGTTGCGGGTTTGCGGGTTTGCGGGTTTGTTCCGCATCGATTCCCAACTAATGTTATGTTCCTAGAAAGGAGTTTTCACTATGCGAAAAAGAAAGCCGACCTCGGTGATGGTTCCCTTGCAGTTATTGACGATTGCCCAGGTGGCAGAGGTGTTACGCATTGGCCCGACCAAAGTGTATGACCTGATTCACCGGCATGGCTTACCTGCCGTGCAGATTGACGGGCGGTTACGGGTGCGAGTCTCTTCCCTGGTGAGCTGGGTAGAGGCACACGAAAC
>Ga0080006_1136122_pt1 | contig 33003 bp, 13 predicted proteins | sample RS3BMetagenome_FD_69209 | JGI IMG/M metagenome (GOLD analysis project Ga0080006, IMG submission 69209) | Ferric oxide microbial mat and aquatic microbial communities from Rainbow Spring, Yellowstone National Park, USA - RS3B (SPADES... ...
TGGTAACGCCATTGGTAATTGTGCCGGGGTTATAACTTAGCTGCACGACATACGGATCACTGTTGGTACCACTGATATTGACTATATCACTGATTAAATTGGTATTACTTGTTGGGGCATTAGCAAACTGCACCGCCAGTGTGGTGGCCTTGCTGGCGGTTCCACCGAGGAACTGGACATTGGTGTGCTGGTCATTGGCTCCGAAGTTCCGCACCACCGAATAGCCGGCGTAGGTGCCACCCTGGACAATAAGAGCCGAAGCGGCGGTGGCATTACTTAAGGCCATGTTGCCGACGGTGAAATTGGAACCAGATGTATTGCTGGTAACATCCAATGAAATATTAAACTGTGGATTGCCTATCGTAACACCCTGGGCCACAGGGCCTAGATCAACGGTCTGACTGTTGAAGTAATTCTTGGCGGCGCTGAAAGAACTGAAACTCTGGTTGATAACATCGGTGCCATTCTGACTGACCTGGAACTGCACAGATCCGCTGCCATTGTATTGTGCTCCTTCAAAGCCCAGCAGCAATTCCTGTTCGGTACTGGATAACTGTGCGGCGGTGATATTCCAGTCCGCTTCGCTATGATAATCCAAACTGGCGGTTCCACTGTTGGCTGCGCCGGAAAGTGTCATCACACCCAGTACATTGTTATCCGCAGCCGCGCTGACGGCAAAGTTTGTGGCACCCGAAAATGTGGATGCTACCGTTGCTGCTGTCGGCAGAGCGGTAGCGTAACTCACAGCGTTCAGTGAGCTGGTCGTGGGAATGGTTCTTAATGCCCCGGCATTATTGGCGTAGGCCTCGGTGTTGACTGTAAAACCGCCGGAAGTCGGAGCTTTGGCGATGGCGGTTACAGTGGCAACCTGGCTGCCCGATAGGGCTGTTGCTGAAGCATTGCCGGTATTACCGGCGGACGTCGCATCGGCCAAGGCCGAGCCACTGCCAAGAGTAATGCCATTGGCTGATCCGCCGGTACCGCCGGTTGCCGATGCATACGCGCCGGAGGGCCCCGGTATATCTTGGCCATACACTTGGGCGACCGCATTTCCGCCATTTCCGCCGGACCCAGACGAGCCGGAAATAGCGCTTCCGCCAGATCCACCAGTGACATTCATACTGACGTTGAGGGAACTACCCGCGCTGGTAACATCCCCGCGAGCAACGCCTTTGGCGTAACCGCCGTGGCCGGCAGAAGTAGCCGCAGTGCCGCCGGAAATGGATCCGCCGGAACCACCCAAAACGTTGCCGCCCACTGTTTCCAGTTTATTGCTCCCGACGCCGTAGGTATCTGCCGAGAATCCATACGCGGCACCGCCCTTGCCGCCGCCGGCACCATTACTACCCATGCCACCGTTACCGCCGACGGCGTAAGCACCGGTCGTAACGGCACCAATGGAGTCCGTGGCCCTTGCAATGGCGCTGGCAGCACCGCCCGCGGCGGCGGTGCCCGTTGAAAAATATCGGGCCCCACCGTTGCCACCTGCGGCGCGAGTAGTGACGTTCAGGCTGACCGCACTCTCTAACACTGTCAGGCCGCTTTCCGCACTTCCCGCTGCGCCGGCGGTGCCATTACTGGCGTATCCGCCATTGCCGCCGGTTACATTTTGTTGCAACGTCAAATACCCGCCCGTAGAGCCAGTTACGCCGTTGGTGATTGTTTCACCGGCACCCGCACCGCCATTGCCCGAAGTGCTGCCGTCGCTGGCGGCGTTGCCTCCGTTACCACCGATGAAAGCGGCGGTTGCAGAAACATTTCCAGTTCCTGATGTGCCGGAAATGAGAGACCCCGCAGTGTCCAAAGATGCCAGTCCCCCGGCACCGCCGCTGGCCCCAAGGAATCCGTTCCCGCCGTTACCGCCGGTGGCCGTGGCAGTGGCATCAACCGTTGCCGCGTTACCACCGGTGGCGGTTGCGGTGACCTTGGCGGTACCGCCATTGGCTGCCGTGCCGCTGGCATTATACAGTGCCCCGCCCGCTCCAGCGTTGGCGGTTGGATTGATCGAAATATTGCTGGGGTTGTCGCCGACGAAGGCGAGATCGCTCTCCGCGTTGCCCGCCGCCCCGGCGGTACCATTGCTGGCATAGCCACCATTTCCGCCGGTGGCCATTTGATTCAGTGTCATGTTTCCGAACGTGCCAGCCTGAACAGCGTTGTTGAGCGTTTCACTGGCACCGTTCCCGCCATTTCCTGCGGTGCTGCCATCGCTGGCGGCATTTCCGCCATTGCCGCCAATGGCGGTTGCTGTTGCCGAGGCATAACCAGAACCGGATATGGCAGAAACCGTTCCCAGTTTTGCCAGACCACCATTACCACCGTTGGCTCCGAGATAACCATTGCCGCCGCTGCCGCCGACGGATGAGGCACTGGCGTTTACGTTAGCTGTGAGATTATTGGCACCGCTGGCAGTAGCCCCGGCGGCCGCGTACGCGCTTGATCCCGCAGCGGCAGTGCCGCTGCTGAAATGTAAATCACCGCCGTTGCCGCCGGTAGCGGATGTGGAAACAGAAAGACTTCCGCTGTAAAGATTTCCCGCATTAAAATCTTCTACGCTGGAAGCGTATCCGCCTGCACCGGCGATACCAGAACTGGCTGCGCCGCCATTGCCGCCGATAGCATCTTGGCGGAACTGAATACTTCCACCGCTGGTGCCGGTGGTGGATAAGTTGTTGTTCAATACTTCCGCCGCACCATTGCCGCCATTGCCGACGGAAACGCCATCGGTGGCTGCGTCGCCGCCGCTGCCGCCAATGACCTGGGCAAAAATACTGTTATTGGTGTAGGCACCGGAACCAGCGAGACTGGTGGTTAATGTGCCAAGTTTGGCTACGCCGCCATTGCCGCCATTGCCTGCTCCGCTCAAAACACTTCCGCCGTTGCCGCCGGTAACGGTTACGACGGGGGCAACGCTGATGCTGCTGGCCAAGGCTGTCCCCGGCGGCACCGAGATACTGGCACTGACTCCGCCAAAACCGCCGATCGTTGCGGCCCCGCCGCCAGCATTGATGGCCGTGGCAGTAAAATAGGCCCCGCCGCCGGCACCGGCAGATGCCGCGGAACTGCCATGAATTAAATTGCCGCCGTTGCCTCCGGCAACTGTTGCATTGGCAATAACACTGTAATTGCCGCTGGAAACGGTTGCGTTGTCCACGCCCTTGGCGTATCCGCCATTACCCCCATCTGCTCCATAGCTGCCATTACCGCCAGCACCGCCTTGAGCAGTCAGTTTTGCTGTCGATGGCCCGATATTGATGTTGGTTGCCGATACAGTCGCGGCACCACCCGTGCCACCAGTTATAGCAGCGGTGTTGGAGGCACCGGTAAATGGGTTGCCGGTATATCCCCCGGCTCCGCCGGTGGCGATGGCGCTACTGTATGCCCCGCTGGAAAGTGTGGCTCCAGTTCCGTTGGCCACCGTTGCGGTGCCGTAACCGCCAGCACCACCGGAGCCGCCGACTGCTGATGTCGCATTACCATTGCCGCCGTTTCCACCGGCACCGCCATACGCACCGGAGGAATTCGTGGAATCCGTAGAAGCGCCGGGGTTCTTTGCGGTGGCATTTCCGCCTGTCGAGCCATTGGTGCCAGGATTGCCTGTCGTGCCGTTCACGCCGACGGTACCGGTCTGGCTAACCGCCGAGGCGAACGCCATCGTAGCCGATGGCAAAGTTGTCGCTGCCGCAAAGAGCATAACTCCGAGCAGCCGCTGCCGCCGTAATGTCCGAATTGATAAACGCACTGGCATAGAAAACCTCCCAGCACTGAACGCAAGCGCCAGCGCGACTCATAAAGCTCGAGCGCAGCGTGGGACTCTCCCATACCCGCCCATCAATAATTACCGCAGAAATCGCAGACCCATCAGGCCTGTTTGCGTTTTCTGCCCAAAGTCAAAATTCCCAAGCCGCCCAATGCGAACAACGCCACCGTAGCGGGTTCTGGAACGGGAATCGTGCCGCTAAAATTTATCGAATCATTGGTGCTGCTGGTCGCGGTTTCGATGGTTACGACGTCTTGGGCGTTGTAGCTTACCGTGCTGCCATTCGGGATTACCAAGTAGGCGAGCGGGAGAACCTGTAACCGATTAGCATTATAAAAGCCCGTTGCGCCTCGCAAAAACGTTGCCGTTCCAAAAGCGTAGCCGCTGTCGCTGGGGGTGGAGTTAATGGACGTGCTGGCAGTAAAATCGGTGGAAATCGCGCCTGCGGCAACGTTGGCCGCCTGGCTGTACAGAAAATGGGACCCTAGTGCGCTATAGTAATTTCCGCCGTTCGGATCGCTGGTTGTTGCCGCGTCGGAAAGGATTGGTGTATAAGTAGTGACACCCTTACTTGTGGCGGCACTCGCTTGAATGACCAACGGGCCGTTAAAGCCCGTGAATGAATCGTTATTCTCGTTGCCAAAATCAACTACTGAGTTTTTCCACCCTGCGGTGTTGGCCGAAAGGGTCATTTCGTAGGCTGTGTATCCGTTGAGCACATGGCCATTTCCGTCATTCGGCGTACCTTGATTGTCAATGGTTACGGTAATTCCGCCGCTCGGGTTGGTCGGCGAGGTGAACACCTGCGTGGTTATTACGTCGGCTTGGGCCAATCCGAATGAGGCGAGTGCGGCCGCTACGGACAACGATACGAGAGACAACTTACTCATTTTAAATACTCCTTCAAAAAGACAAATAAATCGGAGCGAAACTCTCTCCGAACGATACTACATCAACTATTATAATCCGAAAAGAAAAAATAACTACTAATTATTGTCGTTTTTTCTCCTTTTTCGCAAAGTCATAACGCCCAATGCACCGATAGCCAACAGGGCCAGGGAGGCTGGTTCAGGCACGGGTGCGGCGATGCCGCCCGCCAGTGCGGCATTGGTGGCCAGCGCAACAGTAGTGCTGCCCCCGTTAAGATTGCTTAGTACAGTCGCCAGATCCGCATTGGTAACCGTGCCGCTGTCGGTAAAGTCCCCCTTGCTCCACAGGCCGCCGGATGGCTGATTCAGGTTGCTTAACACCGTTGCCAGATCCAAATTGTTTACTACACCATCGCCATTAGTATCGCCCGGAATTCTCTGCATAACCGCAAAGTTGCCGGTGGAGTCACCAATGGTGCTTCCGGAATGATTCAATACCGCCCAGACCGTATCGGTGGCCGTATTGATGCCGTAGTCACCTAATGAAAAATCAGTCAGCGGATTGTATGCGCCATTGACTTCGTTCGGTGTGCCACCGGTGTTACCTAATACCGCGGCTATAAAGCCGCTCTTGCTGTCCCAGGCCAATACCGGACTGGTAACGCCATTGGTAATTGTGCCGGGGTTATAACTTAGCTGCACGACATACGGATCACTGTTGGTACCACTGATATTGACTATATCACTGATTAAATTGGTATTACTTGTTGGGGCATTGGAAAACTGCACCGCCAGTGTGGTGGCCTTGCTGGCGGTTCCACCGAGGAACTGGACATTGGTGTGCTGGTCATTGGCTCCGAAGTTCCGCACCACCGAATAGCCGGCGTAAGTGCCACCCTGGGCAATGGGAGCCGAAGCGGCGGCGGCATTGCTTAACGCCATGTTGCCAACGGTGAAATTGGAACCTGATGTATTGCTGGTAACATCCAATGAAATATTAAACTGCGGATTGCCTACCGTAACACCCTGGGCAACAGGGCCTAGATCCACGGTCTGACTGTTGAAATACGTCTGTGCGGCGCTAAAGGAACTGAAACTCTGGTTAATAACATCGGTGCCATTCTGACTGACCTGAAACTGCACAGATCCGGTGCCGGAGAATTGTGCTCCTTCAAAGCCCAGCAGCAATTCCTGTTCAGTGCTGGATAACTGTGCGGCGGTGATATTCCAGTCCGCTTCGCTGTGATAATCCAAACTGGCGGTTCCACTGTTGGCCGAGCCGGAAAGTGTCATCACACCCAGTACATTGTTATCCGCAGCCGCACTGACGGCAAAGTTTGTGGTGCCTGAAAATGTGGATGACACCGTTGCTGCTGTTGGAAACAGGGAAATATAAGCCGCCGCCCGTTGATTGGTGGCCCCGTTGTACCCGCGCACCGCTCCGCCGACATTGACATAGCTTTCAACGGTGTTGGTGGTGCCTACCGGTGAATATGTGGAAGTATCAGCCATGACGCTGTTGACGGAACCGGAACTGGTTGTGGCCCGGGCGGCAACGGTGCTGCTTCCGACACCCGTACCAAATGCGCCGGTGCCAAGCTTGCCCGCTTGCCCACCGGTGGCGCTGGCAAATGCGTCAATGGAACCACCGGTGCTCACGCCGGAAACAGTGGTGGAAGCAGTTCCGCCGATTCCCGCAGTTCCAGTTCCATTGTTGGCATTGCCTCCGTTCCCGCCGATAGAGGTCCCGGAAAGTACCAATGATTCGTTAGCGGTTCCGGAGTTAAATGCCAGGTTGTTTTGGACACTACCACCATTTCCGCCATTGGCGCCATTGCTGTTGCCGCCGGTACCCCCATATACATTTTGTATCAGGTTGGCTGTTGCGCCATTGGTGGTGCTTCCGCTGACGGCATTGGTGATTGATTCTGATCCGCCGTTTCCACCGTTGGCACCGGCCTGACCGTAACCGCCATTGCCGCCAGTAATATTGGCGATGGCCTCCGCATTTCCGCCATTTGTCGAGGTGGCGGTGATCGTTCCCGCAGTGATCGTGGCACCTGAACCGATGGTGCCAATTCCGGCGATTCCACCGCCGCCGCCCGCACTTCCAGTGCCTTGCCCTTGGCCACCATTACCGCCGGTGGCGTTGCCGGCGGCAATCACACTGAGACTGCCGACCCCATTAAAATTAATGTTGTTGGGTGCTGAAGCATTTTGGCTGCTGACGAATGCGGCGGCATTGCCGCCTAATCCGCCATTTCCAGTTACGCCACCATTGAAAATTGTGCCGCCATTGGAGCCAGTGGCATTGGCTGTGGCCCAGGCGGCCCCATTTGTGCCCGTGGAACTTCCCGTGGCGGCGGCGCTGGCGAAATTACCGTTGCCGGCATTCATGTTACTGCCACCGCCAATACTGCTGCCGTGTTGGGCTGCGTTATTGGCATTGGCCGTGGCGTTAACGCTGTTGATACTCGTGAGGTTGATTTCCGCGCTGGCGGTACCGGCCTGGCCGAAGGCTGTCACCGGCGTCACTACCGAACTGCTATTGTTTACGCTGCCTGCATAGGCACTGGAGTTGCCATAAAGTATTGAGGGAACCGTACCGGAGGCCATGGTTACATTCAATTGCGACGATGCGTTGCCAGCCAGTCCCGCATCACTGCCGCCATTGGTGCCACCGCCATTGCCGCCGGTGACGCTTTGTGAAAGCGTCAATTGGCCCGTGGTGGACCCGCTGACGGCATTGGTGATTGATTCTGATCCGCCGTTTCCACCGTTGGCACCGGCCTGACCGTAACCGCCATTGCCGCCAGTAATATTGGCGATGGCCTCCGCATTTCCGCCATTGGATGAGCTCGCGGTAATGGTTCCGGCATTAAAGGTGCCGCCTGAACTGATTGTGCCGATTTCAGCAATTCCACCGCCGCCGCCCGCACTTCCAGTGCCTTGCCCTTGGCCACCATTACCGCCGGTGGCGTTGCCGGCGGCAATCACACTGAGACTGCCGACCCCATTAAAATTAATGTTGTTGGGTGCTGAAGCATTTTGGCTGCTGACGAATGCGGCGGCATTGCCGCCTAATCCGCCATTTCCAGTTACGCCACCATTGAAAATTGTGCCGCCATTGGAGCCAGTGGCATTGGCTGTGGCCCAGGCGGCCCCATTTGTGCCCGTGGAACTTCCCGTGGCGGCGGCGCTGGCGAAATTACCGTTGCCGGCATTCATGTTACTGCCACCGCCAATACTGCTGCCGTGTTGGGCTGCGTTATTGGCATTGGCCGTGGCGTTAACGCTGTTGATACTCGTGAGGTTGATTTCCGCGCTGGCGGTACCGGCCTGGCCGAAGGCTGTCACCGGCGTCACTACCGAACTGCTATTGTTTACGCTGCCTGCATAGGCACTGGAGTTGCCGTAAAGTATTGAGGGAACCGTACCGGAGGCCATGGTTTCATTCAATTGCGACGATGCGTTGCCAGCCAGTCCCGCATCACTGCCGCCATTGGTGCCACCGCCATTGCCGCCGGTGACGCTTTGTGAAAGCGTCAGATTGCCTTCAGTCGTGCCACTGCTGCCCGTGAAATAATTTGTCAGGTTCTCCGATGCACCGGCACCACCTGCCCCGCCATTTCCAAATCCGCCGGCACCGCCGACAACCGAAATAGACAGATTTACATTGCCGGTTGTGGAACTTCCGGTAACGCTCCCGAGGTTGGCCTGCGCAATCGCGGCACCGCTTCCTCCGGATGCACTGGCCTGACCATAGCCGCCATTACCCCCGTTGGCGGTGGCGGAGACATTCACATTGCCGCCGCCGGTGGAATTGCCGACGATGGCCCCCAGCGTAGCCGCACCACCTAGGCCACCGGTGAATCCAGTGCCCATTGCCTGACCGCCGGTAGCGCCTTGTGCAATAGCGCTGACATTAACTGTATCGGGGCCGCTATTGGTGCCGGCGGCAACGGCATATCCACCGCCGGCATTTCCGCCGTTGCCGGTAGTGCCGCTGTTGTTAAATACGTTGCCGCCGTTGGAGCCGTAGCCATAAGCGGCCACATTCACGGTACTATGCCCGCCGGTGGTGCCCGTGGAATCCGCCGTCGCAGAAGCACTTCCCAAAGCACCGCTGCCGCCGTTACCTGTGCCCGCCGTGACGCCACCGGCGCTGGCGTTGTTAAATACCGGACCGAAATTGTTGTAGCTGTTGGCGTAGGCCGTGGCGTTAATGTCTTCGCTGCCGGTTAAGTTGATGGTGGAGGTTGCCGTTCCGGCATTACCGCCATTGGCATTCTGGCTGGTGGCCCCGTTGCCGTCGCCTTGTCCATTATTGGCTCCGCCGTTGGCGTAGGTGGTGCCGGTAAGCGAGGCGAGATTATTTTGTGTTAGCGTCAGAGTGTTTATCGCGTTGCCGGAGGCGCCCGCCGTGCCGCCATTGCTGCCGCCGCCGACACCGCCATTGGCTGTCTGGTTCAAGGTCAAATTCCCCGAGGTGCTGCCCGCGACCACGTTGACAACCGTTACGCTGGCACCATCGCCGCCGGAGGCGCCGGCTTGGCCAACGCCACCATTGCCACCAATCGCCGTTGCGGACACATTAACGTTACCGCCACCCGCCGAGGTGCCGATGCTTTTTCCAAGCGCTGCCGTGCCCCCTCTGCCACCAGTAAAGGCATTACCCTGCGACAGCCCGCCATTTCCACCTACCGATGTAGCGTTGATATTCACCGCGTCCGGGCCGGCACTGAGGGCGGTGGCCATTGCATACCCGCCCCCGCCAGCGCCGCCGTTTCCCAACCCGGTTACGTTATCGGCACCGCTCACGCCAACAAAATTCGATATGCTGCCGCCGTTAGAACCAAAGCCGTAAGCAGTTGCGGTGGCGGCGCTGTGACCCGATGTGATTCCAGTCGATGAGGCGGAGGCTATGGCGCTACCTGAATTGCCGTCACCGCCGGTTGCCGTGCCGCCGACAACACCACCTCCGGAATTGTCGCTACCCATAACAAGTCCGCCATCGATGTTATAGGAGGGATTGGCGTAGGCGGCGGCAGAAATGTTTTCATTTCCTTCGAGCGTGATATTTGAGACCGCAGTGCCCGCCTGCGTCCCGTCGGCTCCGACGCCACCGTCTTGATATGCTATTCCTGAACCACCATTGCCAGCGGTGGCTGACGCGGTGCCGCTTAGTGAGGTTAATCCGTTTTGCATCAAATTCAGAGTACTTGTGGCGCTTCCCGCAGCGCCCGCCGTGCCAGCGCTGGTACCACCGCCTGAACCGGCCGTGGCTGTTTGATTTAGCGTGACCGCCCCGGAGGTCTGGGCGGAGGACGCGGTAAAGAGGTTGTTTAACGCTTCGCCGGCACCCGCACCGCCAACTTGACCGTTGCCGCCGCTTCCCCCGATTGCCGAGGCTGAGAGGGTTACGTTCCCTGTGGTCGCTACGCCGGTTATCGTGCCTAAGTTGGATTGGGTTACCTGAGCTCCGCCGCCCCCATTGGCCCCATTGTATGCGTTATCCTGGAAAAATAGCCCGCTGCCGGAAAAGCCGAAGCCCCCGTTGCCGCCAGACGCCGTCGCGGAAACATTGACATTTCCGCCGCCTGTTGATGTGCCTGAAACTGCACCCAAGCTGGTCGCCCCACCATCGCCGCCTCTGTTTCCAGCTTGTTCACCTGACCCGCCGTTGCCCCCTTGGGCGTCCGCGACCACGTTCACCGTATCGGGGCCGGCATTGATGCCTGTGGCGCTGGCATATCCACCGCCACCATTTCCGCCATTTCCGCTGCCCTTGTTATTGGTTAATGAATCGAAAATGTAATCAAAAACGTTTCCACCATTGGAGCCAATTGCGTATGCGCTCGCTGTCACAGCGCTGTGGCCAGCCGTAGTGCCGGTGGACTTGGCAAGGGCAATGGCACTACCCAAAGCTCCGTTGCCGGCATTTCCAGGGCCGCCGCCGGCACCGCCGCCACCAACGTCGGTGGCCAAGAAGTTTTTATAGAAGTACTCGTTGGCATTGGCGGTCGCGCTGATGTCCTCATTACCGGTGAGGCTGATTGTGGAGTTTGCGATACCCGCATTCGCGCCGTTCGCCCCGGAATTACCAAGGATCGTCGCTGCGCCGCCACCACCCCCAGCGGTCGCAGTTACCGTGCCCGCAAGGGTTGAAAAATTGTTTTCAGTTAGCGTAAGACTGGCTGTGGCATTGCCTCCGCCGTACCCTTTGGCTGACTGGTTGTCCACCCAATCGCTCGAACCGTTGCCGCCCTGCGCGCTAACCTGCCATGTCAACGGTGTGCCGTTGCCATTGGAAGTGGAATTTGTACCGATGGCCGTGGCATTACCCCCGGTGCCACCGTACGGATTGCCGTAAGGCGGTGCCTGGTAGTAAGCCTCTGTGTGGGCGTATCCCCCCCCGCCGATCGCCGCTACGGTGTTATTACTATTGCTGGTCGACGTGGCTAGCGCGTAGCCCCCGTTGGGATGAAAAGAGGTTCCATTAGAGCCGGTCACGGTGTTGATCGTGGGGGCAAAGCTATTGGCGCTGTAAAAGGTCGGGGTAGGGGCGGAGGGGGTCGTGGGTGCCGGGCTGGAGGTGAAATTGTAGGCCGTGCTGCCCCAAGTCTGGGCGTTAAAGATTTCAAAGGCGTATAGCCCGGCGGAAGTAAAGGTTACGGCCGTATTGCTGGACACTGTGCTGCCGAGCGTCTGGTTGGCGTTCTGTGCCGCAACCACGGTTCCACTGCCAGTAGTTCCATTGCCGCCCAGAAATACTTCTGTGCCATCATCTGCGGGATTGACGTTAAAATCATAGGTCGCGTTGGCCTGCGACACATAGACATACCCGATTTCATCAATGATGGTGTTGCCCGGTTCGCTGGTGGATATACCGTTGATACTGTTGATTCCGGTATCCCGAAATGAGCCGGCAAAATTAGCACTGTAGGTGGTCGTATAGGCCCCGGACCCGGTTCCACCGGAAACGGTTACGTTACCGTTGGAAACCATGGTTTCCAGATTCGCCATGCCTTGCAAGGTCGGGTATCCAGATGCCGTCGGGCCGCCTTCTAATGCGCCGGGACTGCCGCTATACAATCCCGTGGTCGGGGTGATGGAATAATTGGTGGCCGCCAAGCCAAGAGCATACCCTGCCGTGCTGCTGCTGATCACGGCAGAATCGATATAAGTGCTCGGTACACTGATCGGTGGAATAACTACAGACGCGTGCGCGGTCAATCCAGACAGAGTAGCTGAGACCACGCCGGCCGACAGTGCCGCCAATTGCAACTTTGCGGATCGCGAATTATTTCTGCCCATAACTCTGCTCCATGCCCAAGGCACCAAGCGATGGAGCCTCAGGCTGAAACTGGTAGCAAACCAATTTCATCCAAGATTTTTTGCGTTTTCGTTGGCTTTGACACGCCCAAACGGTCAAAAGTCCCTTCTCATTATCTATTGCGCTTATTCATCCTGAATTTCCCCTCAGTGCGACATCCCTGCCTGATGGTGAGTATAAACCCGAAAATAAAAAAAGTCAAGCTTTTTTTTCTAAAGTTTTCTGGGCCGCGCGGGTCTGTGACAGATTAAGTAACTTTTTAGCGTAGTTGCGCCATTATCCCCCTCACCGCAACCCTATAGTAAACCAACGAACAGTTCAGGCCTGCTGAACACTGTTCTTTGACAAGTGAATACGTCCAGCATCAATGGCGCAGGCAATGGCCTGGTCGAAGCCACGGTGATCGCTCGATCCCCAAACAAAAATCGACGCCCGCGCCCAATCCGCGCCCCAAAAAGCCTTCTAACTCCTAACTCCTCAATGCTAAACGCTGGCCCCGTAGGGGCCTTCAAAACAACTTGAGCATCTAGGGCAACTTGAATTAAACCCGCTAAAATCAACGCTCCCATCAACTTGCTCAACTTGAGCACCTTGCCTCCCGAACTTGAGCATCTTGGCCACCTTGAAATTCGCAAAGTCTTCTAACTCCTAATATTACTATGTTAAGTATTGACAAGCAAATTTCGTGCGTCATAATACCGCCATGGAATGGAATCAAAAGCATTGGAAGCGTAGCGTCGAGGAATTTCCGGAGTTTCTCGAACCGTTGGTTTCGGGCATGGGCCGCAGTGAGCGTCGTGAGGGTGCTACGCTGTATGTGCAGGGCCTGCTGATTCCCGGGGAGCGTAAGTCCATTGAGCCGATGGCGGAGCGGCTGGGGACGGACAGCCAGAAGCTTCAACAGTTCATTTCGGACAGTCCGTGGGACGATCAGACAGTCTGGCGCACCATCCGGAAGGAAGTCGTGCCGGTGCTGGAGCCACTGGTGGCGTGGATCGTTGACGAGACCGGCTGGCTCAAGCAGGGTAAGCATTCGGTCGGTGTAGCGCATCAATACTGCGGAGCCGTGGGTAAGCAGGCCAATTGCCAGGTCAGTGTGGGCGTGGCGGTAACCGACGGCGAGATAGCCGCCCCCGTGGCCGGGCAGTTGTATCTACCCAAGACTTGGACGGATGACCCCGCGCGGTGTGCGGCGGCGGGCGTGCCGCCGGGGATAAGGTTCCAGACCAAACCGGAGATCGCATTGTCTTTGATCGGGCAGGTGATGGACGATGGCGTAACCCCGGCACCGGTACTGGGGGACGAAGCTTATGGAATTTCAGCGGAATTCCGGCGGGGCTTGCGGGAATATGGATGCGAGTATTTTCTTAATGCCGGTAGTGACGTGTCGGCTTGGACGGAACCGGTGCAAACCCGAAAGGCCAAGAAATATTGGGGGCCAGCCAAGGATCAGCCTCCGAGCCGCTCCTTATCCGCCTTGAGCCGAACCATCACCGGCCAACAGTGGCACCCCGTCGCCTGGCGTACTGCGGACGGCGGTAAGCGTACCACCCGAATCGGATGGCTGCCGGTCTATGTGCTGGGCGATCTCAATGAGCAGACCGGTGATTGGCCGCAGACGTGGCTGATGGTGGACTGGCCCACCGGCCACGATAATCCCTACCATCTGTACTTGGCAAGTCTTAAAGCTCCACCAACCGCCAAGCGTTGCGTGCAATTGAGCCGAGGTCGTTTTGCCATTGAACAATTGTTCCAGCGTGATAAAACCGATTTGGGCTTTGACCATTACGAAGGCCGGTCGTGGAGAGGCTTCCACCACCACCTGGTATTATCGTCCGTGGCCTACCTGTTTGTGCTGCTGATCCTCCTGCGCTCAAAAAAAAACTTCCGGTGTGACGTGGGAAGCGGCACTGCGAGCGATCCAGCCGTGGTTGATACGATCCACCGGATGTTGTCCGTTTTGCAAGACAAAATTCAACCCGAAATTCTGTGATTCTACTTAACATAGTAATACTAACTCCTAACTTCTAAATGCTGGCGGCAGCCGCCGCCACCCCCCCCCCATAAAACATCTTGGGCATCTAGGGCAACTTGAAGAATAGCCGCTAAAATCAACGCTTTCGTCAACTTGCGCATCTTGGGCAAGTTGACCCGCTAACTTGGACATCTAGGGCAAGTTTAAATCCGCAAAAGTCCCCTAACTCCTTGCCAGTTGTTCATTGTTCGTTGCTCGTTGAAATCTCCCCTCCCTCCCTGTGAATCCGTCGTTTCGTAGTTTATCCCCCAACAAAAGTCGACCCCGCACCCAACCCGCATTTGCTCCCTGTTGAGACTGGAAGCCGAAATCCCGATGCCGCAGGAGCCGGCTAATCGGGGTTCACCTGTTCAACGATCACCTGATCTAGCCGCCGCAGCGGCTACCCTCCCCCTCGAAAACCACTTGGCCCTCTTGGCCCCGTTGGACAACACCCGCCGCCATCAAGGCTTTTCTCAACTTTTCGAACTTGGCGTCCTTGCCATCCTAACTTGGCCCCCTTGACTGCCGCTGAAAACTGAAAGCGTTCTAAATACTAAATGCGAAATACTAAAATGCTGGCGGCCACTGCCGCCCCCCCCCGTTACTGAACCTGCTCTGAAAATTGGCCGCGCCTTCGCAACAGCGAAATAATGCGGCCTTTTTTCATCCTGCGCGGGTGAGGCTTCAGGGCCTTTTAGTTTTCGGCATTGCGTGGATTTTCGGGAGACAGCTTGATCAAATTTCCCAGTAAATCGTTCTGTTCCGGAGCGTCATCAAGACGAAAAAGGCCGAATAAAGGGAAAACTAAAAGGCCCTGGGTGAGGCTTGGCCTCATGGGAGACTACTGGGAAAATATTTCGAGATATGCTAATAATGTATGCTAATAATGTTCTTGAATTATCGGAACAGAATCAGTATCCTTCGAACTTATCGAGGGTTGGTGAGTGTCATTCTCAGGCCATGCTCGGCCTTGTGATTACGCGTCACGCAGGTGCTTGGATTTTAGATAGCTCGAGAAGAGAGGTAAAGCATGCATAATAGGCTCGCGTTGTCTGCGCGATATTTTATTTTAAATACCGCGCATTAATAAAGATGATATTTAACATCAGATGAAAAAAAGGATAACAGGTTATGGAAGTTATTAAATCCAAAGGATTATTGGCGGGTGCTGTTCTCGCGGCGGTTGGATTCATGGGATTCAATGTTGGAACGACTCAGGCGACGCCGACAATTTCCGTTGAGTTGATTGTCAGTGGCAGCACTGCGGGTTCGACCGTGACATCGCCCATCGGCAGTGTGTCCGGCAGCAAGGATTTTGGCTCTGGCAGCTATGATGGTTACACTTGGACAGACCTGAACGTTCAGTCGCTGGCTTCTGGCGGAGGATATACGCTGGCGCTTAGCCTTTCTGGATTGCAGGCGGGAACGGGCATTACCTCGGCTGATCACGTTACATTTTCTGCGACCAGTACAGCGGTTGGTCCCGGCAGCAATCAACTTGAGTCCATGGCGTCAACATTTACGGTGAATCTGGACAGCGCCCAAAGTGCCGAAAGCTTCTCTTCTGCAGGCGGTTATGTCGCTGCTGTTGGCCAGCCGCGAGCGCTGAGCACCGGTAGTCTTGCGTTTACACCACTAAGCGTGGTCTATCCGCAAAGCTACTCGGCGAATAATGGGCCGCAGGACATTTCATCCGCCGGTCAGACGACCCGTTCGCAGATACAGGTTGATTTGAACGCGTTTATTAATCCCGGCACGACGGTGATATCTGAAAGTACCGTAACGTGGTTGTCCACCAGCGCGGTTCCCACACCGGAACCATCCGCTATTCTGTTGTTGGCCGTGTCGGCAACGGGGGCCTTGGTGCTGGTGCGGCGTAAGCCGACGACACGTTCCTGAAGCCATTGCTTTTCGCCGGTTTGTATTATTCGACGTGGTTCATTTTCCGGAGAGATTGCTGTAATCTCTCCGGCTTTTTTCCCGCCGCCCTTGAGTACAACGGGCTTTTGGTGTGGCGGAAAATTCCTAATTTTCTCAATGTGACAAAAGTACAATTTTATGTGACGAAAGTCCATTGCGGCAAATTTACCGGCGCTGTATAAGTTGTGCGCGGATGGATTGTCAGAGGTTGCTGGAGCGGTGCGCAAAGTTGCGGTAATTGGGGCGGTAGGGTTTTACCGCTCTGAAACCAAAATGGTCTTCAACCAAACTTCAGGCCGTGTGCACCTGTTTCTTTCGGATTTTTCATCCCCTGCGGAGATCATGTTTATGAATCATTTCGCTGCGGCTTGTTGGTCGCTGATGTTGTCGATAGTTGTTCTTTCATCCATTAATAGCACGGTTCGTGCGCAATGGACGGGCGTAACGGTTCAGGAAAATAACACCAACATTATTCTGAATAACGGGCTAATCCAACTGACATTTTCCAAGCCGCGAGCCCGTATCACTTCGATTATTGATGAGATGGGGGGGCGACATCTGGAATTGCTGGATACTTCCATCGGCATGTATTTTGATGCCAACGGTGGCCGCCTGCGAAAACCGCGACACCTCAACGGTGCTCCACGGCACCAAAGCTATTTTGTCCCGCTGACCGCCCGCGGCTGCCGGGTGATCCGTGATGGTGATCAATCCGCTGAAGTAATTTTTAAGGCTTCGCCATCTTTCTGGTTTCCATTTGCCATTCAGGCTCATTTTGAATTGCGCCGGGGGCAGAGTGGTTTTTATGCCTGGGTTATTTATCATCATCAGCCCGGTACGCCCGGAGGCTCCATTGCGCAAACCCGTTTTGTTATAAAAGCGGCGGATGGGCATTCTGTATTTACCCACTGGGCGGTGGACAAATATGCGGTGCAATCGCCGTTGATGGGACTGCTGCCGGAGCAACGCATTGTTAAGAAAATTCAGGATGTGACATATTTATTATCCAATCATCAGATTTGGTGCAAATATGATTACTGCCTGTTCAATTATCAATTCCTGTGCTACGGCATGGCGGGCCACGACACGGGGCTGTGGATGACGTGGCCGAGCACAGGATTTTTCAACGGCGGACCGCTGCGGCAGGAACTCACCGTGCATCAGCAACATGTCGGCGACCGACTGTCGAAAAATAATATTCTTGCCATGGTTGACGGCGCTCATTTTGGGGAGGCCGCCGTGCGCGTACATCGTGCTGACAACTGGACAAAATTTTTCGGTCCGATATTTGTATATGTAAACAATGGTCCATCATTAATGGGCCTGTATCATCAGGCGCGGCAAGTGGCCCGGCAACAGCGGGCACAGGCACCATTCCGTTGGTTGCACAGTGCGGACTATCCGCTGGCCCGCGGCAGCGTCGAAGGCGTCGTCCATATAGCCAATGGTCACAACCCCGCCGGTGCCTGGGCGATTATCAGCGGCAATGGCAACGCTGACTGGGCCATGCAGGGAAGAGCCTACAATTACTGGACAAAAGTAAAACCCGGCGGCCGATTTGTCATTGGAAAAATTCGGCCCGGCGTTTACAAACTTTCCATTTGCGGGGGCAATGAATTTCAAGATTATGTCCAGCACAACATTCGCATCGGGTCGGATCGCATGACCAATCTTGGCATGATTCGCTGGACGCCGGCCAACCGTGGCAAAACACTTTGGGAAATCGGCGTAGCCAATCGCTCGGCACGGGAATTTTTCGATGGCAACAACGTTCGGCATTACCGCAATTTTATCCGCTATCTGAAGAATTTCCCCGACGATGTCACGTATACCATTGGCCGCAGCACGCCGGCAAAGGATTGGAATTTTGCCCAGTGGGGCTGGTACAGCAAAAAGCCGTATTGGACCATCAAATTCAACCTTCCCAGGCAACAGCGGGGAAAAGCCACGCTCACTTTCGGCTTTTGTGCCGCCCTGATGTCGCGCGGCGGCTTGGCGATAACGCTTAATGGCAAACGCATCACCGTGTTGCACCTGCCTAAATCCGGCGCTGCGGTGTATCGCAGCGGCGGCCAGGACAGTAAATATCAGGTTCGCTACGTCACCTTTAACGCGGATTTGCTCAAAGCCGGCTTGAATCGAATAACCTTAGGCTTCACGCGCGCTTTCAAAGCTCCGGCAACGTACGCGCAACAGATGCGTTATCATCCCACGCCGGTTGGTGCGGTCATTTATGATGCCATTCGCCTGCAGGTTATGCGTTGATATATGGACATGATTTCAAGGAATGTGTAATGAAATTAAAAGTCTGGGCTTGGGTCATTTTATCGTTGTCGGTTTTGGCGGGCGGCTTTGTCGGCGCGGCGGTAAGCGTACCAAATATTTTCAGTAATAACATGGTGCTGCAGCGCAACATGTCTGATCCGGTGTGGGGTACCGCCGCGCCCGGAGAAAAAATAACTGTTCAATTCGCCGGCCAGAGCGTAACGGCCCAGGCCAACGCTCATGGTCTCTGGATGGTTCATCTGGCCGCGATGAAAGCCAGCGCCAAGCCGCAAACCTTGGTGGTACTGGGAAATAAATCTCGTATCGCTTTTCATAACGTGCTGGTGGGGGAGGTCTGGCTCTGCTCCGGGCAGTCCAACATGGAGTATCCGCTGCACGGCTGGTTTCGCGGCGGGCACGGCAAACAAGCCGTCGCCAAGGCCAACTATCCTTTGATTCGCATCATCAATCTCCCGAGCATCGCGGCTTCCCATCCGCAGCATAACTTTCCGGTGGGGAATCCAATATTGGGGCGGTGGAATGTCTGTACGCCAAAAACGGCGCAGAGTTTTTCGGCGGTCGGATATTTCTTTGGCAGAGATTTACAGCGCAAAATTCACATTCCAATCGGATTAATTCAGTCCGCCTGGGGTGGCACACGCATTGAACCCTGGCTGCCGGCCATTGCGTATAAAGAAACGCCGGCACTCAAAGAGCAATGGCTGTGGCTGAAAAAAGCGGAGACCCAGTACCCAAAATATCAGCATGCGCTGGGGCCTTATATGCGACGAGTTAAAGCATGGTTGAAGGTGGCTGCGGTGCAGCGGGCGGCGGCAAAACACATTTCTCCGCCCCCTGTACCACCCGTGGATCCCATCGCCGGAAACAAGCAGAACCCGACCGCAATTTTCAATGGCCGCATCAGTCCGTTGATTCCGTATGCGATTCGCGGAGTCTTATGGTATCAGGGGGAAAATAACGTCGGCAATAAAAGTATATACTATTATAATCATCTCTCGGCATTAATATCATCGTGGCGGCAACTCTGGCATGAAGGCGATATGCCGTTTCTGCTGGTGCAGATTGCCCCCTTCGATTACGCCCAATATTCAGGCAATCATCTGCTGGAGCCAAAGATTTGGCAGGCTCAGCAATGGGCGGCGGAGCGTTTGCCAAACTGTGCCATCATCAGCACACAGGACGCCAACAGCCCGAATCAGGGCCATCCGGTTAACAAGCGACCGGAAGGATATCGCTTAAGCCAATTGGCTTTGGCCAAGGTGTATGGCTTTAAGAATATTTATCCGTACAGCCCGATGTTTAAGTCCATGACCATCGACGGCGACAAGGCAATTGTTCGTTTTTCCCACGTTGACGGCGGATTAGCCTCGCGGAACGGCAAGCCGCTGAACTGGTTTGAAGTGGCCGGGGCAAATCATGCGTTCGTGCCCGCGCAGGCACGGATCGTTGGCAGCACAGTGGTGGTGCAGGCGCCTAAAATCAAGCGGCCTGAATTCGTGCGCTTTGGGTGGTATGACACGGCGATGCCGAATCTGATTAACAAGGCGGGTTTGCCCGCTATGGCTTTTGAAGCGACAGCAAAATAATAAAGCGCTTTTTGTATAAAAAAGGGAATTCTGCAATGGTATTAAATAAAACACTCCGGACGAATCGTCGGGATTTTATGAAACTCACCGGACTCGCGGGCATACTGGGTTTCAGCATGGGAGAAGGAGACACCTATGCCATGGTAGATTCACAGCGGCGGCACTTTTCCGCACCCGATCGAATCCGATATGATGGCCAGAGCCTTTTTATCGAGAACAAGCCGTTCTTTCTTTACAGCGGATCATTTCATTATTGCCGCTGTCCGAAGGAATTGTGGCGCGAACGATTTGCAAAAATTAAGGAAGCCGGCTTTAACACCGTGCAGACCTATGTGCCGTGGAATGTGCATGAGCCGGAAATGCCGGCAAGCGCGGATGATTATTCCAAAGTGGATATGGCGCTGTTGGATGAGTTTCTCGCCATGGCCGCGGAATTTGGTCTGTATGCTGTTGTCCGCGTCGGTCCGTATATGTGTGGAGAATGGGATACCGGCGGCTATCCGCAATGGTTGATCGCCAAAATGCCCCCGCATTATCGCGGTATGTGGGTGCGCAGCGACAATCCCGAGTACACAAAATGGGCCAATCACTGGATGCGCTCGGTTTGCCAAACTGTGGCCAAACATCAGATCATCGGCAAGCCCGTCGGGCAGCACGGTGTTATTCTGGTACAGGTGGAAAATGAGTACGCCCTGATCGGTGTACCACTGAATCAGAAGAAAAAACATCTCGAAGATTTGATCCAGCAGGCTTGGAAAAATGGAATCCAAGTGCCCCTGTTTACCAATCTGGCGGGATTTATCATCGGCAGCCGCGCAAAAATTGCCGGTCAGGTGTTTGATACCATTGATCGCTATCCCGGATGGCAACTCCCGGCCATGGGCCACCGTATCCACCATTATCGCACCGCGCAGAAAAATGCCCCGGTTATGGCTGCGGAAATGCAGGGGGGCTACTTTACCAGCGTGGAAGCCAAGCCGGCGCTGAAAACGGATGTGGATAACTACCCGGATAACGTTAGTCCGGCACAGATTAACGCCTTAACTTTGTATTCCATGCAGCATGGCATGACCGCCCTGAACTACTACATGCTTTTCGGCGGAACCAATTTTGATGGCCGAGCCGGGCTTAATGTGGCAACTACGTATGACTATAGCGCTCCGATCCGGGAATGCGGTGGCGTGGGAGCAAAGTGGCTGAAGGTAAAAGCCATCGGCGAAATGCTTAAAACGCACGGCCCTTCTCTGGCGCGGGCGATCCATACGCCAATTAAAATCCAGGGGGCCGGAAAAAACATCCAAGTGGGCGCTCGCCGCTCGCCAGATGGCGATATTTATATGTTTGTATTTAATTCCGATCGTTCGCGCCCGCAAAGCGGCCAGTTTACCGCGTCTGTCGGAAAGCACCGGAAGCTATCGGTTCCATATCAGTTAGGTGCCGGTGATTTCAAAATCATGTATCTGTCCGCGAACGCCACCAATGCGGCAAGTGGTCAATGGTTGCCCGAACCGCAGCGTTTGCCCAAGCGACCAACGGATATTCCATCGGAAGTCCATATCGGATCCGTAAAATTCCGGGCCGATGATTTGCCTTCACATTGGACGGCAGTACCAGTTGGAAAATCATTGGCTGACATGGGCGTTTATGACAGTGGTTTCAGCTATTACCGAGCTGGTATTGTCGCCAAAGCCCACGCCGCGCAAGGTTCCTCGGCGTTAACTGTAGCTTTGGCGGGGCAGGATTCCGCTATCGCCATGGTAAATGGTAAAATCACTTTTCCGCTTACCAACAGTGGTTCGCCGGCCATTTTGCCGCTGGCCGGGGACGCGTCGGGCAGGTTGGAAGCAACGCTGGTATATGAAAATATTGGCCATGCCAACAGTGGCTGGGGCATGCAGGAGCAATTCGGCATTCAGAACACCGGAATTATGCCGTACAACGCGCATGAAGGTATCATTTCCGATTGGCGGATGCAGGTGATCAAACTTCCCCATCACGTGGATCAACTTCCGGGAATTCGCCCGAATATGGATGATAGTGCGTGGCGCAGAGTAAATGTATCAAGCCTGCGCCCGCATCAAATTGGCCATCGAAAAGCGGCCATTTATCGCGCCACGATCAACCTCACCGCGGAGGAATTGCGGGCCGGGAAAACGGTATTACGGTTTGGCGTGGTATCCAGCCGCGGCTGGCTTTTTGTCAATGGCCGCGCCATGGGCACGATGGGAGGATCCGGCTCAGCGGTGGATATGGCCAAGGCGCTTCATTCTGGCCGAAATGTCATTGCCATTGTGGTGCAGGAATTGGGTAGATGGGGAGGAATTGGCGGAGCACAGTTGCTCCACCATGCCAATGCCTGGGGGCAACAGGAAGGGACCTTATTGCTCGCTGGAAAACCGACCGGGATTGTGCAGGGTTGGCACAGCGCGGATTTTGATGATTCCCAGTGGCCTTCACATACCATTGGCTCGGATAGCAATAGCCCGCCGGCCCTGCTGAACTGGTATCGCATGGAATTTACTATGCCCGCTGTGCCAAGACATATCTGGGTTCCCTGGTGTCTGCGACTGGAGGCAGCGGGAAATGGATTTATATATCTCAATGGAAAGCCAATGGGGCGATATTGGCAGTATGGCGGCCAACGGGAATTTTATATGCCGGATAATTGGCTCCAGGCGGCGGGCAGGAAAAATGTTCTGGCTTTATGCCTGCGTCCATTGGATAAACCCACCGCTGTTTCAAGCGCCACGGTTGTGCCGTACCGCGTGTATGCGGAGTACCGCAAGGCGTGAAACATCAGGATTTGAATCCCGGCGTATTGGGGCAATCCGCGGGTTTGCCACGCAAGAGGTTTTTAGCCAGCACCCCCGGCGCTTCACGGATTGCCCGGATAGGGTTAAAAGCCGCCGCGGCCAGACGGTAGCGGAGAAATGCCGCAAAATTCCCCGCATAAAAGGCTTTACGGGACAAGCCGCAAAGTTGTGCAAAGTGCCAATCCCGCTGGATTCGCCAGGCAATATTCAGGGATCGGCGACAAGCGGGACAGTTTCGTCCCAGCAATTTACGGTACTTGCGCTGAATGCGGCACTCCATCGTAAAGCGGCTGTTCACGCCGGAAAGATGCCCCGGCGTGCCTTCCTGATATTCTGCCAGCACGTCGGGAATTCCGGCAAGGATATATTTTTGCGCAATTCGAATGCAAAGCTCCCAGTCTTCGGAAGCCACCAGCGTTTCGTCAAATCCTCCCATTTCCAACAATACGTCCCGCCGCACCATCATGGCTGTGGGCCATGGAATTCGCAGGGCCAGCACATCATGGAGGTCCAGTGCGTCGCCAGGATAATACAGTCCCTTGGTGCCGCCACGTTCGGTACGTTCCACGCGAATGGCACAATGCACCGCGCCAATGGCGGCGGTGGAAAACAAGGCCGCCTGCCGCGCAAGCTTTTCCGGATGCCAGGTGTCATCCGAATCAAGAAAGGCAATCAATATTCCCCTCGCTTCACGAATGCCGCGGTTCCGCGCCGCACTGGCGCCGGCATTGCTTTGATGGAAATAGCGCAAGGCGTTGCCATATTCCGCGGCAACAGACGCGGTATGATCCGTTGAGCCATCATCGATAACAATAATTTCAATGCTTCGGTACGTTTGCCGGAGCACACTGTCAATGGCGCGCGGTAAAAGCGCTGCGCGATTGAATGTTGGAATAATGACGCTTATTAATGCTGGTGCTGTAGGAGTCATTTAAGCAATCTATGAGAGTCAAATAAAACAAACAATTGGTGCGTTGATTTACTCTCTGCCTTCGGGTCATTGGCCGCACGGTGCAATAACCCAATTATTTGTCATCCGTGCGACGGTGGCGGATAATGCTTAAGCGCATCATCTACAATAATTACCGCATCATGGCTCATTCGCTGTTTTTTCACCAATAGCGTACCGGTATTAGGTAAATTCATTCCCATCATCGCGCTTTTCCCCGTGGCCGGGTTAAACCACCAGGTATTAAGCCGGTGCGAAGCAATGACACGCGTATTGATTGTTACATCCGCCGGTGCCGCCAAATATGCCATCAGATACGTTGCATTCTGCCTGCCTTTCGTACCGTCACGCGTGGCCTGCACGCGATCCGCAATGGACTTCCCCTGTCCGGAAATAATTAAAGATTGATCTGGAATGCGGGAAAAATAGGGACGGGAATACAAAAGCGCCCGGATATGATGCAGTTGCTCCACAGCGTGTGTATTCAGTGCGTCTTTCCAATTAGGTACGCCCGGAGGCCAACTTGCCAGCATCCAGCGCTGAGCCGTATGCGGGGACATCTGCCAGAGTGCATCATGCCCGTAAGCGCATCCAAAAGCGCCGGCAAATACCGAGAGATACAAGCCCCGACGCTGCCGTACAGCCGGCTGCGCAGTGCCTGATTCATAATAATTTTCCGCAATCATGGTGGGTTTGATCATTTGCAAATTGTAATCGTGCGTTACCAACTTGGTCATATCATAGTAACGGCCATGGCGGCTTGATGAGCCTTGGATCATATAAAAATCCAGCCACGCGGACTTCGCAAAATACTCGGAGCAGGATCGATTGCCACAGGGATGAACGCTCACGAGATGTCTGCCGTCGCAGCCGGCTTTCAGGCCACTGCCGATCGCATCGACGTACCGGGTTGCAATGTGCGGTGGGCTGGATTCTCCGCCGGCCACAAGAATCACATTATCATGGTTTTTTAAGCGTGCACCCACCCTCAAACCAATGGTGCGCAGTTGGCTTGCGGTATAGGTGTTCATTGTTCCGGCCTGCTTGCCACCCCACATGGCAAATACCATGGCATAGAGTCTGTATTTTGCCGCGGTGTGGATAATATAATCACAGTATTCAAAGTATTTGGGATTCAGGTCGGTCCGGTGCGGTCCGATATAGGCTTGCTGTCCATAAACATTTGCGGCCTGCGCCTGGGGATAAAAATTAAGTGTGAACATAAACGCGCTGAATTTGTGCGCACTGCGGTCACGCAAATACAAGTCGATGTCTTTATATGTCAACGCGTTAATATTCCAAGCTGTGTCTGTTAGAAGGAAAAAGGGTTTTCCGGTCAGTTTATCACAGAGAAAGCGATGGTTGCTGCTGATTGTTAAACCACGCGGTTCGGGAATATCCGCACGGCCATTGCCATGGACTCCCAATGCCTGCGCCTGAACGACCGAATTCTTGCCGCAGCGCAAGCCCGTTATGCTCGATGCCGCACTGGCCGTGGATATTTTCAGAAAGTTTCTGCGATCCAATGGCATATAAACTCCTGAAAAGTCCCCAGGCTTGCACCGCAACTTCGCAACGGCATTTGCCCGATGCAATGTGTGTTCAACGCGGAGGCGGATTTATGGCAATTCCGTGTGGCCCATCAGATACAGATCACACTGCCGCGCCGCGCCTCGGCCTTCATTGATCGCCCAGACCACCAGAGACTGTCCGCGGCGGCAATCACCGGCGGCGAAAACCCCTTCAACGGACGTGGCATATTTGCCGTAATCCGCCTTGAAGTTGGAGCGTGGATCTGTTTCCAGTCCCAATTGTTTCACAATGGTCTCTTCAGGGCCAAGGAATCCCATGGCCAGAAGTACCAGATTTGCCGGCCAGATTTTTTCCGTGCCCGGAATTTCCGTCATGGCAATTTTACCGTTGGTTCCGGACCATTGTACTTCAATGGATTTGACCGCCTTAACGTGGCCATTTCCATCGCCGATAAATTCTTTGGTCAACAGACGATAATTCCGCGGATCATGGCCAAATGTGGCCGACGCTTCTTCATGGCCATAATCGGTGCGATAAATTCTTGGCCATTGCGGCCAGGGATTATCGGGTGCCCGTGTGCCCGGAGGCTGCGGCATAAGTTCAAAGTTTACCAGGCTTTTGCAGCCGTGCCGCAAAGATGTGCCGATGCAATCCGTGCCGGTATCGCCGCCGCCAATGACGATAACATCTTTATCTTTGGCGGACAGATATTGCCCGTCCTGCAGGTTGGAATCCAACAGACTTTTGGTATTGGCATGAAGGAACGGAACGGCAAAATGAATTCCGTTAAGCTCCCGTCCCGGGACTTTAAGATCGCGCGGTTTGGTGGCACCACAGGCTAAAACCATGGCGTCAAATTCGTGCATGAGTTCATGCACATCCACATCTTTTCCAACATGTGTGTTGACGATAAATGTTACGCCTTCCTGTTCCATGAGCTTGGTGCGACGATCCACCACAGCGGTCTTATCGAGCTTCATGTTCGGAATGCCGTACATCAGCAGGCCGCCAATACGATCAGAGCGTTCAAAAACCGTCACCAGGTGGCCGGCCTTATTAAGCTGATCGGCGGCGGCCAATCCGGCGGGGCCGGATCCGATAACAGCCACTTTTTTACCCGTGCGCATGGCGGGGGGGCGCGGAACCACCCAGCCATTTTCCCAGGCATGATCGATAATGGCCTGTTCAATATTTTTAATTGTTACCGGCGGTTCATTAATGCCCAGCACGCATGAACCCTCGCACGGAGCGGGGCATACGCGACCGGTAAATTCCGGAAAATTATTGGTGCTCCAGAGCCGGGTGATGGCCTGCTTCCATTGATCCTTATAAATCAAATCATTCCATTCCGGAATGAGATTATTTACTGGACAGCCGCTCTGGCAAAATGGCACGCCACAATCCATGCACCGCGAGCCTTGCGTGCGGAGCTTGCCATCCGGGAGATGCTCATGAAATTCATTCCAGTCCAACACCCGCAGGCGTGCTGAGCGACTGCCGGGAATCTCCCTCGCAAATTCCATAAAGCCGGTAGGTTTACCCATGACCCACCTCCTGCTTCACGTTGCCGCCGGCCATGGCCGCCCGTTTCTCCAGGGCTTTGCGATACTCAATGGGCATTACCTTGTGGAATCGCGACAGGCTTGTTTTCCAATCGGCCAGAATGGCTTTCGCAACCGTGCTGCCAGTGAGCTTCTGATGGTCTTCAATTAATTCTTTCAACTCGGCAATATCTCCTGGATCAACTACCTTTTCCAATTCCACCATTGCCAGATTGCAGCGGGCCAGGAAAATATCCTCCGGATCGTACACATACGCTATGCCGCCGGACATCCCCGCGGCAAAATTGCGTCCAGTAGGCCCAAGAATCACCGCCCGGCCGCCGGTCATGTATTCACATCCATGATCGCCCACGGCTTCCACCACCGCGCTGGCTCCGGAGTTTCGTACACAGAATCGTTCTCCGGCGACGCCACGGAAATACGCTTTGCCGCTGGTGGCTCCATAAAGTGCCACATTGCCGATGATAATATTTTCCTCGGCTTTGAAGGTGCTGCGATGATCCGGATAAACGACAATTGTTCCGCCCGAAAGGCCTTTGCCTACGTAATCGTTCGCATCGCCTTCCAGTTCAATTTCCACGCCGCGGGCCAGCCACGCTCCCAAGCTCTGACCGGCTGAGCCGTTGAGCTTGAGATGAATGGTATTGGCGGGCAGGCCTTCTTCACCATAGCGCTTGGCGATCTCATGGCTTAGCGTGGTGCCCACGGTACGGTTGATATTCTTGATGGGATATTCCAGCCGCACCGGCTTGCGCATTTCCAGGGCCGCTTTGGCATCGCGGATAATCTGATTGTCCAATGCCGCTTCCAGGCCGTGATCCTGTTTCTTCGTGGCGTATACATCCACGTTGTCATAGAGCTTGATCGCCGGGGAAAGAATCGGCGTAAGGTCCAGTCCCTGAGCTTTCCAATGCCGAATGGCGTCACCAACTTCCAGGCGGTCCACGCGGCCAATAAGGTCATTAAAGGTGCGGAAGCCCATATAGGCCATGAGCTCACGAACTTCTTCCGCCAGCAGGAACATGAAGTTAACCACATATTCCGGTTTGCCTTCAAATTTTTTCCGCAGTACCGGGTCTTGCGTGGCAATGCCCACGGGGCAGGTGTTCAAATGACATACCCGCATCATGATGCAGCCCAGCGTCACCAGCGGAACGGTGGCAAAGCCGAATTCTTCGGCCCCCAGCAACGCTCCGATAATGACATCCCGCCCGGTCTTTAACTGCCCGTCCACCTGAACGACAATGCGGCTTCGCAAATCATTGAGTACCAGCGTCTGGTGTGTTTCCGCCAGGCCGAGTTCCCAGGGCGTGCCGGCATGTTTAATGCTTGTCAACGGCGAAGCGCCGGTGCCGCCATCATGACCGGCGATGACGACGTGATCGGCATGGGCCTTCGATACGCCTGCCGCAACGGTTCCCACGCCAACTTCCGCCACTAGCTTCACGCTGATGCGGGCGGTGGGATTGGCATTTTTCAGATCATGAATAAGCTGGGCCAAATCCTCAATGGAATAAATGTCATGATGCGGCGGGGGGCTGATAAGCTGCACACCCGGCGTGGCATGGCGCAGTCGGCCAATATAGTCATCTACTTTATGACCCGGTAACTGTCCGCCTTCACCAGGCTTCGCACCCTGCGCCATTTTAATCTGCAATTCATCCGCGTTGGTCAGATAATTAATGGTCACACCAAAGCGGGCGCTGGCAACTTGTTTAATGGCTGAACGGCGCGAATCTCCATTGGCATCTCGTTTGAAACGCCGCGGGTCTTCGCCACCTTCACCCGTATTGGATTTGCCGCCAATGCGGTTCATCGCTATCGCCAGACTTTCATGGGCTTCCGGTGAAATGGAACCCAGACTCATGGCCCCGGTGGCGAAGCGTTTGACAATTTCGCTCGCCGGTTCCACCTCCGCCAGCATGACCGGCGCATCACCAGCTTTGAGTTTGAACAACCCGCGTAACGTGCAGAGATGTCCGCTTTGTTCATTAATGAGTTTGGCATAGCGGGCATAAGCCTCACGGCTGTTGCCTCGGGCGGCTTCCTGCAGGCTGGCGATGGATTCTGGATTCAGCAAATGCTGTTCGCCATGTTTGCGCCAGGAATATTGTCCGCCTTCCGGCAGCACCGGCAGTCGCACTTCACCTTTATCAATTGGATAGCCGATTTCATGGCGGCGCAACGCTTCCCGGTGCAGCACCGGAAAATCCACCCCGTCAATTTTTGAAACCGTGCCGGAAAAGCATCGGTCAATGACGTTGCGGTGCAGGCCGATGCCTTCAAAAATCTGGGCACCTTTATAGCTTTGCAGCGTGGAAATGCCCATTTTGCTCATGACTTTATACAGGCCCTTGCCTGCGGCTTTAACATAATTTTTAACCAGCTTGTCATCATCCAGCGCGGAATCAATTAAGCCTTCGTGCCGCAAATTCCAAAGCGTTTCATAGGCCAGATACGGATTGATCGCATCGGCTCCATAGCCGATAAGCATGGCATGATGATGCACTTCCCGGGCTTCGCCGATTTCCAGCACCAGGCCAATGCGCGTGCGTGTGCCCTGCCGCACCAGATGATGATGCACCGCGCCACATGCCAAAAGCGCCGGCAGCGCAACGTGGGTTTCATCCATGGTTCGATCGGTCAGCACCACCAGCGAATGGCCTTGTTCGATGGCTTGCGTGGTTTCCCGACAGATGCGGTCCAAAGCGTCCGTCATCGCGGTTTCACCGCCATCGCGATCAAATACCGCATCGATCGTGCAGGTTTTCCAGCCCCGATGATTCATGGCTTTAATTTTCGCCAATTGTTCATTGGTCAAAATCGGCTGGGGCAGCAGCAACCGGTGGCAATGTTCCTCGCTGGACTCAAGCAAATTGCGCTCCGGGCCAATGTAGCTTTCCAGGCTCATGACAATGTATTCTTTATCTGAGTCCAGTGGCGGATTGGTTACCTGAGCAAACGATTGTTTGAAATAATCGTAAACCAGCCGCGGCTGATCGCTCAAACACGCCAAAGCGGCGTCATTGCCCATTGAGCCAATTGGTTCCAAACCGTTGGTGCCCATGGGCAGCAACAGCTTCATGAGGTCTTCCGTGGTGTACCCCAGGCACTGTGCTCGCGTCAGCAGCGTTTCAGGTTCAAAACCTGGAATTTTGGCCGGTTTGGGCAACTCATCAATGGTAACGCGTTGTTTTTGCAGCCATTGGCCATAAGGGTGTTCCCCGGCCAGGGCTGATTTTATTTCAGAATCATCAATAATGCGGCCCTGCTGAAAATCCACAAGGAACATGCGGCCCGGTTGCAGCCGACCTTTTCGGGCGACATTTTCCGGAGCAACCGCCAGGACGCCAACTTCACTGGCCATGATGACCAGATCATCTTTGGTCACATAATACCGGCTCGGGCGCAGACCATTGCGGTCCAGAACGGCTCCAATAAGATGGCCGTCGGTAAAGGCCACCGACGCCGGTCCATCCCATGGTTCCATCATGCAGGAGTGGTATTCATAAAAGGCCCGTCGCCGCGGATCCATGGATTCATGGTTTTGCCAGGCTTCGGGGATCATCATCATTACCGCGTGTGGCAATGATCGGCCATTTTGCACCAGCATTTCCAGGCAGTTATCAAACTCGCCGGAATCGGATGAATCCCCTTCAATGACCGGTTTAATCAGTTCGACTTCCTGCCCGAATGGTCCGCCGGCAAACATGCCCTCGCGGGCGTGCATCCAGTTGCTGTTGCCGCGCCGGGTATTGATTTCGCCATTATGGGCCATAAACCGCATCGGTTGTGCCCGGCTCCAGGACGGAAAGGTATTGGTGCTGAACCGTGAATGCACCAGCGCCAGATGCGTTTGGTAATCGGCATCCATGAGATCGGCACGGAAATATTCCCGGACCTGTCCGGAGGTTAGCTGCCCTTTGTAAATAAGCACAGTTGTGGACAGACTGCATACATAAAAATAATCCGATTGTGGTAAATCCGCCGCCCGTACTGATTTCGTGGCCTGCTTGCGGACAAGGTAAAGTTCTCGGTCCAGCGTGTGCTGATCCATGCCTTTGGGACCGGAGATGAAGATCATTTTCATTCGTGGCTCGGTGCGCTTGGCGGAGTGGCCAATCATGCTGTTGTCCACGGGAACGTCGCGCCAGCCCAATAAGTTAAGTTTCCGCTCCTGGATAGCTGCGGCAAACGCCTTCTCGCACCAGGCTCGTTGTTCATTATCCGAGGGTAGAAACACAATTCCCGCGCCATAGCTCCCGGGTGCAGGTAGCGTTATGTTGGCATCTCTTTTGGCCGCTTTAACCAGAAATTCATGCGGCAAACCGGTAAGAATGCCAGCTCCGTCGCCGGTATTTTCCTCGCAGCCACAGGCTCCGCGATGTTCCATGTGTTCCAGCATGGTCAAGGCGTCAGAGACAATAGACGGACTTTTGCGGCCTTTAATGTGCGCAATAAAGCCGACGCCGCAACTGTCATGTTCAAATTGTGGATCATAGAGACCCAGCTTGCCGGGTTTTAATCCCGGGCTGTTGTGTTGTTCCAACTTACAAACCTCCATGCCTGAGGCATACCCTCGCTTCAAACAATTCCTTCCGCCACCTGCGATATTTATAAAATCGCAAGTCCTTTATTCTACTTATGACCGGCCATGGGATCAAATATCCCGCAAGAGATATAAAATTTGGCATTAAGTGCTGTGGAAGAAACCAAAAGTTTCGGATAGGATATTTCAAATCAACGGGGCGTAGCTCAGCTTGGCTAGAGCGCTTGGTTCGGGACCAAGAGGGCGCAGGTTCGAATCCTGTCGCCCCGATTATCTGAAAGGCTTGATAAACCCGCATTTTTAGCGGTCGATATGCTGGTGGTGCTGGCCATGGTTTCAACCGGCGATAGTGACACTTCGGGACGTAAAAAGACGCTTTGGGAACAATCCTTGGTGTCATTAGTGGGGACATATAAACTTGGCTGCATATCATCGGTGCCTGTGGCAGCGGCCAAGCGCTCCTGTTCAACCGGCTTTGACCATGACGGCAGAGCATTGACGGCATCGGCGGTGCCGAGCATCCCGGCATCGGTGTATGTCCGCATGGTTAAATCGATCTGGGAGTGCCTGGCCAGTTCCATGGCCACACGCGGCGATACACCGGCCTTGGATAATCCAGTAATGAAGCTGTGCCGCAGGCTGTGAAAGTCGATAATACGCCCAGCCTTATCCTTGGCATCAATGCCAGCGGCCTTTAGGTGGCTCTGGAACCGCTTACGGCCCGGCATATCGAATACAAGGCCGGTATCGTCGCCTGCAATGGCTCGCAGGCCGTCCGCGACATCCTGCCGCAGAAACATGGTGGCCGTTTTGTGATTCTTGGATATGCTGGCTCGCACATTGATAAATGGCCGTGCCGAGTTCAGGTGAACATCGCCCCAAGTCAAGGCCGACATTTCACCACGGCGCAGGCCGGTGGTTAATGCGGTCAGGTACACAATGCGATATTTACCGGCAACGTCCAGCAGGCGGATCGTTTCATCATCTGATAACGCCCGGCGTACCCGCACCTCGTTACCGCGTTCCTCGACCGCACCAACACACGCCAGCGGGTTGCGGATCATGCGGTCACGTTGCACCATCCAATTACAAAACTCTTTGGCCGTCGCAAGGTATATGTTTTTGGTTTTGGCACTGGCGGCCTTGGGTTTGCGAGCCGGCAATGGCCGTCCATCTGCCCGGGGATTGCGTGCCTGCAAAATCTGCATGAGGTTATCACGCCATTTGATAATTGAATCCGGAGTAACATCGCCGCTCCTATTCCATCCGCACTCTGTCGTCATACGGACAAGGAACCGTTCACTGTTATCACAATACATTTCATCACGGCCCTTGGCATGTAATTCATTGATGTAGTCGGCGATATGCTTTTCCAATGGGCGTGCCTTATGATCCGCATAGGGGTCAACTAGGCCGACCTCACCGCGGTCAATCTGTGCCTGATGCTGGCGGCATTTTTCTTCGGTAGCTCGCTTATCAACAAACCCCGGAAATTCTTTCCAGCAGTTATATCCAAGCTTAACCTTGTAGCAGTAAATTTCCCGATCTTTGCGTTTGAAAACGGTAGTCATGATTCAATCTCCTGCAAGCATGATTGTTGATAGTGATTATAAGCGACAACAAGCGACAAGTCAAGTATATTGTCATATTTTCGTGTACATAAAAATATGACTAAATACGGTTTTCATCCGCATCATCCGGCGTCACTGGAACCGCCAACATAAAGCCGCGATGGGTTTCAATGAGTATCCCGTTCGGGAAATGCGGCAGAGCGGTTTTAATGGTGGCAGCGTCGGTTGACTCAACCACCATTTTATACCGCA
>Ga0080006_1190297_pt1 | contig 32992 bp, 32 predicted proteins | sample RS3BMetagenome_FD_69209 | JGI IMG/M metagenome (GOLD analysis project Ga0080006, IMG submission 69209) | Ferric oxide microbial mat and aquatic microbial communities from Rainbow Spring, Yellowstone National Park, USA - RS3B (SPADES... ...
GAGGAATAGCTCCCTGATGCCAAGACCGAGTAAGTAAGCCGTGGTGAATGGTGCAACTATTAATGCTAGTGCCACCCAGAACGAGAATGCTGCCTGCTCAACCTGCCTCTTCCACTGCTCTACCGATGCCATCCCCGCCATGGTCATGAAGGAGTCCATAATTATGCCACTTACGAAACCATCAATGGTCATTAATGTGTATGCCTCAGCATACCCGTGTATTAAGATGTAGAGTGGCATCGTGATTCCAAGAAGTGGTAGCGAGATTAATTCAACGTTTTTAAGCTGGCTAGGCTTAAACTCCCTCATTATGAATGCCGCTATGGCAAACGCTACGGTAAAGAGGGCAAAACCTATCCCCACCTCGAAGGAGTTCATGCCGAAGGACTCAGCTAAATTCCATATTGAAGTTTGATAGAACTGTAACAGGTACCTACCAAGGAACGCCGCAACTATTAACAACCACTCAGCTCCACTTATTAACCCAAAGTCCAGGCCTATCTTTCTCAAACTCCATTCCTGATTTTTACTTGGGTTATTCATTTTTGGTCATGCCAATTGACTGACTGGTCAGTATAAAACTCTTTCTATAAAGCCACTATTGAAGTTGACCTTCTCCTTACCTACTATTTCCTTGAAATTAATACAGTGTCACAACCATTTGTCTCTTAAATCTCTTTAATTCACTAAATACCATAGATTCTTAAGTGAAGTATTTTTAGGAAATAGACTTTGGGTCTACAGATAAAGGCGGTATAGTTCACTGACCAAACAATTCCTGACATGGTATTCAATAAACACTTTGCGATACAGACATCAATTTTATTTAGAATATTTGAACTTTACATCATCCGTATGATGGGGGTAGCTCCTCCTTGCTAATCCTTGCAACCGCATTCAATATGCTATCTTCATACTTCTTCTCTTTAGCCAGATAAGCTGCAATGTCGCTTGCGCTTATTATTCCTACAAGCATCCTATCCTGCATGACAGGCAACCTTCTTACTCCGAAGGTTACCATGAGTCTGGAAGCATCCTCAACAGTAGCATCAGAAGATACAACTATAAGAGGAGAGGTCATTATATCCTGAAGTAAAACCTTTGAAGGGTCGAACCCTTCTGCAACTATCTTCCTGACTATATCTCGTTCAGTTACTATGCCTACTATTACATCGTCTGACTCTACAAGAACTGAAGACACATCATTCTTCTGCATCATTTTTGCTGCCTCCCTCACACTCTTATCCTTATCGAGTGTGAACACTTTTTTTCTCATAAGATCCTTGACTAGAACCAACTATGACCATAACCGAACCACTTAGCTAGAATAAAAGCATTTATTTATTCTGCAAAGCAGAAGTCAAATACCCCGTCTTTTTTGGGGTGCCTGACAGAAAATGTCTATAACTGACAGTTCTCGTGCAAGTGAGGCGAGCTACTTGAAAAATCTGAAGGTCATATTGATTCTACTTCTTTTTGTACTCCCTTCTTTCGCTCTGTTCATTAATCATTCAGAATCAGGGCAGTCCAATATCCCTTTCATCAGCTTTGCGGCTAACGTAACTCCTGTCGGTACTCAGACCGGATTGATATACAGGGTAGATAGTCAGAGCTACATAAACCAATTCAGTTATGTTTCTGTCCTTGCTTCTGTTCAGGTTAATAACACAGCGAGCACTATTTCTATGCCATCGCATATCTCCATAGCATTTCCTGGATATTATTCGAAATACCTTCTCACTTTCAATACAACTGGCATAACATTGTCAGAGTCTCTTTCAAACAATACTCTCTTCTTTAACGGCACTCTGCCAATACTTCAGCCAAAGACCGGTATGATGATCACGGTAGGTCTGAACCTATGGGGGATGGTAAGTGAATCTACCCCTCCTCCGGGTGTCCCTCCAACATACTATTTTGCAACATCATCTATACCTGACGTAAAGATATCTGGTGGAACAGTTACAAATGCGACATCGACCATAGGTCTGCCTTCATCAGTCACAGTCACAAACATACCAAACGTAAACAACTCAATATATTCACAGCTTGCCAGCAACCTTTATTTCTATAAATATAGTAATGCGAGTGCAATCTTCCCCTCTACGGTCAACATATCTTTCTCTCCGAACTCGGCGTCAACTTCATCATTTGCAATATACAGGGTTGTAAAAGTATTCAGGCTGGTAACGATAGCTCAGAACGGAGCAATAAATATCCAGGACTCTGTAACAATACAGAACAACGACTCTGTTGCACTAACATCAATATTACTAACTAGCCCATCGAATGCGCAATATCAGATATCTGGTGGAGTCGTAAGGCCAAGATACGTATCACTCTCATCAGGTACTATCTCTATATCAAACTGCTACCAGCCTCCGACTGCAGCTCCTAGCTGTCAGCCATTTCCCGTGGAGCCGCATGACCATGGAACTTTTACTATATACTACTCATTACCCTCTTCGTCTCTATCAAAAACGGTTGGAGGAATAGAGCTGAACCTGAGCAAGAATACTCTCAACTATCCTTCTCTGTATGGAAGCTATCAGGTAGCCGTATCTTTGCCAAAGGGCTCAACTTATCAATTCCTAACTCAGAACAACTTTTCCAATGTCAGATCTATCCCCCCAGTTCTTATCATGCTAAAAGTACCTTTTGGCTATCAGCTCGACCCAGTTTTAGCAATTGCAGTTGCGGTTCTGATATTCTTCATCACCGTATTCAGTATATATTCCATAAGAAACAGGTATGGCCCTGACGCAGAAGTAGATTCTATAATAAGACAGAAAAAGGAAGTTATCTTGTGGCTCCTCGAAGATATAAGACAGAGGGGGGAGGGCTTTTCTCCCTATGCCTACTTTACAGAAGAGAGAAAGCAATATGAAGAAGAAAGAAGCAGGTTAAACGTAAAGATAAATTCTTTGAGAGAGCTGGCTAGGAAGGACAAGAGTTACAGACAAGCTGTAGATAGACTGGTTTCTGAGGATTCAAAGATTGAACAAGTGTACAGAGAGTCCAGGCAGCTGCTTGAAGAGAAGCTATCTGGCAAGGTTAATGAAACTCAATTCAAGCAGAGGATGAGAGGATTCCAGAAAAAACTACAAGAATAATTATTCAGCACTGCCTATTTAAGTAGTTCATCCATACCATGCAGCCATGCCTGCTAAAGAGGCTGTTGATGAAACAGACTTGGCTATTCTGAGAGAGTATTTGAAGGATTCCAGGCAGAGTTTTCACAAGATAGCAGATAAATTAGGTCTTGCAGTCGGGACTGTGAGAGCGAGGACTCAGTGGCTCGAATCAAGGGGTATTATCAAGGGTTATACAGTTATTCTTGACCATGAGAAGCTTGGATACGTTTTAACAGCAGTTACTGAAGTTACTGTGTCAAAGGGTAAGCTTCTCGAAACGGAACAGCAGATAGCTCAGTGGAGCCAGGTATGTGCTGTCTACGATATAACAGGTTCGACAGATGTCATGGTTATAGCAAAATTCAAGAGTAGAGAAGAGTTGAGCAACTTTACAAAGAAGATTCTTGCTCTCCCCAACGTGGAGAGAACAAACACTCATGTTGTGCTGAATAGTCCAAAGGAGGATTTTCGCCTGCTCTGACAGAATTTCAAGAATGCAACTATACTGAACAAACGTTCATGATACATGACATAAACTTTATATTTACACACAATATTGGGCTTTGAATATCAAAGTGGTGATATAGATACCATATATATTGAACGATGGCAAGTTCGTTCCATTCAGAATGACTGTTCAGGAAGTGCTGCAGCAGATTAAAGAGAAGAATATCGAGTATATAGACCTGCAGATGGTGGACGTACCAGGAAAGCTGAACCATGTCACAATACCATCCTATCAGATGAACGAGGAGGATATGAAGTATGGTTTTGACAAAGTAGATGGCTCCAGCCTGAGAGGCTTCACAGACATACAGGACTCAGATATGATTATTCGCCCTGACCCTAACACATTTGCAATAATTCCATGGTCGCTAGGTAGCAAGTCTATGGCAAGGATGATAGGTGATATCTTTCTCAACTTAGGAAGAGGTAGGTTCTCTAGAGACCCCAGGTCTGTCGCCCAAAGGGCAGAATCATATCTTAAGGAGAGTGGCTTTGAATACTCCCTCTGGGGACCTGAAGTAGAATTCTTTGTCTTTGACAGCCTTACTTTTGATGTTCTTGAGCCATACAGAGGTCAATCATATTCTATAAATTCAAAGGAGGCTGCTTGGAACAACGAAGGAGCTTACCCTATAAGGTTCAAGGAGGGTTACTATCCTGCAGCTCCTCAGGATACACTGCTGGATTACAGAAATGAAGTTTCTTCCCTCCTCTTCGAATCTTTTCACCTACCAGTTGAAGCCCATCATCATGAGGTGGCGACTGCGGGCCAGGTAGAAGTTAACATAAGACGAGACACATTAACAAACACAGCAGATGGTGTCTCAACCCTGAAATTCGTAGCAAAGAATGTTGCAGTGAAACATGGAAAGGTTGCAACTATGATGCCAAAACCTCTGGCTATGGATAATGGTTCAGGGATGCATATACACATAAGCCTGTGGGATGCAGAGGACCCCGCAGGTCAACAGATACTTCAGGAAAGAAACCTGTTTTATGACCCATCTGATGAATATGCGGAGCTTAGCCAGACTGCAAGATACTTCATAGGTGGTCTGATGGAGCACAGCAGAAGCCTTTGCTCTATAGTTGCTCCTACAGTCAATTCGTACAGAAGGTTGATTCCTGGGTTTGAAGCGCCGACATATGTTGCTTGGAGCAGGGGGAATAGAAGTGCCATCGTCAGGGTTCCTGTTTACAAGAAGGGATACCCTGGAAGCAAGAGAGTTGAATTCAGAGCCCCCGACCCGAGCTGCAACCCCTATCTCGCATTCTCAGCTGTGCTTATGGCTGGGCTTGATGGCATAAAGAGAAAGCTAGACTGCGGCTCACCTGTTGATGAGAACATATATCATCTCTCCAAAGAAAGGAGAAAGGAGATGGGCGTAAAGGAGCTACCTGGAAGCCTGATTGAAGCTATTGAAGAGTTGAAGAGTGACAGTGGCTTTCTAAAGCCAGTCTTCACAGAAGATTTGCTGGATGTAATAGTGGAAAAGGCTATTTCTGAGTCAAGGCAGGTTCAGATGAGGCCTCATCCTTACGAGTTTTACCTGTATTCTGATAGCTGAATAATTTACCTTTGGCCGGGAAGAGCTAGAGATAAAAGCATTAAGCATATATTGCCTCAATTTCATATCAGAATCGGAGGAATATTTTTGACATTCAGAAGTGAAGCTACGTATATCACACTGAAGAATAAAGGAAAGGAGGAAGAATTCCACTCCCTTTACGAAGAGGCCCTATCGAATTTTGAAAAGACACTTGGTGAACATCTTCCCCTTTACATTGCCGGTAAGCAGGTTAAAGCATCGAAGGAGTATGCGAAAAGGTCACCAGTTGACAGCAGGCTGATAGTCAGATACATACAGCTAGCTGAGAGAGAAGAGGTCAACAATGCAATCAGAGCCGCAAAAGAGGCATTCAAAGAATGGGGATGGCTCAGCTACACCAAGAGAGCCCAAGTGATGCAGAAAGCAGCTGACATCATGAGCAAAAGGAAGTACGAACTTGCAGCTGCGATGACGCTGGATAACGGCAAGAACAGGTATGAAGCTGTGGGAGATGTTGATGAAGCAATCGATTACCTCAGGTATTATTCTGAAGAAATTGTAAGGAATAGGGGATATGAGAGAGAGATACAGGGAGTTCTACCAGGTGAAAAAGTTAAGTCTGTAATGAAGCCTTATGGGGTCTGGGGTGTGATATCACCTTTCAACTTTCCGCTAGCGATTACGTGCGGTATGACAACAGGGGCTCTGGTAACTGGAAACACAGTTGTCTTGAAGCCTGCAACAGATTCTCCACTTCTCGCATTCTATCTTTACGAAATACTGTCAGAGGCAGGGCTTCCTGAAGGTGTGCTGAACGTAATTACAGGTTCAGGTGCTTCTGCCGGCCAGCCTATAATAGAGAGCCAGGATGTTATGGGAATTGCATTTACAGGCTCCTATGCAGTCGGGGCGAAAGGTTACCTCGACTTCAGTTCAAACGGTCCAAAACCTTTCATAGCTGAGATGGGTGGTAAGAATGCAGCAATAGTAACTCACAAGGCAGACTTGGACAAAGCCGCCGAAGGTGTGGCAAGAGGCGCTTTTGGTTTCTCAGGCCAGAAGTGCAGTGCAACCTCAAGGTTGATAGTATTAAGGTCAATCAAGGATAGAATGCTTGAGAAGCTTCTTAAATTCACTTCAGGCCTCAAGTTAGGCGACCCCAGGAAGAAAGATACATTCCTTGGACCTGTGATCAACGAAGCCGCATACAACAAATACTTGAGGGCTGTAGGTGACGCCAGGAGAGATGGGAAAATATTGACAGGAGGAGGCAGAGAAGAGAATGGAGAAGTAATGCCATATGGATATTATGTAAGGCCTACAATAGTCGACGGCTTACCAACTTTTCACAGGCTTAACTATGAAGAGCTATTTGTTCCATTTCTGACTGTTATAACTGTAGATGACCTGCAGCAGGCCGTAGATGTTGCCAACTCGGTCGAATACGGTCTAACCGGAGCTATATTTAGCGAGGATGAGAGTGAGATAGAGTACTTCTTCAGCCATATTCAGGCAGGTGTTGTCTATGCAAACAGGGTTGTTGGCGCAACAACAGGGGCTATGGTTGGTGTTCAACCGTTTGTTGGATGGAAGCACAGCGGTTCGACAGGAAAGGGCGCAGGAGGACAGTTCTACCTTCCACAGTTCCTGAGAGAGCAGGCACAGTCAACTTACAAATGATCATTGTTTAACATATTCTCCGCCTAAAAGTTCTCTTGAAGCAATGTACTTCATGATGTTTTGAGAGCCTTCAGCCCCAATGACGTAAGAAAGAAGGCCAAGTAGAGACCTGTGCACAGGATGGTTTCTTGTAAAGCTGATTGCGCCGAACCACCTCATCACTTCTTGAGCTATCTCGACTGATACTTCAGGTCCCCACATCTTTGCCATAGCAACTGGTCCATTAAGGTCGCTCAGCCTATAATTATTCTCCTTATCATTATATACTCTGTCAAAGAGCCTGGCTGCTCTATAAACCATCATCCTTGCAGCTTCGTATCTCCCGTAAAGCTCGGAAAATCGAAATGATATACCCTGTAAAGATGATAGTTTCTTTCCAAAAGCCTCCCTCTGCTTAATCCATTCAGCCCCCTTCTCCAAAAGCCATCTGGATGCCCCGATGCATGCTGCTGCAACCAGTATTCTGGCGCAGTTAAAACCTTCCATTGCAACGTAGAACCCCCTACCCTCCTTACCTATCAGATTCTTCTCTTCAACAATAAAGTCTTGAAAATTTATGATACCTGTGCTAAGTCCGTGCCTCCCTAGCCCCTGAAATATCGAATATGTATACCCCTCCTTCCCCTTTCCTTCCTCTCTTGGCAACGCAGCAAATGCACTAAGCCCCAGATGGCCTTCTCCTCCAGTCCTTGCAAGAAGGAGCCAGCCTCCTCCCCAGGGGAGACTGAAGACCTCGTTCACTCCGCTTATGAACGATTTTTCGCCGTTTATCCTGTAAAAGCCTGCTTCCCTTCTTGCCCTTGTCCTGAGATTAGCTATATCTGACCCGCCCTGTGCTTCTGTAGAGGCTATTCCGAAGAAGGCTTCGCCCTTTGAGATTTTGGGTATCAATTTCTGGACTATTTCAACATCCCCGTGCTTCTCAAGAACAAAAGGCCAACCGATGTTCAAAAGTGTGTAAACCGCGATGGCTACAGATGGGTCTGCATATGCTATCTCCTCAACAGCTATAGCAGCCAGAGTTTCAGAAGCACTCTGTCCCCCGTTCTCCTCTTTACACATCATAGCAAATACTCCCTGCTCTCCTAGCTTCTTCAGAAGTTCAAACTGCACTTTTGGCTTCTGAGATGACTCTTCGTCGTATTTCTCCCAGTTTGGAGATATCTCTCTTGAGCAGAATTCAGCTATAGAATTCCTATAAAGCTGCTCTTCCGGACTTAATTCTAGCAAAGGGTTCTTAAAATGTGTAAGCTTTTCCATGGCAATGTTTGCAATGTGGGCAGATATAAGACTAAACTGTATACCTCTCTAATATAGAAGCTAGGTCGACCGCTGGGCTGCCGTCTTCTTTTGCAATCTTCATCTTTACTGGTGGGATGCTACCGTATGATGGAGCTCTTGTTTCTATTATCCTTTCTTCGAAAGTGGGAATGAAAGAATTCTGGTAGAAGACTCCTATAGGAATTCTGTCACCCCATTCTAACGACTTTTGAAGAGCCTGAGATATCTTCTGCAAGACTTCATCCTGGCTATCTCTCTTCACAACAGGGTCATATCCTACATCTTCAAGATGATAAGTCCTGGGAATTGGTCTTCCTTGATTCTCTGCTGCTCTATCCTCTCCGGCATACCAGCTCTTTGTATGTATATCATCATAGGTTGGGCATGGCTGAAGAACATCTATGAAAGCAGAACCTTTGTGTGTTATACCTTTCTTAATCAGCTCCTTCAGATGCTTTGTATCGTATGCATATCCCCTCGCGACGAAAGTGTACCCAGCTACTATGGCAAGCATTATAGGATTTATATCCTGCTGTATGTTTGGCTTTGCAAGACCCTTTGTCTTCACCCCTAATGCCAGTGTTGGGGATGCCTGACCTTTCGTCAGACCGTATACGAAGTTGTCATACATTATAACCGTCATATCTATATTTCTCCTTCCCAGATGTAATGTATGATTACCTCCTATGCCCAGCGTATCTCCATCTCCAGCAGTCAGTATAACTTCAAGCTCAGGATTCGCAAGCTTTGCTCCTTCTGCAAAAGCTATTCCTCTTCCATGTAGTGTGTGTATACCATACGCATTTATGTAATGAGGCGTCTTCCCTGAGCAACCTATACCTGAGAATACAGCTGCCTTGTGAGGAGGTATCTGGAGTTCTACCAGAGCCATCTGCAACGCGCTGAGAATACCGAAGTCTCCGCATCCTGGGCACCAGTTGTTATGCACTTCTGTCCTATAATCTGCCAGCTTAAGCGCCATTCATCAACACCTCCCTCCTTACACTCTTATCTTTCATCATCTTTACCACAGCTTCATGAAGTTCATCCACAGCTATCGGCCTGCCTGTGTACTTGACTATCTCCCTTTGAATTATTCTGCCCGTCTTCTGAGCTATAAGCTGCTTCAGCTGTGCGCTGTAATTACTCTCGACTGCTATTGCCTCTCTTGCACTGTCTAGTATCTTTGATACTTCTTCCGAAGGAAATGGAGACATCAGCTTTACTTGCAAGAATGCAACACTCTTCCCTTCAACTGTCATCAAGTCAAGAAGGTCAAGCGCAGGTCCCTTTGTTCCTCCCCAGCCTACGAGAAGTAGTTCTGGAGATGAAGGGCCATAGTAGTGAATTTTATCGCTGGTCGGTATCTCTTTCGCTGCAACTTCAAGCTTCCCCATCCTCTTCTCCATCATCTTCCTCCTTGTCCATGGTTCTTCTGTAATATGTCCATTTTCATCATGCTCATCTCCAGTATGCCAGCTTATTCCTCCTTCCTGACCCAGAAAGCTCCTTGGAGATATACCGTCCTCCGTGAACTGGAACCTCTTGTACCCTCCATTTCCATCCACGAAGAGCTTCCCTCTATCTATGTTGACCTTTGATAGGTCAAAAGGAGGTAAAGTGGCTGTGCTGTTAGCTATCTGCTTATCTATAAGATGTATCACTGGAAGCTGGTATCTTTCAGCATAATTGAAAGCCTTGCCAGCATCATAAAAGCACTCTTCAATATCGCCTGACGCCAGAACTATCCTAGGCAGTTCTCCATGGCCAGAGTTAAGGGCAAACAACAGGTCAGCCTGTTCACTCCTTGTTGGAAGGCCTGTGCTAGGTCCACCCCTCTGGTACAGCGTTATAACCAGAGGTACTTCGTTTATACCAGCCCACCCTATTCCCTCCATCATAAGGGAGAACCCCGGGCCTGAAGTAGCTGTACTTGCCCTGACTCCTGCCAGAGATGCTCCTATTGCCATAGTTACGGCTGCTATTTCATCCTCTGACTGTACAACAACCATGTAGTCTTTTGAGTCCTTCCCGAGACCAAATGTTTCGTATTCTTCGAGGAAGAAGCTTTCATCTGAGGCTGGTGTTATTGGATAATATGACTGGAATCTACCTCCTGCAGCCATCTTTCCAAGGGCAACTGCCTGTGTCCCCTGCAAAAGCAGCATAGGCTTAGGGTCTTCTTCGACCCTGTCGTTCAGGTTGAAGGAAACGCCATCTCTGAACCTTGAAGCGTAATCATAAGCAGTTCTGCTGGCCTCGACATTCTCAACAATGACTGATTCCTTCCCCCTAAATACAGATGAGATAGCAGTTTCAACATGCTTTGCTGGATATTTCAGAAGGGAAAGAGAAGCTGAGACAGCCATGACGTTAACAGCTCTCAGAAGTTTAGAAGAGTCGATACCTAGTCTCTTTGATGTTTCTGTAATCAGGTCGTTATACGGTATGGGTACAAGTTTTACTCCTGAAGACTTTGCATAGGAGAGTACATCTTTAACAGTTGCATCCTTTTTACCCACCTTTGATTCGATATCCTTCCTGACCTTGTCCTCAAGTGTAGGAATGTTCTTGAGCATCGTTGATTCATTCATTGGGTCGTATATTATTGCACCGCCGGGCAGTACCTCAAACGCATGTTTTGCAATAGTCTCTTCTTCAAAGGTTGCAAGCACATGTATAATGCTTAACCTTGACCTTATCCTCTTATGGGAGGCGATTACAGTGTAATAGCTGTGCTCTCCTTTTATGTTCGAATAATACTCTCTTTCTCCGTGAACATAAAGCTTACCTTCTGCCACAGCCCTAGCATATATTGTAGCAGCCGAGTCGACTCCACTTCCCTGGGGACCGCCTACTACCAAGGTCATTCTATCGTCAAACATCATCTAAAACTCCGATTGTGTACATTATTTATAGATATTGTGGAGTTTTCATTGTGCAAGCTGCTCTTTCGGGCTGTAAAATATTGAAAGCTTGTAGCCAAATTCAGTCTCTGCAGAAAAGCTGTCATCTATTCTTTCAAACGCTGTTATCCCGAGCACCTGGTCTGCATAAAGTGGGTAGAGGCTATCCCTGATGTAAACCTTAAATCCTTCTACGTCACCAACATGAATAAAGCTACTTTCCGGCTTGTCAAGTCTGACAAAGACCCCGCTGAAAGCACAGCATCCATCTTCAACTATCGTCACGTAAGGCTCACCCTTCTTTTGCCTGATAATTCTCAGCACATTCAGGGCAGAGTCGTCAAGCCAAACTTTCACGGACAAATTTGAGAATAAGAATAACTTATCCTTTGCTGCAAAATAATCAACCAAGCTTATTTACCATAACATTCTCAGCTTGTAACATGATAACAATAGTGGGTACGGGAAGAGTGGGAGGTTCGATAGCATTCCACCTTGCACTTAAGGAACTTGACGACCTCACTCTGCTGGATATAGTTCCAGGTCTGCCACAGGGAGAGGCATTAGACCTGAGCCATATGTGCGCAACCCTAGGTATAGATGTTGACATAAGAGGCTCGAACGACTACAGGGATATGACAGGTTCGCAAGTTGTTGTTGTTCCAGCCGGATTCACAAGAAAGGCAGACATGACCAGACTTGACCTGCTGAAAAAGAATGCCGAAGTGATTAGGTCTGTCGCTAAAAATATAGCTGAATATGCTCCAAATTCCAAAGTCATCCTTACAACTAACCCTCTTGACGTGATGACTTACCTGATGTACAAATCTACAGGTTTTCCAAGGAATAGGGTGATGGGGTTCAGCGGTCCGCTTGATACTGGAAGGTTCAGGTATCTCATCGCTAAAGAACTTGGAGTTTCTGTTTCTAGCGTGCAGACAATGGTTATAGGGGAGCATGGAGATTCGATGGTTCTTCTGCCAAGGCTTACAACAGTGGGAGGAAAGCCTATCTCTGAGCTTTTATCGTCCGAAAAGATAAAAAGTTTGATGGAAGAATCTAAGAAGAGCGGTGCAGAGATAATAAAGTTAAGGGGATGGTCTTCAAACTATGCACCAGGTGCAGGAGTCACACAAATGGTTGAAGCTGTGGTTAAAGATACCAGAGCTATTATACCTACGTCTGTATATCTCGATGGAGAATATGGTGTCAAAGACGTAGCTATAGTAGTTCCAGCTGCTTTAGGCACTAACGGGGTTGAGAAGATAATAGAGCTTAACCTTACCCCAGATGAAAAAGCAGCGTTCGAAAAAAGTGTAGAGGTTCTGAGGCAGGCTGTTGCCCAGATCCCTCAATAAAGAGGGGCCTAGTCTCTCTTTGCATAGATATTAACTATCGGCCTAAACCCTAGCTTTGTGTAAAAGCTCGTTGAGATTTTGTTTGCACTGGGAAATTCTACAGTTAAAATGTCGATCTTACCCTTCAGAGAATCCCAGACATAATTGACCATCTTCTCTCCGTACCCTTTTCTCCTGAATTCAGGAAGCAGATACAAGTCTACTATTCTTCCTTCTTTCTTTGGCGTGTAAAATATTCTTGTTCTCAGGTCCACTTTAACCATTCCTACTACTTTCTTTCCAGCTTCTGCAACTGCAACAAAAGATTCTTGAGAGTCTATTGCATTCCTCACATACTGCTCTCCGGCCTTTCTGGCATCTTCGCTGACTGAGAAGAGAGGGTCAAATTCTTCGTTCAACTTTTTCAGTCTTATAACCAGGTCAAGTATCTGCTCTACATCCTGCTCCTTCGCCTTTCTCATCGTCAATTCTATTTGAGACAAAATGGTCACTCCGGAGGTGGGGGAATGAGACCCTCCTTCATAAGCAGTTTCACTCTTTTTCTAGCTCTTTCAATCTTTGTATATGCAATTTCCTTCAATTCTTCCCTTGACATCTTCAGTCTTGCTAATCCATGTTTAATAGCTGTATCTCCCACTGCAGCAGCTTCCTCAGTATATACTTCCCAGTCCTCCATAGTTGGCAGTATTCTCTCTTCTGATATTCCCCCTGTCTTTTCAGCATAACTGGATAGAGCTGTTGCAGCAGCTATGCACATCTCATCTGTTATCCCCCTGCTTCTTACATCAAGACTTCCCCTGAATATTGCTGGAAAGACAAGAGAATTATTGACTTGATTGGGAAAATCTGACCTGCCCGTAGCTACCACTTTCGCCCCTCCCTCTTTTGCCTCTCTTGGCCATATTTCAGGTGTTGGGTTTGCAAGTGCAAAAACGATAGCATTATCCTGCATTCTGCTCACCCATTCCTTCTTTATCACCCCTGGACCGGGTGTTGCTGCCGAAATACATACATCTGCTCCATCCATAGCATCAGCTATCCCTCCCTTCTTCCTATCTTTATTCGTCCTCATTGCAATATCATATTTCCATCTGTTTCTCAGCTGCAACCTGTCCATATCCTCCCTCTCAGGATGGAGTATTCCAGCCGAATCGCACATCACTATATTTCCAGCAGGGAGACCTGCCTCTTCTAGCAGCCTAGCTGTCGCAAGGCTAGCTGCACCAGCACCTACCATCGCAACATTCACTTCATGTATATTCTTGCCTACGATTTTAAGAGCGTTGATAAGTGCAGCAAGAGTTACAGTTGCTGTTCCTTGCTGGTCATCATGCCACACAGGTATTGTAGATTTCTCCTTAAGCTGCTCAAGTACTGAAAAGCACTTTGGAGCTTCTATGTCTTCAAGGTTAACTCCTCCAAAGGAAGGTTGCAGATTAAGGACTGATGAGACCAGCTCTTCCGCAGTATGTGTCTGAAGTACCACTGGAAAGGCATCAACACCCCCTAAGTATTTGTACAGGAGGGCCTTTCCTTCCATTACTGGGAGAGCCGCAAAAGGCCCCACGTTACCAAGGCCGAGCACTCTGCTGCCATCTGATGCTATTGCAATGAGATTACCTCTGTTCGTGTATTCATATGAAAGGTCAGGGTCTTTGGCTATTTCAAGAGAGGCTGTGGCTACGCCAGGGGTATACCAGATGGAAAAATCGTCTAGCGACCTGACAGGGCATTTAAGTTCAACATGCACCTTGCCCTTATAATATGAATGATACCTGAGAGACTTGGCCCCTATCTTTTTCGATTCTTCAACCTCGCTGTCAAGCTTGGAGGTCATTCACTTCTGGCCACCAGCGCCTGACAAGTTAATCTTTGCTTAACAATCTCTTGCAATATTAATTTGCAATATCCTTAAAACAGAACCATCGTCAGGTGTCGAACTTGGGCGCCCATGCTGATCATTTGCCTACTCAAAGGGGTGCCGGCCAGAACAACAAAGGTCGTCACCGTCGGTGGTGTACTGAAGAGAGAAGAGATGGACCTTGTTCTCAATCCTCACGATAGAAAGGCCATAGAGGCTGCAGATTTTGTAAGGAGAAGGGTTGGAGGAAAGGTCATTGGGTTAACTATGGGCCCAGATTTCAAACTTCAACCTATATTATCTCAGCTTTACGATGTCGAAGTCTTCGGCATGGACGAAGCATACATTCTCAGCGACCCAAAAATGGCAGGAGCTGATACATTAGCAACAGCATACACTCTTGGACTGGGTGTAAAGAAAATCGTCGACGTGCATATCGATGCAATAGACTCTCTTCTTCAACTCAAAAGAGAAGAAGTTTTAGAGAAGGCCAGGCAGCTTTATGAGCAGAATCTCATTCCAAACTGGGTTTACTCGCCGCTCCCTTCAATTAAAAGAAGCTTGGTCTCTGATTATGTCAGTAATACGATAGATGATGAAGATTTTCGTAATGGGTTAAGGAAGGCGAGAGAGGAGGTTATGAATTTCATAGTTCTTGCAGGTATAAAGACAACTGATGGGGAAACTGGCAGTGTAGGACCTCAGGTTGCTGAAGCACTATCTGAGCTATTAGGGTTCGAATTGCCACACGCGACTTATGTCGATGACTTTGAAGTTAACCCAGAATCTCTTTTAGTCTATGCTGAAAGAAAGATGGGCAGGCTTGTGCAGAAGCTGGAGATGCAGCTTCCTGCAATATTGACGATAAATTCTGAATTTAGACCAAGGCCTACCTCTCCTTCCGGTCAGTTACATGTGAGAGACAGATGCTACAGGGGTAAAGTAAGACAGGTAAAGAAATATTCCGCAGCTGATATAGGGGCAGAGCCGTCAAGGCTAGGCCTTGCAGGTTCACCGACTATAGTAGGTCCAGGTATAGATATAGGTAAACCTCCGGTCCAGAAGCATCTCGATAAAAGCCTGGTCTTCCTTGAAAGGGTTGATAAACTGACCTTTGAAGGTAAGGAATATCCAGCTTTCGAAAAAGGGGACCTAGTCAATGACCTGCCAGAAAGGCTGGTCAAAGAGCTTATGGAGAAGGGGAAGGTAGGCATCTTCAACTTTGACTTGCTGATTGAGGAGCTGTTTGCAAAATGATGGCACAGGAAAGTATTGCATATAATGCAGCAAAGGAGGAGAGGGAGGTTTACAGGGATGTCTGGGTATACGTCCAAAGAGAGGGAGATAGGCTTAGCAGAGAAGCGCTTGAACTCATTGCTGCAGGTAGGAAGGTTGCAGACAAACTGGGGCAAAAACTGGTTGCTGTTATGCTGGGCCACAAATTGGGTCAGCTTCCCTCTACCTGTCTTCAGTACGGTGCGGATTATGTCATTTATGCCGATGCAGAGGAATTGGGCGATAGGCTTAATCTCAGATACGTTGATTTCTTGGCCAAGATTGTAAGAGAGAGAAAACCATATGCGTTTCTGTTTGTGGCAGATGAGCTGGGCAAAGACCTTGCACCAAGGCTTGCATACAGGCTCAAGACAGGTCTAGCGACTGATAATATAGAGCTGGAAGTGGGTGATTTTGTCAACCCGAGGCTGAACGAAACTTACAAGAATTTGGTCATCCAGATAAGACCTGATTTTGGGACAAGGGTGGCAAAGATATACACACCAAAGCATAGACCTCAGATGGCTACAATCAGGCCTGGAAACTTCAAACCACTGAAAAGGAATGATAGAGTAACGTTGAACTCGGTCGAAAGACTGGAATTTCTTAACAGCAAAACATACAGGGCTGTGGTTAAGGAAATAGTTGAGCTTCCAAGGCCAAAGGTTGAGCTTAGGGACGCCCAGGTTATAATAAGTCTCGGCCTTGGGGTGTTGAAGGACGGAAAGGGGAACCCGAGAAACCCGAGGGAAGCATATCAAATGGCAGATGAACTGAAGAACATAATCTCAAGTAAATTTGGTATAAAAGCCGAGATAGGTGTGACAAGGGCTCTTCTGTATGCAGAGGTTAAAGAGCTTGCTGGACTAGTTATTCCTGAGAGGCAGGTCGGTCAGACAGGGGCCACAGTCTCACCCGATGTATACATAGCCCTTGGAATTAGTGGAGCACTTCAGCACAGAGTTGGCATGCAGAAGTCGAAGAAGATAGTTGCTGTCAACATTGACCCTAACGCACCCATATTTCAGATAGCTCATTACCCTATAGTTGGAGACCTGTACGAATTTCTTCCTGAGATGATAAGGAGGTTGAAGGATTCTGTCTAATTCAGAATTTGATGTCATAGTTGTAGGCGCTGGACCAGCAGGTTCAGCATGTGCCTTGACTTTGGCAAGAAAGGGAGCAAATGTGCTCATGCTTGAGAAGGCAAGGATCCCTGGAGAAAGAAATATGACTGGAGGTGTCATTTATGGCAGGTATATTGCAGGATATGGAATATTAGACCTGCTGCCAGAGTTTGAGAATGAGGCGCCCACTGAGAGAAAGATAGTCAGTCATTCGGTTTATATCCTATCAAAGCCAGATGATGCTTTTAACTACAGGTATTACAGGTTGAGCGAAAATTCTCTTCTTTCAAGGCTTGGCCTCTTCAGCGTCAATATAGGGACAGGGCATGATTATTCTGTTTTAAAGAGAAGGCTGGACCGCTGGCTTGCGCTCAAGGCTGTGGAGGCAGGAGCCATGCTAGCTACAGATACCACAGCTCAGGAACTGTTGATTGAAAAAGGAAAGGTTACAGGTGTAAGGACCAACAGGGAAGAAATAACTGCAAAACTTGTTGTGGATTGCTCAGGTGTTACTTCCAAGCTTGTCGAGTCAGCTTCGCTTCGAGGAAGGCTGACCCCAGACAAGCTTTACCACGGTATAAAACACGTGTACAGCCTGAACGGCGAACAGATAGAGAAGAGGTTCTCTCTGAAGAAGGGAGAAGGGATTGCAAACTTCTACCTTGGAGAATTTATGCACGGTCTCACAGGCGGGGCATTCCTTTACACAAACAAAGATACTTTATCTGTGGGGCTAGTAGTTGGGATGAGTTCGCTTATCGAGGCAACTACACAAAGGTTCTACGAGATAGGAAAGCTTCTTGATGTACTGAATGAATTCGAATCGCATCCCATGATAGCTGACCTGCTGGACGGAGCAGAACTGCTAGAATATTCTGCACACAACATACCCAAGGGATATTCATGCATGCTCGATAAGCCTTATTCTGACGGCTTTCTTGTCGCTGGGGACGCCCTTGGAAGCTTTGTCAAGATAGGAGCTCTAATAGATGGTATGAGAAGGGCTATTGCTTCAGGTATAATGGCTGCAGAAACATATCTATCTGCCTCACAGAAGGGCGATTTCAGCTCGGCAAGTCTTGCAGAGTACAGAGAAAGGTTATCTCCAATCTATGGAGATATAAATAGGTCTGCAAGAGATAGGAAGATAACCGAAAGCAGGCTTGTCTATAGCTATATTCCATCTTTTATATTCAGAACAGGACTGCTTGCCAAGAAAGTAAGCATTGAAGAGAAGCTTGCCGAAATTGTGAAAAAAAGGATAGTAAAGGGAGATGCCATTCAGCTGATACAGCAGAGAACTGGCCTGCTTGAGTATGACGAAGATAGGAATAGGTCTCACATCAGAGTAGACCTGGAAAAGGCTTCAGAATCTGATAAAAAGCCATGGATACCGGCCTGCCCGGTGAACTGTTATACCCTTTTTACAAGTAAAGGCGTCTTTGCTTCCTTCAAGGACTTATACCTTCACAACCTGATGCTGCTTAATCAGGAAGAGCCCAAACAGGGATTCAACAAAGAGGCATATGAGGTTAGCCTAAAGGATGTAAGGGAAGGAAGGCTCAGATTTGACCATGTTGCATGTGTTGCCTGTGGAACATGTGGAGCTATAGGGCCACCAGAGATAGTTTCGTTCGACCACGAATGGAATGGGCATGGGGTCAGGTACAAATTTGGGTAAAAATTCACTTTACAGTAAATAACGATCGAAAAAATAAAAAGTTACCTTTTAGCCTTAGAAAGTCTCGAGTCTACATCTGACCAGTTTACTACGTTCCACCAGCTATCTACATATTTTCCCCTGTCGTTAAGATAATCTAGATAATATGCATGCTCCCATACATCGAGCCCCAGAAGTATAGTCATCTGTGCAAGGTGCATAAAATTCTGCTTCTCAATCTGCGTCAGGACAAGCTGGTCTGTCTCCGGGTCGTAAAGAAGCAGGGCCCAGCCGCTTCCTTCAACGGTCTTCGCTGCATCGCTGAACTGTGCCTTGAACTTGTCAAAACCTCCAAAACTTGCTTCGATCTTATCTGCTAATGCACCTCCAGGCTTCCCTCCTCCTTTTCCCGCTGGTGCCATGTTAGGCCAGAATATACTGTGCAGAATATGGCCGTTTACGTTAAAGCTGTAATCTCTCAGCACTGCTCTTATATCTATCTGAGCCTCTCCCTTTCTGGCTTTCTCCAGCTTGTCAAGAGCCGAATTCGCTCCGTTTACGTACGCTGTATGATGCTTATCATGGTGAAGCTGCATTATCTTTTCTGATATGTATGGTTCAAGGGCGTTATATGCATAAGGAAGTTGAGGTACAGAATAACGGTTTGGCATATCATGGAGGGTTGGCGATGCCCGTTTTAAAATCTTCTACGATATTAATCACTTATCGCCTTTTGTATAAACATTCATCTAGCATTGTTTTACTGGGTTATGGTGCAGGTAGGTCGGGGATCCCTGGCTCAGAGTGGAGACGCTGTCTTGGGAAATAGGTTAAGGAGCAGCAGCTTACTTGCCCCTGTCTCCAGCTCTCCAAAAGGGAGAAGCCATGAAGATGCAGCCGTGCTTGTTTTGTTGAAGCTTGTTAATAAAAGAGTTAACGCACTCTTTGAAAAGAGGGCTTCAAGCGCAGTAGATAGATGGTCTGCTCAGATAGCATTCCCAGGCGGTAGATTCAGTCCTTCCGATAAAACGCTTGATAGGACTGCATGCAGGGAGTTTCTTGAAGAGACAGGAGTTGATGCATGCCAAAGATTCGAACTTGTTGGATATCTTCAGCCAGTCCATCCAGGGAATCAACCAGAGGTAACAGTCTATCCATTCTTATGCATAGCAGAAGGAGAGATGGTCTTCAGACCGAACCAGGAGGTTGAAGAGCTCTTCTGGATACCAATTCAGGATATGAAATACAGATATTCGGAAATACGGATTGCAGATAGGGTTGTAAGAACAAGGGCTCTGGTCTATGATGGCAGGGTTGTATGGGGGATGACTCAGAGAATACTGGAATCCGTGATAGCAATTCTAGAAATAAGAATATCTGAATGATTGTTCAATAAAGGGAGATAAGGCTAAAATCCATTAGGCTTAACAGCAAGGTGCAGTGGGCTAGTTTGTCCTTCCCTACTCTAGGGGTAATTGCGCAGCTTCTTCTAGATACCGCATACTCCTGGATAAGGATGGCCTTCGCACTACTATTATCGATACTCTTCAGCTGGGCTGTAGGGATTGCGGCAGCAAGAAATCGCAAAGCAGAAAGGATAATTTTACCGATACTGGATGTCCTGCAATCAATACCTATTCTGGGCTTCTTCCCAGTGGTTCTGCTCATATTTGTCAGTTATCTGCCAGGGCAGCTCGGAATAAACCTTGCAGTCGTCTTTCTGATATTTACGAGCATGGCATGGAATATAGCGTTTGCAGTGTACGAATCAGTCAAATCTATTCCTCCAGATTATATTGACCTTGCAAATCTTGAAAAACTTTCGTTCTGGAAAAGGCTGAAAGAGCTTTACATACCGTCAACATGGGCTAGAGTAGCTTACAATAGCATAACATCATGGTCTGTCGGTCTCTTTTATCTTGTAACTAGCGAGATCTTTTCATTAGGAAGCAGCTCTTACAGCGTCTCCCATGGTATAGGAGTAGATATAGCGAAATACGCGTCACAAGGAGACTGGAGCGACTATGCCTATGCAATAGCAGTTCTTGTAATTGCAGTTCTGCTGACAAGGCTATTCTTCCTGGCTCAGTTTTCAACTTGGGCTGAAAGGTTCAAACTGGGAGAAGAAGCAAGACCTCCTAAGAGAGATGCAATATACAGGCTTTATTCTTGGTTTGGAACCACAGCAAGGGCAAGGCTCTTCTCCTCTATCTCAAGGCTAGGGTCAAGGAGTCTGCCAAGGCTAAAGATAGGTGTTACAAGACAGACCTTTTATGATAAAGTCGCAAAACACCTGCCAAGAATACTGGAGGCTATATTCATAGCTTTTCTTATTCTGTTGCTCTATGTGGTAGCTCTTGCAATAGCTGGAAGCGCAGGTGTGCTCGATATAAGAAGGGTGATTTCCGATGAAGCGTATGTTATTGAATCACTCTTTGTCTCTTTCATCAGGATTTGGTCAGTCTACCTGCTCACTGCAGCTGTAGCTGTGCCTTTAGGTATATCTCTTGCAAAGAGGAAGAGACTCTTTAACACTTCAATGCCGCTGCTCCAGGTATTCTCAGCAATACCTGCCACAGCACTTCTGCCTCCTATAGCTCTTTCTCTCGGAAAGCTTCCACTTGGAGGTGAACTGACAGCAGCCATAGTCATATTCTTCGGTATGTTCTGGTATATTCTTTTCAACGTAGTGGCTGGAGTAAGGGCTATGCCTGGCGATGTGGAAGAGATGGCTACTCTTGCTGGTATAAAGGGGAAAGAGGCATGGAAGAATATATACATTCCTGCTTCTATACCGTCATTCATAACTGGCTCGATAACAGCCATAGGTGGTGCATGGAACACTCTCATAGTCGCTGAATACTTTACAGTCTCTTTGACAGGCTTTTCTTCAGCTGAACCTATAACTCAGGTTTCCATAGGAATAGGGAAGGCCATAGACATTGCAGCGGCAAACGGAGACCTGCTTCTGATGGGTCTAAGTTTACTATCTATGTCAGCGTTGGTAATCACGTTTAATATATTGGTGTGGAGAAGGCTCTACGCAAGAACGACAAAAAGATATGCATATGTGAGGTAATAGTGTTGCAAGCTGTGGCTGAAGGCGAACAGGAATTGCAGGGAGGAAGCAAAGTCGAGCATCTGCTTGAGGTTGACCACGTCGGATTAAGCTACAGCACAGAGGGTAGGACGCTGGAAGTCATACAGGACATTTCATTCAACGCAAATTACAACGAATTTATGGGGATACTTGCACCGTCAGGAGCAGGGAAATCTTCACTTCTTAGAATAATTGCAGGTCTCCAGCCTCCGACAAAGGGCCAGGTGAGGATAAAGGGGAAGCCTGTTAAAGGGCCTGCACCTGAAGTATTCATGATCTTTCAGAATTTTGCACTTCTCCCATGGAAGAATGTTGAAGAGAATATAGAGATAGCCCTTCTTCCATGCAAACAACTGACAGCTGAAGAAAGAAAGGAGAAGGTTAGAAAGGCTATAGAAGATGTAAACCTGAAGGGATTCGAGAAGGCATACCCTGGAGAGCTGAGCGGGGGGATGAAGCAGAGGGTTGGCATTGCCAGAGCACTTGCTCTTGAACCTGAGATACTTCTGATGGACGAGCCTTTCAGCTCACTGGACGAGCTTACCGCCGAACACCTAAGGAGTGAAATATACACACTTCTCATCAGCCCAACTTCTCCCATACATTCTGTTATAATGGTAAGTCATAATGTGGAAGAAGTCGTTGAACTTGTCGACAGAGTTCTGATCCTTTCAAACAGGCCAAGCAGGCTTCTTGAGGATATGAAAGTTGACTTGCCCAGGCCAAGAAACAAGAAGTCCGAACAATTTTATAGCTATGTCGACCACATCTATTCTCTTTTGACCTAGCCAGATTTCTTCAAGGAGAACGTCGAATCAGAGCCATCATATTCAAGTATTCCTGATGCTATACCCCAGTTGATCAATATTTCGTTAAGAATGGATGTGTTCACTTCATCTTCATGATGCCACCTGATGTTCTTCCTGTTGAGTTCATCAGCCAAGTCCTTTGCCCTGAACTTTCCATCCAAAGTCAGAACAGTTGCAAAAGGCTCAACTTTGGAAAGAGCTTCCCTGATAAGGCCTGACCTCCCCCTTTTCATCGAAAGAAAATGTCTTCCAGTCTCTGTCAACTTTACATCCCCCTTCTCAACTGTAACCAGACCCAATAGTTCAGCTGCTTCAAGAATAGGTAAAAGTTGAGTAAGGTCTGTATCAAGCTCCTTGGATACCTGAGCTATATCTGCAACACCCCCGAAAGAGTCGACAACCCTCAGGAAGGTGTTTATCTGCCCCTGCCTTACTTCAGCCGGAAATATCAAGACACCCTCAACATATCCTTCCAAGTTTAAACAGGTATATCATTGTATCGCTCGTCAATTAGGAGACCTTAAAGAAACGAATCAGTTGCATAATTGTAGACGGTTTGAGCTACCCATTTTGTACCTTTTATGAAGGAATCTATCCTTTTGCTTTCATTAGGTGAATGTTGCGCATCATCAGGATGGCCTGTCCCTATGGCCACACAAGGTATCTTCAGCTCGTCTGTGAAGATATAAAGTGGTCCCGTAGCAGGTGAGCTTATCTCGACAAGCCCTTCTGTAGCATAGACCTGTGATGCTGCCTTGATAGCTGCAAGAGATATTGGTTCTTTGGGATTAACCCTTGCTGCCCTTTCCCCCTCCATATAATCTATCTCTATATCGCTGAATCCCTTGCTATCAAGATGCTTTCTGAGCAAAATCTTCAGTTCTTCCGGGTCTTGCTCTGGTACAAGCCTGAAATCAATCTTTGCCCTCGCTTCAGAGGGAAGGACTGTCTTAGAACCTTTTCCAGTGTATCCAGCCCAGATTCCACATATATTGCAGGTAGGCATAGTTATCAGCTTCTTCTTAAGCTCAAATCCAGTCAGGTTATTTATGAAGCTGGATATACCGTAGCTGCTTTTTGCACCTTCTTCGTCGAATGGATATTTCTCGAGCAGAGATCTTTCATAATCGAAAAGCGGTCTAATTCTATCATACCACCCAGGTATAGTTATATCATCCTCAGAATCTTTTAGAGTGTTAAGCGCCTTTACAAGTCTCCACACTGGGCTCTCGACTATAGCTGCAAGAGAAGAATGCAGGTCCCTCTTTGGCCCTTTTGCTGATAGCTCTACATAAAGCAGCCCCTTCATACCCAGTCTTACCACAGGCCTTCCTTTTGTATCGACACCTCCAAACTCCCATATTCCAGAATCTGCAGAGAACATTTCCTTATTCTGCCTTGCATACGCAAGAAGGTTCTGGCTTCCAATTTCTTCTTCACCCTCGATAACAAACTTGAAATTCAGGCCAAGCTGGTCCAAGTAATCAAGAAATGAATCAGCAACAGCAAGCCTAGATATTATCTCACCCTTATCGTCTGCTGCTCCCCTGCCGTATACCCTACCATCGTCGATATCTCCTGAGAACGGATCATGCTTCCACAGCTCAATAGGTTCCGGAGGCTGAACGTCATAGTGGTTGTAAAAGAGAAGTGTCTTCTTTGCTCCCTTCGACCTTGCTTCTCCATATACTAATGGGTTGGCATTTTCAATCTTAAGTATGGTTGAAGAAATACCTCTTCTTTCAAGAAGCTCCTTCACAAGCGATGCACATTCGTTTATTCCCGTACCTGTTGCCGAGATGCTAGGCTGCCTGATAAGAGTCTGAAGCTCCTTTACATAATCCATGTGTCTGTCTTCTATATTTTTCATTATAGCCTGTAATTCTTTCAATCCGGTTCAAGGTCAGACAGCAACGGAAATAAAGTTTAACTTCGGGGGTTTAAGCGAGTGAACATCCCCGTCCGTAAGGGTGGGTTAGTTCACCAGCATTATAGCTATTAGGCAGGGCTATAAATAGGGGTATTCACAGGTTCTGATATGCCTGAGATATGGCTCCCATATGGCAGAGATGAAATAGTCATCAACATCAAGGCAGAATACTTAAGCGACGTTGTCGAAAGCTCTGAAAAGACTGTTGATGCAGAACAGCTTAATCTTGCAATCGACGATTTTGATTATGCTGACGTGGTGATTCATGATGGGAGCAAGCAGAGCAGAATGATTCTCGATCTGCTTTCCAAGAAATGGGAATCAAAAGGCAAGCAAGCTAGATTTATCGAGGCAAAACCTCTTGATTTCGACGCAACACAAGCGTCAGAGGCTATCGAGCATACTTTGGTGGATGGAAGCATGGTCAAAGTTCCATCATTTCTTCTGAGAAGCAAAGTTCTTATCATCTCACCCTTCAACTTTGACCCTCTCTTTGGCTTCTACGGTCCTCATGTTCTTCTTGCATCTTTTGCAGGTCTTCTGAATGAAGCTGTAAAAAGATGGGATAGAAAACTGAACCCTGGAGGAGACCCTGATACTGGTTGGTTTGCGAGGAGGCTTGCAAAGTCGATCTCGGATTTGAAGGTTCTTGCTTTTCTCAAAGGTCCGAGAGGAGTAATAGAATTCAAGTATGGGGAAGTCGAAGCAGCGTTCTCATACATGAAGGAATATCTCAAAAGCAAAAGGTCAATAGAGTTTCAGCAATCTAGGTTTATGGTAATTGGCTCAGGAGGGGACCCTATAGATAGAACTCTTGCCGGAAGCCTTCTTTCTGCATCGAATAATATAGATGGCGTTTCAGAAGATGCAGAGATTATATTGGTTGCCGAATGCGGCGATGGTCTGGGTTCTTCGTATCTTAGGAGAGTAGTTGACGGAGCGCAGCTGAACAGGGACTCTTCAACCTGGGAAGAAACGGTTCTTGCAAATATAAATTCAAGGGGAAAAATTCACCTGGTAAGCACTCTACCGAAGGCTATTGTCGAGAGAAGGTTGAAGATGAAAGCTTACTCATCGCTGAGGGAAGCTTTCGAAACTGTCCAATCTTCACACGGTTGGAGGTTCAAAGCAAACGTGATAACTGACAGCTCAAATTTTCATATTATAAGAACAGAGCAGAAGAAAGAATGAGGGAAAGGTTAATACTCTTTTTAGCCATACAGATGGGAGGTACTCTTGCAGTCGGAGGTCTTGAGGACGCTGAACGGCTACGTAATTAAGCGATGCTCCATCGATCAAGTCAAAGATGTAATACAGGTTAACATGAGAACTCTGCCAGAGCATTATTCTGACGAATTCTACTACGATTTGCTAGAATCGTTTCCTGAAGGGTTCATAGTGGCGCAGCTGGGAGATGAAGTCGTGGGTTACATAATGAACAGGGTGGAACTCGGTTTTTCCAACATAAGGAATTTCAGCATTCTGAAGAAAGGTCACGTGGTTTCAGTTGCCGTTCTTCAGGAGCACAGGGGTAAGGGGCTGGGGAGGGCTCTCGTGGAAGAAGGGTTGAAAGCTGCGTTGGAAAAAGGCTGCAGGGAGATGTACCTGGAGGTAAGAATCTCTAACTTTGTCGCCATTAGGCTCTACGAAAGTCTCGGTTTCTCAGTAAAACAGAAACTTTACAGGTATTACAGGGATGGAGAGGATGCCTACCTCATGGCAAGGCAGCTGAATTGAATAACACGTTCATAAGTCTCTCTGAGACTCTGGAGAGGGTTTCCCAGACCAGCAGCAAGAATGAAAAAGTTAGAATACTTGCTGAATATTTCTCAACCCTCGGGGTAGAAGAATTATCGACAGTGTGCAGGTTCATTCTCGGGAAAGAGAGCGAGATAGGCTATGTGGGGGTAGGGTTTTCGATAATCTGGGACTCTCTTAACGAAATAATAAAGGTAAACCCAGAAGAGATCAGGGCGATCTATCTCAAGCATGGCGACCTAGGAGAAGTTGTAAGGGAGCTGATGCAGACCAAAGAGAAAGCATACTTCCTTAATGCGCAGAGCCTCAACATTTTAGAGGTCAAGAAGGCTATGGATGAGATGGCGAAGTCAAAAGGTAAGGGTAGCAGCAGCCTCAAGAAAAGAATACTGAAAGGATTGCTGTTGAGGGCAAAACCATTAGAAGCTAAATACCTTATAAGGATACTGACAAACGAACTGAGAATAGGAGCAACTGAAGGAATAGTTCTGGATGCTATAGCCTCTGCTTTTGGTGTGAAGATGGTAAGACAGTGGTATCTGGTTATAGGAGATATTGGTGAAGTGGCAAAAAGGGCAGCCATTGGGGAGAAAAGTATGCCTGCACCTGCCATTATGAGGCCAGTCAGCTTTATGCTCGCACTACCTATTGCAGATGCGAAAGAAGCTTGGGAACATTTTGCAAAAACTGTGCTTGCAGAATACAAGTATGACGGAGTCAGACTTCAGGCTCATGTCGATGGCAGTAAGGTCAGACTATATTCAAGGAGAATGGATGATATTACGCATACCATGCCAGAGATTGCAGAGGCACTTTCGAAGCTCGGTCTAGAGAGCTGCATATTCGACGGAGAGGCTGTTGCTTGGAAGGGTGGAAGACCTCAGCCTTTCACACTACTCCAGAGGAGGCTTCACAGGAAGAATCTAGAAGAAGAGATGTTAAGGGATATTCCAATAGCATATTTTATCTTCGACCTTCTCAAATACGGAGAAGCCAACTTGCTTGATAAGCCTTTAAAAGATAGAAGAAAGCTGATAGAAGACATCAATCTAAAAGAACCGATAATGAGGTCTCAGATATTCTCAGTCAATTCTGAAAGTGATATATCATTCCTCTTCAGACAAAGCAGAGAGCTGGGGTACGAAGGGCTGGTTCTGAAGGACCCTGATTCTCCTTACACTCCAGGGAGAAGGGGAGGTGCGTGGGTAAAAATGAAGGAAGAATTGGATACCATAGATGCAGTAGTTATGAAGGCAGAGTATGGCAACGGAAAGAGGGCAGGGCTCCTTTCTGACCTTACCTTTGGCGTTTGGGACGGCGATAAATTAAAGCCTGTAGGCAAAGCCTATAGCGGTCTCACTGACGAAGAGATAAAAGAAACTACAAAACTCTTCCTGGATATAGCAGAAAGAAGAGTCTGGAACGGAGTTATAGTAAAACCCAAGTTAGTGATAGAGGTTGCTTTCGATTCTGTGCAAAAGAGCAAAAGACATTCATCAGGATATGCTCTCAGGTTTCCAAGGATAAAGAGGATAAGGTGGGACAAAAGGCCTGAAGAAGCAGACAATATTCAGAGAGTTGAAGAAATATACATCTCTCAAGGAAGAAGCAGCATTGCTGGAAGAGGATCCATGGAAACAACTTTGAGCTGAAGATGTAAAAGCACGGTTAACAGTACTATTGCTGATACTGGGAGAAATATCAGGATGTATAAATTGAACCTGTATCCTATCATCTATAATACTACATAGCATGGTATATAACAACAGGCCGAATTCCTTTTTTATCTCCATTCTATACCCATATTTGTGTTCGCAGAAGCCTTAGCTTCGATAACGTTTGCCCTTGTTGCCTATCAGGATTTCAAGGAGAGGATGGTTTCTGACTGGGTATGGATACCTTCAGCGATAGCCATTCCTATCTCATTCTGGGAATCAGGTAGCTTATGGTGGCTCACAGCAGCAAAGCTTGCAATACTAGCTATTGCTGCATTAGCAACATATTTGCTGGGGATGTTTGGTCAGGCTGACTCTGTAGCTTTGTTTTTTATGGGTATAGGCACAAGCTATCTATCTCCTTTACCTCAGCTGATAGGTATGAGCATAGCTTCACTCATTCACATCTCCTACCTAGCACTGAAGTCTGGCTCGCTCAGGATTGAAAGGTTCATGAGCGTAGAAGAGGCTCAGAGTCAGAATGTATGGATACCCAGAGAGGTAGAGGCTGATGGTAGAAGGGTCGAGCTCTCCTCAAGCCCTGAAGAGGCCTGGGATTCTCTAAAAAAATATGAAGGGACAAATGCAAGAGTAAAGGTCTCATATGGCGTACCTTTGGCTGGATACATGGCAATAGGGTACATTGCTGCATTCATAGCGCTCGAGTTAATCTGAACAAAAAAGATACCTATTGCCGCACAATTATGACTTCTGGGTTGTGTAGCTCCAGACTATTACCATCGCCAGAGTCAGGAATGATGTTGCAAACCCGACCAGAGAAGCTTCAACAAGCTGAGAATTGCCAAATATAGATAGGAGAAGAGAATAAAAGGCTTGAAGTACGTTTGACTTGTAGAGTAGAAGGAATCCCAAGAAGCCGAGAGCGTAGCCAATAATCCAGAAACCGAACAATACCATAAATCTACCCAATCGTGATCGCCTCAATAGAGTGGTTAGACCATTACTTATTTAGTGCAAGAGAAGAAGAATTTTTGACACCTAGGTCGAACTGTTATATGCTTGTCTTCACTTAATTCAATTATCGATTAGGCTCAGGAAATACCTGTGCAGCCTGCTATCTTCTGACAATTCAGGATGAAAGCTCGTCCCTATTATATTCCCCTGCTGCACAGCAACAATACCCTCTTCGGTCCTTGCCAGAACCTCCACACCACTTCCTACGGATGTTATAACAGGTGCTCTTATGAAGACAGCATGATAAGGCTTCTCTCCTATCTTGGGTATTAAAAGTTCAGTTTCAAACGATTCTCCCTGCCTCCCGAAGGCATTTCTGTTAACTTCTATATCCAATATGCCCAGCAGAGGCTGACCCGTTGTCCCCAGCACCCTGTCCTTGGTCTTCTTTGAAAGAAGTATCAGGCCTGCACATGTGCCGAGAGCTGGCAATCCATCTTTAAGCCTGCCGCTCAGCCTAGACAGTGTGCCGTTCAGCATTGTGAGTGAACCCATAGTTGTACTCTCTCCCCCTGGAAGAACTATACCTTCTATTTCATCAACATCCTGAGGAGTCTTTACAAGCATCACTCTCCCTTCGATCTTCTCTTCATTCAGTGCCCTTTCAATTGCACTTACATGCTCTTCGATATCACCTTGCACACCTAGAACTCCTATTCTCTTTGCCATTCAAGCCTCAGCTCCTCTTTCCTGCATTCTCAGCTCAAGTTGCTTCGTGTCCATCCCTAGCATAGATTTCCTTTCATCAATCATCTTCTGTGCTTCTGCAACAACCTTTGCATCGTCCCAGTATGTGGTTGCAAGAACTATCGCTCTTGCCCTTTCTGCAGGGTCTTCGCTCTTGAATATACCTGAACCGACAAATATACCATCGCACCCCAGCTGCATCATCAATGCTGCGTCTGCAGGAGTCGCAATTCCTCCTGCTGCAAAGTTGACCACAGGAAGCCTGCCTAGCCTTGCGGTTTCTACAACAAGCTCGTAAGAAACCCTCAGCTCTCGCGCTGCTCTCATCAACTCCTGCTGGTCTCCGTTCTGGTAGAGTCCCTTTATCCTGGCTATCTCATTATTTACTATTCTTACATGCTTAACAGCTTCAGCTACATTTCCTGTTCCAGGTTCACCCTTAGTTCTTATCATCGATGCACCTTCTGAAATCCTCCTGAGCGCTTCCCCTAGGTCTCTTGCTCCACAGACAAACGGCGAAACAAAGTCCCATTTCCATATATGCCTCTCTTCGTCTGCAGGTGTGAGAACTTCTGACTCGTCTATCATATCCACTCCTGCTTCTTCAAGTACTTTGGCTTCGTATGTATGACCTATCCTGCATTTTGCCATGACAGGTATTGTTACTGAGTTAAGAACGTCCTCTATGGCTTTCAGGCTTGCGGTTCTGGCAACTCCTCCAGCCTTTCTGACGTCATAAGGCAACTTATCAAGAACCATTACTGCAACTGCACCTGCCTCTTCAGCTATCTGAGCCTGCTCGGCATTTGTAACGTCCATTATAACCCCATGCTTTAGCATATGCGCGAAACCCCTTTTTACAAGTACGCTTCCCCTTACTCTTGCCAGAGACGACACACTCTGAAGTTCTTCCTTTCTTGGAGCTCCTACCAGCGATATCATATGTTAAGCTACTTCTCTGCTTCTATTTAGTGTTTCTAAAATTTTAGCGGTAAAGAGGCTGCCTGCAAGGCAAAGCAACGGCAGCATAAAGCCAAATAACTTTGAGCAGACAAGCAGAATTTCGACCTACTATGAGCATTTTCAAATTGCTAGAGGACCATTCTTCACCGTGAAGTTCTCGCTTATCGAAAATCCAGTCAGAGTCTGCAGAGTTATATTAAAAGTCATACCTGCTACGACGGGGATGTTAACAGGTATCAGATATGTGTCCTCCAGAGCTCCGTAAGAATATCTATAGTAAACAGGAGCATTATTGAGCTCTATTGATGCAAGAATTGAACTGCTAGGCAAAATAGTGCTCTTGCTGATGACAAGCTTCGCTACTGCAGGGTAGCTGTTATAAAGGCCTATATCATCAACGTAACATATTATGTTGACAGGGTGAACAAGGAAGCCTGTAACAAAGTAATCTGTTGGCCTGCTATCCATAACAGTTAATCCATAATTCTTCAGGAACTGCTGGTAGAGGCTAAGCATCCTGTCACTCCCCAGCTGGAGAATGTACTGTTGCCAGGTTGAATTCATCGTTGCAGCCTTGGTCAGAACAATTCCCAGTGCTGTTTGGTTGATAAGAGTGTACTGCTGTGGAAGAGAATAATTACCTACGAATATGAAGACTGGAATGGTCCATTTATCTAGGTAGGACATAACAAGTATTATCTGGAGAGAGGAAACGGACTTGCCTGCCGATGACTCACCTTGGTATTTCATTGCAAAAGAGAAGAATGTTGAGGAATTAATGTCGAGCGGTAATGTTTGATTGCCTAAATAGAAGAGATGGGTCACTATATCTCCGGCAGGTGCGTTTATATAAAGCGAATGGCTTCCCTCGAACCCCTCTCCGCTTACAACCTCCATGGTCGAATTGGGCCCATCGGATATTGACCAAGAATTCAGACCCTGTTCAAATCCTGGGTTTGTAGTGAGGGGCACTGTCGGGTTCATAGTAGGTTCGAACGACGCGATAGCTATCCCGTTCGGAATGAGGAGAGGGATTATCAATAATAGCACAATTACAAGCACTGTAGCCAGGATACCTGCAGTCTTGCGCCTTCCCAGACTTCTTATCATAGGGCTACCCCTGTTGGTGGTTCTGAAATACCTTTCTCATCTGCATATAATTTAAACCTTTTTTTGCTTAACGTAGCAAGGGTTAAATGTCATGCATGCCCAACTCAAAACAAAGATGGTCCAAAGAAGCTCTACTCTTCATGTCAAAGATACTTTCGATAGATTTGCCAAGCGATTTGATGACTGGTTCAAGAAAAATAAGAAAATATTTTGGAGCGAGATGAATGCAGTAATTGCATCTAACCCTGAAGGTGTGACTTTGGATATTGGGGTAGGCTCGGGAATCTTTTCCTCAAATTTATCGGTTGACCTGGGAATAGATGTATCCATAGCTCTCCTCAAACTGAGCACGAAAAGGGGGCTTGAAGTAGTTCAGGCAGATGCAACTAACTTGCCTTTGAGAAGCAATTCCTTTGACAGCGTTGTTTCGACTTTCACCATATGCTTTGTCGATAACTTATCATCTATGCTGAAGGAGGCAAAGAGGGTGTTAAGGAGAGGTGGAAAGATGATCATCGGTGAAATTACAGCTAACTCAAGCTGGGGGAGAAGATATAGCGAAGAGGGAAAGAGAGGGCACAGGTTTTATTCAATGGCTAGATTCTTAACATACAAAGAGACTATCGAATCACTTAATTTATCAGGCTTTGAACCAACGGAGGTCTTTGCAACAATCAGCTATTCTCCTGAAGACCAGCCAAGACTGGAAAGGGCATACAAATTTGGCATTAACGAAAAGAGGATAAACGACTTCTCTTTCATAGTTATAGTGTCGTTTTCCTGATAAAGTTGCAAATATATCAATCTGCCATAGGCAATAATATCGTAAATTATGCTTATAAGCAACATTTATTCCACTTATTGGAGGAGTCAGGGGATAAATGAACAAATTTGATGAAATCGATATGAAGATACTGAACGAGCTGGTTGAAGACGCAAACCAATCGATCCCCAAGCTGAGTAAGAAAATAGACGTTAACGCATCAGTTACATACAGCAGGATAAAAAGACTCGTCAAAAGAGGACTGATTAAAAAGTTCACAGTAGACGTAAACGAAGAGCTTCTCGGCTACAAGGTTCAGGCCTACGTTGGCATAAATTCGGATGCAAAGCTTAGGGATTCGGTTCTGAAATCACTGACAGAACTGCCCGAAGTGAGAGATGTGTCCGAGGTAACAGGAAGGTTTGATTTTCTTGCTACCGTCAGGGCAAAGACTCTGGAAGAATTGCACAGTATAGTCAGTAATAGAATAGGTAATATTCAGGGAGTAGAGCATACAGAAACATTCATAGCAATGAGGACAGGGAAGAAAAAGCCAGCATACACAGCCTGATCAATCAGGTAAGACTCTAGTTCCTGATTTTCCAACAATTGACTTTTCCAGCATGTTCAGGTTTGCTATAATCGCTTCTTCTCCTCCATTCCTGATGAACCTTATAGCAGCCTTTACCTTTGGCCCCATGCTGCCAAGGGCAAACTGACCTAAGTTCATGTAAGATTCAATTTCAGAAACCCTTACTTCAGATAATGCCTTGCTGTCTTTTTTTCCGTAGTTAAGGTACACTGCATCCACATCTGTCAGAATTACCAGCCTATCTGCTTCAA